>Ga0209499_1000990_pt1 | contig 20540 bp, 27 predicted proteins | sample C_130208_EF_Meta_FD_187306 | JGI IMG/M metagenome (GOLD analysis project Ga0209499, IMG submission 187306) | Freshwater microbial communities from Lake Croche, Canada to study carbon cycling - C_130208_EF_MetaG (SPAdes) (version 2) | ecosystem: Environmental > Aquatic > Freshwater > Lake...
ATATCAACAATTTATGTCTCCTTATCAACAAGATGTCATTAATTCAACTTTAGCAAATTATGATGTTCAATCTAAAATTGGAGCTCAACCTTTATCTGCACAAGCTGTAGGTGCGGGTGCTTTTGGTGGAGCAAGACAAGGTATTCAACAAGCTCAATATCAATCTTCAAGTGATTTAAATAGAGCACAACTTCAAGCACAATTATTAAATCAAGGATTTGGTCAAGCTCAAACAGCTGCTCAAAATGCTTATCAACAACAATTAGCTGCAGCTCAACAACAACAAGGTTTAGGTTCTTTTCAAGGAGCACTTGGACAACAAGCTCAACAATTAGCTGGTACTCAAATTCAAGGTTTACAACAATTAGGTCAACAGCAACAACAAGTAGAACAAGCTAGATTAAGTGCTCAACAACAAGCTTTACAACAACAAGCTTTTGAACCTTACACTAGATATGGATTAGTAGGTCAACAATTAACTGGACTTGCTGGTGGATTCCCTGGACAAGTTCAAACTTACAATCCAATTCAACCTGTTAGTCCATTGCAATCGTTCCTTGGAACAGCAACTGGTCTTGGCGGTTTAGCTGGAAAAATATTTGGATAAAATATGAGTAGAATTTTAAGAAGACCAATGTTTCGCGGAGGTCCTGTAAATAGTGAAGGAACAGGTATTACTTCTGGATTAAATCAAGGTTATGCAAATGGTGGAAGAATTGGTTATGAAGGACCAACAGCAGATAATAATTATAATTTAGTTACTCCTAGCTATGATGAATTTGGAATAAATATGTCAGATTTAATTAATGATACAACAAGATCAAATATACCAACAACAAATACATCAATAATCCAAACTAGAGATGATAAAATAAAAGAATATAATGAAAAATTAAAAAAAGAATTAGAACAAGGAACAACAACTAATATTGGAATAAATCCAGCTACTGGATTACCTTGGACTCAAAGAGATAGACTTAAATTACAACCAAATATTTTTGATTTAGCAAAAAAAGCAGGTGTTGATATAGAAAGCGGAAATGCAAAAGAACAAATGGCAAAAAGAAAAGCGTTTGAAGAAAAATTAAAAACTGATCAAAATAAACCTACAGATTCTAAATCAGATGTCTTAACTGATGTAAATAGTTTATTTTATAAACAAAATGCTGCTAAAGAAGGAATTGATGAAGATGCACAATTTGATAAATTTTATAATAGAGCTTATAAAGCTCTTGGTGGAGAAAAAGCAGGCACACAAGCTATATTTGATGCGATGTTAGCAGCATCTCCTGGTTTTTTTAAAGGAAGAACTTTAACAGAAGCTGCTCCTCATGTACTTGAAGGTATAATTAAATCAGGAGCATTTGATAAACCTCAAAAAATACAACAAGCTGCTGCTGAATTAGCTCTTACTAGACAAATTGGTTTAGAAAAAATTCAAGAACAAGAAAAAGCAAAATTAGCATTTCTTAATCAAAAATTAATGGGTCCACAAACAATTCAAAACGATATAGCTAAAATTCAAGCAAATTTTAAAGCAGGGAATAATCCAATAACTATTTTAGGGGAAGCTCCATATGCTATAAAAGGTGTTAATTTAAGTGAATTAAATAATAATAAAGAAGCATCGGCTTACATAGATAAACAACCAAAAGGAAAAATAATTTTAGTAGAAGATAAACAAGGATTACAACATTATATATTAGTTACAGGTAAAGATAAAAATAATCAAAGTAGTTGGTCTAGAGTTGGTGAAAGAGGAATCGGAAAACCTACTTTATCACCAGGGGATATTGCAGCTTTAAGTGGCGTTGGTTATAGATCTTCTGTAGAATAAAATGTCTGTTAATTTTGATGAATTATCTCCAGAAGAAAGGGATAGTGGTGTAAGCCAATTACATTCTGCTTTAGCCGGAATAGGTTCTGGGTTAATTGAAATACCAAAAGGTTTATTTTCTTTAGCAGCTAATTTGTATGATCTTGGAGCGGGTACAAATAAAGCATTAGAAGTAGAAAAATTTTTTAATGATTTAAATCCTTTTAAAGAAGATGCGGAAGCACATACTATTGGAAAAATAACTGAAGCAATAACGAATCTTGGATTACCTTCTACACTTGGATTTAAAGTTGCAAGTAGATTAGCAAAAGGAGCTATTGAAGCTAAAAAATCAGGTACTTATTTTAATTTAGCTAATAAAGGATTAACCGAAGCATCTAATGTAGCTGCTGAAGGCAATAAAGCAGCTAATATAATTAAATACGGTCCTACTATAGATAAATTATCCGATGCTGAAAGAATAAAAGCTTTTGCAGCTGGAACAATTGGTGCCGGTGTAAGTGATGCTGCTTTTGTAGGTGATGTTAAAAGCATGGGTACACTTGGAGATATTTTTGGTGGACCAACACAATTAGATAGAAGTGAAGATTATGATCCAGCTAGAGAATTAATTAATAGAGTTAAATTTGGAACTGAAAGCGCATTATTTAGTGGTTTAATTGGTGGAACAGGAAGTACCATAAGTAAATTAAGGGATCGTAATTGGGCAGCAAATCCCAATTCAAAATTAGACAGTTTTTTTGCACCTATAGTTTATGGATTAAGACCTGGTGGAAAAGATCCTTCTGAAATTTTTATAAATAAATTAAATAAAATTAATAACATAAAAGCAGACACAGAAGCTGCAAGGATGAATATTGATGCTATGTTTCCTGACGTTAAAGAAATATTAAATTCACAAACAAAAGAACAAAGAAAAGAAACATTAAATATATTAGATGATTTATTAAGGTCTGGAAAACCAGAAGCAAATGAAGCGGGGGTTTTTAATTTTGGAAAAATAGATGAAAATTTAAGGAATAAAGCTATTGATCAAATTAAAAAAATGGGTGGAAAAGAAGAAAATATAGAAAATGTATTAAATGGATTAGAAAAAACACGTGAAACGTGGAATTCAATGTTTAATACAATTGGACAAGGATTTAAACTTAAAGATTTAGAAAATTTTAAATCAATAGTAGCAGATCAATTTAAAGATCATATGGCACCTACTTTTTCAATTTTTGAAAATAAAAGTATAATACCATTTTCAAATTATGGTCCTGCAAAAGATTCAGTTAATAAATTAAAGGAAACATTTAAAGATGTAGCTTTACAAAAAGGTGTAAAATTAGAAGAAGAACAATTAAATTATTTTGTAAATAATCTTTTAAAAGTAACAGAAAAAAATGCTGCGGGTACAATAGATCCAGTACTTAAATTACCTAATTTTATGCTTAAAGACAGCATGGCAGGAGATGCTGTATCACTTATTGAAGGTAAATTTTTAAAAGATTTACCAGAACAAAATAGAAAAGTAATAGAAGAATATTTAGGTAAAAAAAATCCTTTTGAAACTATGCTTAATGGAACAATAAAATTATCTGAAATAGCAAGACGTAATCAAATGTTTCAAGAAATGAAAAAAGCAGGGATAGTTTTTGAAAAAGAAAATCTTGAAGAAGGAGCTAAAACATTTGGATTACTTAAAAATGGATTACCTGATACTCAACAATTAAAACAATTAACTTTTAAAAATGTAGGTAATCTTGAAGCTGCAGCTACTCACCCACTTGAAGGTTTATATACAAGAGAAGATATAGCAAAATCATTAAGTGATGTATTTGATGCTAAACCAGCTTCTTCTACAGCTCAATTTTTAAAAAAAGCTTATGATACTTTTGTTTTATTACCTAAATTTGCATCTCAAACAGCTGCAGTTGTATTGAATCCATTTGTACAAGGTAAACAGCTTATTAGTAACCTTTCTATGAGTACAGCAAACGGTATTAATCCAGCATTAACTGATTTCAAAGAATTAGCTAGTTTTTGGAAAAATCCTGAAAAAAAAGATTTTTTAATAAGAAATGGTTTATTTAATACAAATGCTTTTATAGGAGATTTAAAAGATTTTGAAAAAGGTATTGGTCTTAAATTAGATCCATCAAATGCTTTAGATTTTTCTAATGTTTTTCAAAGTATAGTTAATAAACTAGCTAAAGGTAAGCAAGCTGCCGAAACAGCTTATGCTACTGCCGATAACCTTATTAAAGGCACTAACTTTATGGCTGAAAGAAATAGACTTGCTAAAGCTTATGAACAATATGGAATACAAAAATCAGCTAAAGAAATAGAACAAGAAGCTGCTGATGTTGTAAGAAATACTGTTCAAAATTATCAAATGGTAGGAGATTTTGTTAAATTTACTAAAAATCTTCCTATTGGAAGTTTTGCATCTTATCCTTCAGAAATAATAAGAACAGGAACTAACATAGTTGATAGAGCTATTTATGAAATTACACATGAAATTAAATTAGCAGATGGAACTATTGTTAAACCTTTAGCTGGAATTGGTTATAGAAGATTAGTGGGAATGATGGCAACAACTGCTATTGAACCAGCTGCTATGGTTGCTGCAGGTCAAGCTATTTACGATGTTTCTGAAGATCAATTAGACGCAATGAAAAGATACGTAGCTAAATGGTCTAAAAATTCAACTATAATTCCATTAAAAGATAAAGAAACAGGTGAATTTAAATATATAGATTTTAGTCATTTTAATGCTTACGATACTTTATATAGACCTATACAAGCAGCTTTTAATGCTGTTGCTTTAGGAAGAAAAGATCACCATGGAATCATGGGTGATTTTATAAAAGGATTAGCTTCTTCTACGGGTGAAATAGCATCTCCACTTGTTTCAGAATCAATTTGGACTCAAGCAGTTACTGATGTTTTTAATAAAGATGGAAGAACTTCAGATGGAAAACAAATTTATAATCCATTAGATACTTATGGAAATAAATTTTGGAAATCAATGGTTCATGTTAGTTCTTCATTAGCTCCTTTTGGATATAAACAATTAAATAGATTAGGTCTTTCTATGTATCCATCTGATTCTGAAGGAAGATTTGATGAAAGAGGAAACACATATAATTTTGGTGATGAAGCCGCAAGTGTAATAGGAATGAGAGCTATAAAATTAGATGTTCCAAAAGCTTTGGGTTATAAAGTTTCTCAATTTAGTAAAGAAGGAAACGATGCTAGAGGTTTATTTTATAGTGATGCTTTAAAAGGAGGACCTGTAAAACCTGAAGATTTAGTTGATAATTACATTAATGCAAATAGAGCATTATATACACTTAAAAGTGAAATGCATAAAGATTTAAATGCTGCTAAAGTTTTAAATATTAGTGATGATGATTTAAAAGAAAAAACAGCAAAATTACCTAAAAAAGAATATTCAGATTTACAAGAAGGTACATTTACACCTTTTACACCATCTAAAAATTTTGAAAAAGTATTTCAATTAAATATGGATAAACTAGGTATTCAAAATAGTTACGAACAAGTAAAGCCAATAATTGAAGATATAAAAGATCAATTATCTTCGCAACCATTAGCAAATGGAATATTTCCAAGAATACAGAATCCACTTAAAAATTTACCAAAACCTACATTAGATCCTATTCAAAATATAATATCTCAGCCACTTTCAACATCAACTGCAACTACTGGAACTATGAATTTAAATCCTATTATAGCAGGACAACAAGTTAATCCAGCAACAAATTTAACTAGAAATGAAACTGCGTATTTATCACGAGAAGAACAATTAATTAGACAAAGACAAAGGGAAAAACAACAAGGACAAGGACAACAATAAATGGTAAAATAATGAAACGTATTATTAAATCAAGATTAGAAGATCACATGATAGACCTTTACAATAGAGTAGATAATCTTAAAAAAGATATATCTGTAATTAAAAATAATCACCTCAAGCATATGAGCTGTGCTATCTATAAAATAGAAAAGAAAGTAGATAAGATACTTTGGTTTATGATTGGTGGAATGGGTGCATTGATTTTATCATTAATAGCTATAGTTTTAAAATTAAAATGAGTTTTGAACAAGTAAAAGAAAGAATTAAGAAACACGAGGGATTTAGAAATACTGTTTATTTAGATAGTTTAGGTAAAGCTACAATTGGTTATGGGCATTTAATTACAAAAACAGATAATTTTATAGAAGGAAAAGAATATAGTAAACAAGAATTAGATGATTTGTTTGATAAAGATTTTGATATTGCCTGTGATCAAGCTTTAACTTTGGTAGGTGGATTTAATATATGTGAAGATGCTTTAGGAGTTGTTATAGAAATGGTATTTCAATTAGGTGTTGGGGGTGTGGGTAAATTTAAAATGATGTTAGAGTCTTTAAAAGAATCGGATTATGCTAATGCAGCAGTCCATATGTTGGCTTCTAATTGGCATAAACAGACTCCTAAACGATGCGAAGAACTGGCAGAAGTTTTAAGAACTTGCGCTGATATTAATTAAAATATTTTCTTGCAATAGTTTCAAAAGGTTGTATGACGCGTTTATGGATAATAAAATATTAGTACATAAACATTTAATAGTCCGAGCAGAAGCTAAAAATCCTCCGATGGATGAAGCTATTCTTACAGAATGGTTTAAAAAATTTATAGAAGAAATAGGTATGAAAGTTATGTTAGGACCATACGTAAAGTATTCTCATATGATTGGGAATCGAGGAATAACGGGTGCTGCTATTATAGAGACATCTCATATAGTAATGCATGTCTGGGACGAACCTGATCCCGCCTTATTACAATTTGATGTTTATTCGTGCGGTGAGTTTGATCCAGAAACAATATGTGAAAAAATAAAGAAAGATTTTAATACTACTAAGATAGAATACAAATTCCTTGATAGAGAACATAATTTAAAAGAATTACATAAAATAAGCTACTTGAAATCTAATAATTAATCATTATATATATCATAGGTTGCATCATGTGGATGGACCTTATTAACTTGCTTAACAAAGGAGATAATAATGACTTTCAATTCATTATTCCCAAATAACGGTTTGATTAAAATGGATGAATTCCATAATCATTTCGTAAAACAAACTGCAGATATATTTGATAATATATTTGATAGTTGGTCTAAAATACCTTCATTCCCTTTCTACAATGTGGTGAAATATGGAAAAGGTAAATATGGTCTAGAAATAGGACTTGCTGGATATAATAAAGAAAACGTTCTTGTAGAAGTAAAAGACGGTATCTTAACTATAGAAGGTAAAGTTGAAGATAAAAAAGTAGACTATGTTCAAAAAGGTTTAGCTTTTAGAAAATTCATTAAACAATTTGAGTTAGCATCTGACGTAATAATAGATGAAGCTGAAATGATTGATGGACTTTTAAAAATAAAATTAGGTGTTAAAAATCCTGAAGTTTTAGAAGGTAAAAAAATAAATATAAAATAATGAGTATACTTTTACAATTATCATTAATTTTTGCAATTGGTTTAATTGTAATCTTATATTTTATTTATAAATATAATAAATGATACCTTATAATTCAGAAGAAAATGATTGGTTAAATCCAAGATCTTAATTCTTCTCCTAATACTTCAGACGCAATATCTATCTTTTTGCGGAGAGCTTTGACGATTTTTTCATCAACAGTTTTCTCCGCGATTAGATCTACATAAGTCACTGATTTCTTTTGCCCAATCCTATGAGCTCTATCCTCTGACTGCAATCTTTTTTCTAAATCATAACCATTAGAATAATATATAACCATACTAGCTTCTGTTAGTGTAATACCGTATCCTCCTGTTTGTGGATTACCCACGAAAAATCGGACAGGGGATCGTGGATCTTGGAAAGCTTCTATATTTCTTTGTCTAATTTCAGATTCAGTTGCTCCATAATAAGAAACAATAGATTTTGGGCCATAGATAAGATTGCCTTCTTCATCTTTTGCCGTAGATATTGCTTTAACTATTTTTTCAATATCATGAATGTAGTGAGCCCATATAATTACTTTACCATTAGTTTCATCTAATATTTTCATTAATTCTTTTATTCTGTTGCTTGGTATATCCACTATTTCTCCAGATTCTGTTTTTAAATGTCCACAAACTATTTGATGTAATCTCATTAATTGAGTTAAAGCATGAGGAGCTTTTACGATATCCCCTTTTAATAAAGCCATAGCTGTAGCTTTCATTGTAGAGTAATGTTGTTCTTGTTCTTTAGTTAATTCAACTTCTCTTTTTATATAAACTTTATCAGGTAAATCTAAACAATCTTCTTTTAATACACGATAAGAAAAAGGTTTTAAAATTTCAGATAGTTCATCTAATCTTTGATAGGAATGTATTATCCAAACTTGTCTGCCTCCAAAATTCTTTCTAACCATATTTGCATATCTATTTTGAAAAGTTAAATAAGAACTAAATCCTAATAAATGTTCATTTAAAAATTTACATTGAGTATATAAATCTAATGGAGATTTAGTAACAGGAGATCCTGTTAATATTCTTCTGTATTTTGCAAGAGAAGCTATACTTATTATATTTTTAGTTCTAGCAGCTTTATGACTTTTAATAGTAGTTGATTCGTCAATAGCAAATAAAGCTTTATGACTATTTAAAAACTTTTTGGCAAAAGCAGCGCCTTTAACAGTAGAAAACGCCTCAACATTCATTAGGAGGATGTGAAGGTTATAGTCTATGTTAAATAAATCTTGATACTCTTTATCCTTAGCTTTTGAAGTTGAAGCGGTCCATAATACAGTTTTATGTTGTATATGGCTAGGTAAATGTGTTGGTATTTCAGAAGAAAACCAATTCCTATAAACACCTTTTGGTGCTACAATTAACGCCGCATTAATTTTTCCTTTATCATAAAGCATAGCCATATTATCAACTAATACTTTAGATTTCCCGGTTCCCATCTCCATAAAGTATGCATACTCTTCTTTATCCCAAGACATTTCTAATGCCTTAAGTTGATGTTCATATGGTTTAGTTTTAAACCTATAGTTTCGTGCCATAAATAATTTATTTCTTTCTATTGACATAATAAATAAACATCATTATATGCTTTGTCAAGAGAGAAAATAGAATGAAAAATAAAATATTTGAATTATATAAAGATAAAAGTCTTACAGAGTTTTTAGAGTTCAAAAAAGAAAATCCTGAAGAAAATTTTGTGTATGTATTACAACATCCACCAGCTAACATAAATATATTAAGCGCTTCTAATTTTGGATATTTAGTTATATGTCTTGCCTACTTCGATCAAGTAGCATTTAATGCTTCACCTTTCGTATTTAAGATGCGAAAGAACTTGAAAGATTTTACGAAGCAAGATTATATATTGCTTACAGGAGATCCGGCGGTCATTGGTATTTCCTGTGCAATCGCAAGTGATATGACCAATGGCCAATTTAACCTCTTGAAATGGGATCGTAGAGAGTTTAAATATTACCCAATAGAATTCGATCTCTATCAGAAAGGATAATATGAGTGATGATGTAAAACAAATGATGCTAGATGATTCAACAGATCTTCTAGACAATGTAGAAGTAACTACAATAGCAGACCAATGCCAAAAATTAAAAGCTTTAGAAGATGATATCTTAAGAGCTGAAGAACATGTAGATAATTTAAAGGCAATGGCAAGAGATATTAGTGAACGAGTTATACCAGAACTTTTAGCCGAACAAGGTTTAAGTTCTTTGAAATTAGCTGATGGTTCATCTGTAACAGTCAAAAGAGAATACAGATGTACTCTTCCCAAAGATGATATGCGAAGGGAAGATGCTTATAAATGGCTTCGTGAGAACGGACTAGGTGACATTATTAAAAACAATGTTTCTGTGACGTTCGGTCGTGGCGAAGATGACAAGGCACAACAATTGTTGGACCTTGCGGCGTCAAAAGGTTTTAATCCGCATCAGAAATCTGATGTAGCTTGGAACACTTTGACAGCCCTATTTCAGGAGCGTGTCGAGTCCGGGCTCGACATGCCTTCTGATGTCTTTAGTACTTGGATTAAAGACACAACTAAAATAACCCGTAAATAATGGAGAATGAATGATGGCTAATGAAACATTGGTAAAAAAACCAATAGCCAATAATTCTGTAGCTTTGTTTGGAGATGATCTAGACAAAGGTTTTGAAAATATGACGCAACAAGATCTTGCGTTACCTTTCATCAGAATATTGGGACAGTTATCACCTCAGGTTACTGAAGGTGATGCTAAATATGTTGCAGGTGCAAAACCAGGCAATATATATAATACAGTTACGAATGAACTGTATGATGGTAAAAAAGGAATTAAAGTAATTCCTTGTTACTATAAGAAAGACTATCCAGAATGGTCTGACAGAGGTGAAGGATCTGCAGCTCCGGTTGCAATTCACTTACCTAACAGTCCAGTGATAGCTACAGGTAAGAGAGAAGGATCTAAAGTTAGATTACCAAACGGTAACTATATTGAAGAGACTGCTTCTTACTATGTAATGGTAGAAACTAAAGCAGGTGGATTTACTCCAGCTTTAATTACCATGAAATCAACTCAGTTGAATGTAAGCAAGAAGTGGAACGCAATGATGAAAACTATCCAAATACCGGATGGTAAAGGTGGATTTGCAGTTCCTCCAATGCATGGTGTTGTATACAATTTAGCATCTATCTTACAAAAAAATGATAAAGGTAGTTGGTATGGTTGGGTAGTAACACAAGACCGAATTTTAGACACAAAAGATAAATCTTTGTACATTAGTGCAAAAGGTTTTGCTGGAGATGTCAGAAAAGGATCGGTGCAAACAAAAGCTGATGTAGAAGAGAGAGTAACTGAGAACGTACCGTTCTAAGTTAAACTAATCGGAGCCCCTTAATTGGGGCTCCAACTAAAATTGTTGTATGAAAGAAAAATTTAAGGAAATATTTAGTGGCCTGCAAAGTGCTTATGGACAATATCAAAAAGGAGAACGAAGTGAAACAGGTAAACAAAAAGGCAAAGCATTCATTATCAGAAAACCTATTACAGATAATCTGTGGGAAGATCACCTTAATGGTGTTGATCCTGCTTTGGGTATTATTCCTATCAACGAAAGCAATAATTGTAAGTGGGGTTGCATTGATATTGATCAGTATAATCTTAACCATAAAGAGTTAATACAAAAAATAAGAAATTTAAAACTTCCACTAATAGTATTTAGATCTAAGTCAGGAGGAGCTCATATATTTTTATTTACAAAAGAATTTATTTCAGCTGCATTAATGCAGAGTACATTAAAAAGAATTTCTGATTCTTTAGGATATCAAGGTGTTGAGATATTTCCAAAGCAAACGGAAATACTTGTGGAACGTGGGGACACAGGTAATTTTTTAAATCTTCCCTACCATAACCAAACAAAAGGACTAAGATATGCGTTTGACGATAATGGCTCCGCTTGTACAATTGAAGAATTTTTTAAGCTCTATGATTTGTACGCGCAAACCAAAGAAGAAGTTGAAAAAATTGAGATCAAAGAAACGAAGATAGAAGAAGCATTTAAAGATGGACCTCCATGTTTAAATAGATTAGCTCGCGACGGCTTTGGCGAAGGATCTAGGAATAACGCTTTATTTAATATTGCCATATTTTTTAAACAATCGGATCCAGATCTTTGGCAAGATAAAGTTGTCTCGGCTAATCTAAAATATATGACACCTCCATTACCTAATGGTGAAGTACAGCAATTATTAAAATCATTAGGTAAAAAAGGTTATGATAAGTATAGATGTAAACTTCCACCTATAAACGATATTTGTAATGCAAAATTATGTAGAACTAAAAAATTTGGTGTAGGTTCAGAAGAAGAAGCTATGCCTATGTTAGGTAACTTAACTAAATATAATTCTAATCCACCACAATATTTTTTAAGCGTAGGGGAAGGGGAAACACAAAAAAGAATTGAATTAAAAGCTGAACATTTAGCAAATCCTATTTTATTTTCAGTAGCTGTATTAGAGAAAGCTGATTTAGTTATACCAAAATTAAAAGATAAAGATTGGAGAGAATATTATTTAAAACCATTAATTGATAACTTACAAACAGTTGAACCATTAGAATCTTTAGATCCTCAAAATCAAATAATAGCTTTATTACAAGATTGGACTACGAATAGACAAAATGCAAGAACCATGGATGATGTATTTAATAAACTTCCATATACAGATGATAAAAGAGAATTTACATATTTTAGAATGGATGATTTTTTTAATTTTTGTAAAAAGAATCATTGGGAAATGGATAAGGCAAAAACAGGTAATTTAATAAAACAATTAGATAAAATATTTATATCTGAAGTTAGAATGAAGATTAAAGGTCAAGAACCTAGATTAGTTAAGATTAATGCTATGAAGAAATTAGATGCAACAGTTTCACAAGTTAAATATCAAGAACAACATTTCTAATGAAAATAGGTATTAATTGGTATTTAAAATATAGACAAGCTTTAGAAATAATAAAAAAACTAGAGTTTGACTTAAATGTAATGAGGAGAAAATATGAAAACTATAATTCTAGGTCCGCCTGGGACAGGAAAAACAACTACGTTGTTAAACTTGGTAGACGAGTTCATAAAGCAAGGGATTAGACCAAAAGAAATTGGTTATTTTTCTTTTACAAAGAAAGCTGCATTAGAAGCAGCAACTAGAGCTTCGCAAAAATTTGGATTAAGTGCGGATCATGATTTAATTTATTTTAGAACATTGCACTCACTTGCATTTAGAATGTTAGGCACAACTAAAGATAAAATGATGGGCAAAGAAGATTATAGAGAATTTGGTATAAGATGTAATATTCCAATTAAAACAGCGTCTTATTCAGATGAAGATGGTGTATTTAATTCTGACAATGAATATTTAACCATAATAAATACAGCTAGAGTTAAAAGAATAGATTTATTAGATTGTTATGATTCAAGAAGGAATCTATTAGATATAGAAAGAGATACTTTATTTTTGTTAGATCAAGAACTTAAAAAATATAAAGCAGAAAAAGGATTGAAAGATTTTACAGATTTATTAGAAGATTTTATTGAACAAAATATAGCTCCTAAACTTAAAGTATTGTTTATAGATGAAGCGCAAGATTTATCTCATTTACAGTGGGAAATGGTTAGATCTATATGGAATAAGGCGGAAAAAACTTATATTGCAGGTGATGATGACCAAGCTATATTTAGATGGGCTGGAGCTGATATAGATCACTTTATAGCTCTAAAGAATGAAGTAGACGAGATCCAGACGTTAAAACAATCTTATCGTATTCCTGGTGGCCCTATACACGAATTATCACAAAGAATTATATCTAAGATAACTAATAGATATGAAAAAACATATAATCCACGTCAAGAAACAGGTTTATTAAAGTATTATACAGATATTACTCAAGTAGATATGTCGCAAGGAGAATGGCTTGTATTGGCTTCAGCAGGTTATTTTTTAGATGATGTTAAAGAATTATGTGAATTACAAGGTTGGTATTATCAATATAAAGGAATGAATTCTATTTCATTAGAATTACTATTAGCTTTAAGTACTTGGGAAGATTTTAGGAATGGATTAGCTTTAAATTATATACAAATTAAAAACATATATAGATATTTAGGAGCTAATGTAATTGATGGTTATAGAGACGCTAAAACATTAAAAGCAGAAGAAAAATATACAATTAAAGATTGTTTACAAAATCATGGTTTACTTACAGATAAAGTATGGTATGAATCATTTGAAGGTGTTGATACGATTACAGAGAACTATATTCGTAACATGAGAGCTAATGGTGAGAAGATAAATAAAACTCCAAGAATTCTTATGTCAACTATTCACGGCGCTAAAGGTGGCGAACGTGAAAAAGTTTTAGTTTTATTAGATCTTACAGCATCCGCAATTAAACAAGGAGATGAGGATCCAGATGATTTACATAGGTTATTCTACACAGCTTTTACAAGAGCTAAACAAGAATTACATATTGTAGATCCTAGGGATTTTAATAAAGCGTATACTATATGACAAACAAAACATTTTTTAAACAAGTAGGTGGTTCACATTATAAAGTTATGAAAATACAACCATCTGTTTTTATAAACGAAAATCAATTACCTTTTGCAGAAGGAAATGCAATTAAATATATATGTAGACATAAGTTAAAAGGTAAAAAAGAAGATATATTAAAAGCAATTCATTATTTAGAAATGGTGTTGGAAAGAGATTATAAAGATAAATAACAAAGGAGAGAAGATGGGAATAGCATTAGCATTATACGGAATATCACTTGCATTGTATCTTTCAGCAATGATTCAATGACACGTACATTTCAACAGATATTATTTACACCACAAACAGAATGGGTAGTACCAGAAGAACTAAAAGATCTTCGCGGTCATAAAGAAATAGCAATTGACTTAGAGACTTGCGATCCAGAGTTAACGGAACGTGGATCGGGGAACGTTACTGGTCGTGGTAAGATTGTAGGTATTGCAGTAGCAGTAGAAGGATGGTCTGGTTATTATCCGATAGCACACGAAGGTGGTGGTAACATGGATAAGAAATTAGTTTTAAATTGGTTACAAGATTTATTTAAACAAGATGCTGTATTTGTATTTCATAATGCGATGTATGACGTATGTTGGTTGAGATCATCAGGTATAACTCCTCCAGCTAAGATTGTAGATACAATGATTGCTGCATCATTAGTAAATGAAAATAGATGGAGTTTTAGATTAGATGCATTAGCAAAAGAATATGCAGGTATAGGTAAAGATGAAGCTGTATTACAAGCAGCTGCAAGAGAATATGGAATTGATGCTAAAAAAGATATGTGGAAACTTCCATCTATGTTTGTTGGTCAATATGCCGAAAGAGATGCTGAATCTACTTTAAAACTTTGGCATAGAATGAAAATAGAATTATCAGATCAAGATCTTTGGACAATATTTGATATGGAAACTAAATTATTTCCATGTTTAGTTAATATGAGATTTAAAGGTGTAAGAGTAGATGTTGAAAAAGCTGATATAATTAAAAAGCAATTAATAGAAAAAGAAAATAAAATAATCAATAAAATCAAAGACTTAACTGGAGTTTCTGTAGAATTATGGGCAGCAACTTCTATTGCTAAAGTATTTGATGTTTTAAAATTACCTTATGATAGAACAGAAAAAACTAAAGCACCAAGTTTTACAAAAAACTTTTTATCAAATCATCCAAATGAAATCGTTCAAGGTATTTCATACGCAAGAGAAATAAACAAAGCACATACAACTTTTATAGATACAATTGTAAAACATTCTTATAAAGGAAGAATTCATGCAGATATAAATCAAATTAGATCTGATGATGGTGGAACTGTTACAGGAAGATTTTCAATGTCTAATCCTAATTTACAACAAATACCTGTAAGACATAAAGAGCTTGGTCCATTAATTAGATCTTTATTTATTCCAGAAGAAAATCATAAATGGGGAGTATTTGACTATTCACAACAAGAACCAAGAATATTAATTCATTATGCTAAATTACAAAGATTAGATGGTATAAATGAAATTGCAGATGCTTATAAAGAAGGTAATGCAGACTTCCATAGTGCTGTTGCTAAGATGGCAGGAATAGAAAGATCTCAAGCTAAAACTATTAATCTTGGCTTAATGTATGGAATGGGTAAAAATAAATTAATGGCTGAACTTGGATTAATGAAAGAAGCTGCTGAAAAATTGATTGCTCAATATCATGCTAAAGCTCCTTTTATTAAACAATTAATGCAAGCTGTATCAAGAAGAGCTGATGAATCAGGAAGAATTAGAACATTAGGTGGAAGAGTTTGTCACTTTGATCTTTGGGAACCAACTACATTTGGAACAGGTCTTCCTAAACCCCATGCAGAAGCAATTAAAGAATATGGACCGGGTATTAAAAGAGCTGGAACATACAAAGCTTTAAATAGATTAATACAAGGATCTGCTGCAGATATGACTAAATTGTCTATAATAGCTTTGAGTGAAGCTGGTATTGTTCCTCATATACAAATTCATGATGAATTAGACGTATCAGTTGAATCAGATGATCATGTTAAAAAAATAGTAGAAGTTATGGAAAATTCAATTAAGCTAGAAATACCTAATAAAGTAGATTATGAAGCTGGAGATAATTGGGGAGCTATTAAATAGTAGTAAATATTATATTAAACTGTTAATATATTAATATGGAAAAATTAAAATTTGTTTGGTTCTTTTTAGTTGGAATATATTCATATATTCATAGGGGTTTTCAAATATATTTATTTTTAATACAAGGTTTTGCTAATTTTTTAACATTACTTTTATTTAAAAGCGACGCTGCTGTTGTTTGCATAGCTCATAAATGGAACGTTAGCGTTCAAAAAGTCATTACTTATGCAACGCATTTTATCATCATTATATTTCTGTATATCCTTATTTTTTAATATTATAATAACAATAGCATTATATTTTATATTAACTATTGCCATGATTGTATTTTGTGTGATAATTCAATTAAATTATTTATTTAATTTATTAAAAAAATGGGCGATTTAGGACAAAAAATAGTATTAGCAGTTATACCTATATTATTTACATGTGTGGTATATTTAATGAATGCGTTATCAACTTTAAGTCATGATGTAACTATTTTAAATAGCAAAATTAGCTTAGTTGTAACTTCTGATAACAAACAAGCTGCTAATTCAGGTGCTGAACTTGCAAGAGAAAAACTAAGACAAGATTTAGAAAAAGAAATTCAAGCAAATAGAGACCAAATACATACTAATAGACTTCATATAGCTATCCTTGAAGAAAAACTTGAAGTTTCTAACAAAATAAAAAATACTAATAAATGAAGAAACAAACAAAGCTTAAAAAAGCTTTAAAAATAGTTTCTCAAGATGCTAAAATAGAACATGGTATTTGTCCTTATTGCCGTGCTTTATCACCATTATTGTTTTTATATAAAAATTTTTATAGATGTGCTTTATGTGGAGAAGAATCAGAACAATATGTTAATGGTGTTATCAAATATATTCCAATTACCAATAATACACGTATTGGTTTAATGACAAAAATGGATAATGGCTAGAAAAGTAAGCGTAGGAAATGGTTTGTTTATAAAACAAACTAATAAAAAAAGACCAGGACGACATTCAAAAAAACCCAATAAACGTAACAATAGAAAAGAATATAAAGGTCAAGGAAGAAGATAATGAATGCCCGCCCTAGTTGTACTAGGACGAGCAAACAAAAGGTGTGAGAAGAGATCTCCACAATACATTAAAAATATTTCTCTTGCAAGACTTTATTTTATTGTTATAGTTTCCCATATTAAAATGAAGAAAGCGTAAATAAACAAACAAAAAGGAGAGAAAATGGCAGATCCAGCAAAATATAAATCACTTTCAGTTGCAATAACAACTTGGAAAGAACTTGGAATACAAGCAGAAAGAACAAATAGAACTAGATCTAAAATGGTAGATAAACTTTTAAAGTTTTATAAAGAAAATAGGGGAGAAAAAACAAATGGACACTCAAAATAATAAAGTTATTTGCCATAATTGCCGTGGTAATGGTTATATTAAAGACTGTTATGACGAAGTTCATCAATGTAAAAGTTGTAAATCTCAAGGTGAAATAAATTTAACTAATAAAGATATTTTTGAATATTCAGATGAAGAGTTGGAGTCATTACAATGAAATCAAAAGAATTAATTAAATTATTAAAAGCTTACCATAAAAAATATGATCCTTTTGGTAACAAAAGAAAAAAGAAATAAATATAATGAAACGCGGTCCTAATGATTTAGACGAAATTATTGATCGTTTAAAAAAAGAAAACAAAAAGTTAAAAAACAAATTAAAACTTTTATCTAACACACTAACTGATAAAATTTTAAAATGTAAAAAAGAAATGTAATGAAAAATAAAAATTTAAATTACAAAGAAATGGAGCTCACTATATTATATGAAGAGTTACGAGATATAATGCTTGATAATGTTTTAAAATGTAATGATGCACAAGTTGTGGCTTCTACTATGGTATCACTTGCATTTAGACTTTATAAAACTGTTTTAACAGATGGTGATTATAAAGATATGTTAAAAGCAGTTATTAAAAATGCTAATAAAACAGAACCTTTTGTATTTAGAGAAATACATTAATGACAAAAGAAAATAAAAGAAGATCAGAATGGGGTAAAGGTTGGGATGGACGTAGCCGCATACCTGATGATAAATATAAAAAAAATTATGACGAAATAGATTGGTCTTATATAAAAGAAGATAAGAAAGAAAAAAAAACATTACCACCTGATGTCATTAACCAAATGAATTGGGTTTTAAGAGAAGCTAAATTGGAAAAGATAAATGATTCAATTAAATAAACCTATTCCTCTAAGAACGCCTAAAGGAGATGCTTATGCTTATTTTATAATTGATTATGGAATGGAAGAAGATCTTCTATGGGTGTGCTTTATTAATAAAACGGGTGAATGTTGGACATTTAAGAATGATAAGATTAAATTAAAGCCTAATTATACTTTTGATAGAAAATGATTACTATTATAGCGGTTTTAATTTTGCTTTCAGCGTGTGGATTTTAAATGGAAAAATATTATGGTCCAATAACATCTACTTACGATTATTTATCTAAATATATAAAACCAACTGATAAAGTATTAGAACTAGGACCTGGTAACGTACCATTTCCTCATGCTACTCATTTCTGTGGTTGGTTGGATGAAGAACAAAAGAAACTTCCCAATTATAAAATGGTAGATTTTTCTAAAGATAAATTTCCTTACGAAGATAAAGAATTTGATTTTGTATATGCTCGTCATGTATTAGAAGATTTATATAACCCATTTAATTGCATGGATGAAATGTCTAGAATTGCTAAAGCAGGATTTATTGAATGCCCATCTCCAATAGCTGAAATGTGTAAAGATGTTGAGAATTGGAAAAATGATAAAAAAGATACATTAAAATGGAGAGGATACCAACACCATCATTATTTTGTATGGAATGACGGACAATTAAATTTTTTACATAAATTTCCAACAGTTGAATATATTGGATTAAGTGATGAACAAATGATTTATAATGCTTTGAAACATCCTGTTCATTGGAATTCTTATTATATGTGGAAAGATAAAATTGAATATAAACATCTTGAACATCCAAGAGATTATTTTTCTCCTAATAGTCTAGAATATGGTAATTTAATTGTAAAAGGAATAAGAAATACTTTAGATAATAATATTTCTTTATTTAAGGATATTTTAAAATGAAGTGGAATAAAAAATTTATATACCCGACAAGTTCTAGAGCCTTGTATGAAGGAGAACGTCACTATGATGTTAATGCTGAGAAGCTGCCGTCAGTGACTACGATACTCCAGGCTACACAGCCAGAAGAGAAGAGACTTGCACTTGAAGCATGGAAAATGAGAGTAGGCGAGGAGCTTGCCACAAGGACCAAGGACCAAGCAGCTGAACGTGGTACTTCAATGCATTCAATATTAGAGGGTTACTTATTAGGACAACATCATTTAGATTTAACCGAACTAGGACAGAATGCTCATACCATGGCAAGACAAATTATTGAAAATGGTTTGAAAGATTTAAACGAAATATGGGGATCAGAGATTACAATTCATTATCCAGGTCTATATGCAGGGGCTACAGATTTAGCAGGTGTGTTTAATGGGGCAGAAAGTATAATAGATTTTAAACAAAGCAACAAGCCTAAAAGAAAAGAATGGATAACCGATTATTTCTTGCAATTAGGCGCTTATGCTATGGCCCATAATCATGTGTATGAAACTAAAATTACTCAAGGTGTTATCTTAATGTGTACAAAAGATAATTTATTTCAAAAGTTTGAAGTTGATGGACAAGAATTCATTAATTATCAACACGCTTTCTTAAAAAGAGTAGATATTTACTATAATAATAAAGCTAAATAAACCATTGTTTTTAAACACTTATTTCTTTAATAAATGTATTGACTTAAATATAGGATAATATATTAGTAGTTTTAGAAAGGAAATAATTATGACACAAACACCATTTATCTTTAGACCAGAAGATGAAGATAAAAAAGTATACGTAGTTAAACAAGAGTACATATTGACTGTTGAACAATATATTAAAGCAGACAATGAAGATGAAGCTTTTAATACTTTCTTAACTCATGGAGGAATTAAGTATGAAGACATCGGTAAACATTTAACAAATGAAAAGTTTGATGAATGTGAAACAGAAGTTATTGACATTGATAGTCCTGATACTAAAGTTAAATATGTTGGAACTGTTTGTCGTATCTCTAAGGATGATCCTTATGATTTAGAATGTCAGGACATTGAAACAGAATACAAAAATAATGTAATAGCTTTTAATAAAACATTTGGGAGACACGCATGAACCATTTATATAAAGCACCTAAAATTTCTCATTATATTTATAATGTTAAAGGAAAAGTTTTTGGTTCAATAAAGTTTAAAACAAAAGTAAAAACTATTATGGATATGTTTAAAGAAATTAAAGATGTTGAAAATTCTTTAAGAAAGAAATATAAAACTAAAAGAATATCTATAATGAAAGATACTACAGGAAACAAAG
>Ga0209499_1000992_pt1 | contig 20514 bp, 18 predicted proteins | sample C_130208_EF_Meta_FD_187306 | JGI IMG/M metagenome (GOLD analysis project Ga0209499, IMG submission 187306) | Freshwater microbial communities from Lake Croche, Canada to study carbon cycling - C_130208_EF_MetaG (SPAdes) (version 2) | ecosystem: Environmental > Aquatic > Freshwater > Lake...
TTAAGAAGAACAGTACCGCCAATAGATTTTTCTTGGGAATGTTACTTTCGGCACTCAACTTTTTCCCGATTCCTTATTATGTTTTTGTTAGTGTAGGATTGGCTTCGGTTCAACTGTTTTTTTTCGACATTGTATCGATTTCAATTTTTGTAACGGGGGCTGTTTTAGGTTCTTTTTCGGTGTTTTATTGCTACATCACTTTCTTCAACAGAATCGAAAACAAAACCGATTATATTCTGAAACACATGAATACGATTATAGGAAGCATCACGGGACTTATTTCTACCGTTACTTTATATAACATTATTAAATACTATTGGCAGTAATGGAAATTGCAAAAAATGATAATTTCTTCCAAAGAGTATATGCCGTCGCTAGACAAATTCCCTACGGAAAAGTCACTTCTTATGGCGCGATTGCAAAAGCCTTAGGAGCTGCTCGATCCTCTAGAATGGTGGGCTGGGCCATGAATTCTTCTCATAATATGGAAGATGTACCGGCGCATCGTGTGGTAAACAGAAAAGGATTGCTAACCGGAAAGCATCATTTTGACGGAACTAATTTAATGCAACAATTACTAGAAAGTGAAGGAATTAAAATAGTTGACAATCAGATTTTGGACTTGGAAAAACATTTTTGGGAGCCAGAAATTAGTTTTTAGTATTATAAGTTGGTTTGTTTTTCAAATCAGAATTCGAAAATCGCGCTTTTACCTGAAAAATTATCACTTTATTTCCCATTTTACACACAATAAATCAATTGCAATTCCTTTATAATAAGAACTTTTCATAGTATCTTTGCCACCGTGAATTCGTATAAGAATTCGATTAAATAAATATAATATTTCAATTGAAATTTATCTGTTGAAAAGCACAAATCGAATATGAAATTAGATAGAAAGGAAATTCTTAAAGCATTAGAAACTATAACTATAGCTGGAGAAGGAAAGAACATGGTAGAAAGTGGTGCCATTTCAAATGTGATTACTTTTGGAGATGAGGTAGTGGTGGATTTAGTTTTACATGTTCCAGCAATGCACATTAGAAAACGTGCCGAAGAAGATATCAAAAAAACAATTCTTGAATTAGTTTCGGCGGATGCCAAAATTAAAATTAACGTGAAAGTGGAAACTCCCGAAACTCCTGGAACACCAGAAATTAGAGGAAAATCCATTCCCGGAATAAAAAATATTATTGCTGTTGCCTCTGGAAAAGGAGGAGTTGGAAAATCGACTATCACAGCAAATTTAGCAGTAACTTTAGCTAAAATGGGATTTTCTGTTGGCGTTTTGGATGCCGATATTTACGGTCCTTCTATGCCGATTATGTTTGATGTTGAAAGCGAAAAACCAATTTCGATTCTTGTTGACGGGAAATCAAAAATGAAACCTATCGAAAGTTATGAAGTTAAAATTCTTTCTATTGGATTTTTTACTTCTCCAAGTCAGGCTGTTATTTGGCGTGGACCAATGGCTTCCAAAGCATTAAACCAAATGATTTTTGACGCAGATTGGGGCGAATTAGACTTCTTACTTATCGATTTGCCTCCAGGAACGGGCGATATTCACCTTTCGATTGTCCAAGCTTTGCCTATAACAGGCGTAGTTGTAGTAAGTACGCCTCAGGCGGTTGCTCTTGCTGATGCTAAAAAAGGAGTTGCCATGTTTATGTCAGAAGCGATTAATGTTCCTGTTTTGGGAATTATTGAGAATATGGCTTATTTTACACCAGAAGAATTGCCAGAAAATAAATATTATATCTTCGGAAAAGAAGGGGCTAAAAACCTTGCCGATGATTTGGAAGTATCGTTTTTAGGCGAAGTTCCAATCGTTCAATCTATTCGCGAAGCGGGAGATTATGGTCGTCCAGCCGCTTTGCAAACGGGTTCGGTTATAGAAACTGTTTTCGAAGAAATTACTAAAAAAGTGGTGCAGGAAGTAGTTAGTAGAAACAAAAATTTACCCGCTACCGAAGCTGTGAAAATTACAACAATGGCAGGCTGTAGCACTAAAAAATAATTATATTATTTGATTAAGAGTCGAACTTTTCTCAAATAACCAAATTTAAACAAATGACAACAGAAGAATTATTTTTAAATGTTGAAAAAGCACTCGCAGAAATTAGACCTTTTTTAAATTCTGACGGTGGAGACATTTCGCTCGTTTCTATCGAAGAGGGTAAGTATGTAAAAGTACGTCTTGAGGGAGCTTGTACCAGTTGCAGTGTAAACCAAATGACGTTGAAAGCGGGAGTGGAAACTACCATCAAAAAGTTTGCACCGCAAATTGAAACCGTTGTAAATATTGAATAGTTGCTTTTTTGTGCACTAAAAATGAGTTAGTTTGGTTGAAACAGCTGCTGTTTTTTAACCATTATTATAAAGTTAAATAGTAAGGATTACCACAATATGGATGTATTAATAAAAATTAAAGATCGAGAAGGAGTTGTTCATGAATTGCAAGCGCCAACAGATATGGCCATGAATATAATGGAATTGTGTAAAGCGTATGAGCTTCCTGTTGAGGGAACTTGTGGCGGAATGGCAATGTGTGCTTCTTGTCAATGTTATGTTCTAAACGAAGTCGAATTGTCGCCAATGGGAGACGAAGAGGAAGCCATGCTTTCGGAGGCTTTTTATGTAAAACCAAATAGTCGCCTAGGGTGTCAAATTCCTATTACGATGGATTTAGAAGGTTTAGAATTGGAATTAGCCCCAGAAAATTAATAAAAAAAGCGTCTCAATCGAGAAGCTTTTTTTTAGGGCAAATATAAAATAGGATTGTTTTTTATACTAATGTTGTTTTCATTTCTATTGATTCTTCAATGGCATCCCATAAACCAATTCGTTTTTCCAAAGATAAAATTGAGATTACTTCTACTTCTTTCCATTTTTTCAAATCCGTTCCGCAAAGTTCGGTTATCATTTTCATCGCCATGGGTCCGTGTTCGTCGGCGTCTAATTCGATATGTCTTTCGAAATAGTAAATTAATTTGCTTAAATCAGTTTCAGGAAAATTAGCCTGAAAGTTCTTTAATATTTGAGTAAACATCGACGGAATTAAATCTTCTCTCCCGAAAGTGAAAGCCGCAGCAATTTCGTGTGTTTTTCCTTCTTCGATAACTCGAAAAGTAAAATCTAAAAAAGCTTTAATATTAGGATGTAAATCACTTTTTTTGATGGCAACAAATATATTGTGAAGGGATTCTACTTCTGTTAAAAAAGAGGTTATTCCTTCTGTATTTGCACCACAAGATTCCATTGCCTCAACGTACATTTCATAGTGACTTTGGCGACGCCCATCCAAAGTTAAATCTGTTTCTTCCGCAAGTACAATTTCGTTTATTAAATACCTTGTTTCTGGATTTTTTGTTGCAAACCAAGGCGTTGTAGTACAAGTAAGTTTTGATTGTAATGCTTTTAGCAAGGACATGAAATCCCAAACAGCATAAACATGATTTTCAAGAAAAAAGTGTAAATCTTCGATGGATTGCACTTTTTGGTACAAGGAATGATTCAGTAATGCTTCTTTTTGAAGTTGAATACTCTTGTTTATGGTTTCAATATTCATAAGTTTATATTTTGTGTAAAAGTAGAAAAGCTTCTTGTTTCCAAAAAGCTTTTACTATCAATTTTATGAATAGTTTAATAGATGTTTACTACTATTTAAAGGCTGGAATTCCAGTAATATCCATTCCAGTAATTAATAAATGAATATCGTGTGTGCCTTCATAAGTAATTACGGATTCTAAGTTCATCATGTGTCTCATAATCGAATATTCGCCAGTAATTCCCATTCCGCCTAGCATTTGTCTTGCTTCACGGGCAATATGAATCGCCATATCCACATTGTTTCTTTTTGCCATTGATATTTGAGCGGTAGTGGCTTTGCCTTCATTTCTTAAAACACCCAAACGCCAAGTCAGTAATTGTGCTTTGGTAATTTCGGTAATCATTTCGGCTAATTTTTTCTGTTGTAATTGGGTTCCAGCGATTGGTTTGTCAAACTGAATTCTTTCTTTTGCATAACGCAAAGCCGTATCGTAGCAATCCATTGCGGCACCAATAGCGCCCCAAGCAATACCAAAACGAGCCGAATCTAAACAACCAAGTGGTGCTCCCAATCCGGATTTATGAGGTAATAAATTCTCTTTAGGAACTTTTACATTATCAAAAATCAATTCTCCAGTTGACGACGCACGAAGCGACCATTTGTTGTGCGTTTCAGGTGTAGTAAAACCTTCCATCCCGCGTTCAACAATTAATCCGTGTATTCTACCTTCTTCGTTTTTTGCCCATACAATTGCAATATCTGCAAACGGAGCATTCGAAATCCACATTTTTGCTCCATTTAAAAGATAATGGTCGCCCATATCTTTAAAATTGGTAATCATGCTTCCAGGATCTGATCCGTAATTTGGTTCTGTCAAGCCAAAGCAACCCATGAATTCACCAGAAGCTAATTTGGGTAAATATTTCATTCTTTGTTCCTCGTTTCCGTATTTCCAAATAGGATACATAACCAATGAAGATTGAACAGACGCCGTGGATCGAACACCAGAATCGCCTCTTTCAATTTCTTGCATTATTAAACCATACGAAATATGATCTAGACCTGCACCGCCATATTCTTCAGGAATATAAGGGCCAAATGCCCCAATATCAGCCAATCCTTTTATAATTTGTGTTGGAAAAGTAGCTCTTTGTGCAAAGTCTTCAATGATTGGCGAAACTTCACGTTTTACCCATTCACGAGCTGAATCACGTACTAATTTGTGCTCGTCTGTCAATAATTCATCAAGGTTGTAATAATCTGGAGATTGAAATAAGTCTGGTTTCATAGTTTAGTCATTGCGAGCGCAACGCAGAGAAGCGAAGCAATCTGTTAATAATTGTCTTGCAAAGCTACATAAAGAAATATAACAAAACAATGAACAAATGTTATATTTTTAAATAAATGAAAAGATGGTGAACTTTCGTAAAATTACATTTTCAAATAAAAATCCTTCGTTAGTTCGATGTATTCATCCGTGTATTCGTGTCGATTAATTTCTATAATTAATTCGTCAGCTTCTAAAACGGACAATTCATATCTTTTGAAAGCCAATAAACTTCTCACGATTGGGGTAGTTGGAGATCCTTTTACTCGGGTGGCTTTTATGGGAAAAAGTTCCACTTCGGCACATAAATCAATAAAGCGTTCTTCTTCTTTGAATGGAATAATAACGGCAAAAATACCGTTTTCGGAAAGCAATAAATCGGCAGCTTCGATTAAATCTTCAAAAGGCATGGCGTCTGAAAAACGAGCTAAATCGCGTTGTTCGTTTTCTGATTTATAATCTTCGGTGTAAAAAGGAGGATTGGAAATTATGAGGTCATATTCGTCTTCTGGTTCTTCAATAAATTCATCCAAAGCGGCATGAAAGCAAAATAACCGATCATTCCAAGACGAATTTTCAAAATTATCTGTCGCTTGTTCATAAGCATCTTCATCAATTTCGAGCGAGTCAATTTGGGTTGCGCCACTCCTTTGCGCCAGGATTAAAGCAATGATTCCAGTTCCAGTTCCAATGTCAAGAATGCTAAAAGGGTTATTGTCAATTGGCGCCCAAGCACCTAACAAAACACCATCGGTTCCAATTTTCATGGCACATCGATCTTGTTCTACAGCGAATTTTTTGAATTGGAATTTAGACATAGTGATTTGTGATTTCAGAATTTTTCGGTTAACCGAATAAACAAATAACCGAATAAACCTTTATAGGTACATTTCAATTAAGCCTTCTGGCAAATCCATGATTACTTTTTTATTTTCTCGGTCAATTTTTACAAGAAAATGATCAATCATTGGAATAAGAATTTCAACATCACCATTCAAAACTTCGAATAGCGGTTGGGCAGTAGTGTCATTTATGGATTGAATTTCACCCACAATTCCAAGACGCTTGTCTTCGACTTCAAAACCTATGACTTCGTGAAAGTAAAATTTATTGCCAGTAAGTTTTGGCAACGTATTTAAAGGAAGGTAAATAGCGTTTCCTATAATAGCATCCGCTTCTTCTTCGGTATTCATGTCTTCAAAACGAATACGAAGGAAATCGTTTTTGTGAAGGGAACTACTTTCAATAAAAAATGGAACCAAGTGTTTGTTGCATTCAACAAACACTGATTCCAAGTTTAAGTATAACTCAGGTTCGTCCGTGTCTAAATAAGCAAGAACTTCCCCTTTGAAACTAAATTTTTTCGCGATTTTACCTAAATAGAAACAATCTTCTTTACGCATCCGTCGCTACTAAAATTATGCTTCAGTTGTTTCGTTATTTTCTTCTGCAGCAGGAGCTTCTTCCGCTTCAACTTCTGCAACTGGAGCTTCTTCAGCAACCACTTCGGTAGCACTTTCCACTTCAGCTTCAGCAACTTCTTCTTCAACTGGAGCAGGAGTATTTGCAGCAATTAAGTCTGCTTCTGCTTGTGCAGCTGCAGCTAAACGTTTTGCATTTACAGCTTGTTCCGCTTTAAAAGCTTTTGCTTTAACATCCGCTTGTGCTTTTGTCAAACCTTCTTTTTTAGAATCCACTTTTCCTGATTTAGCATCTAACCAATCCGCTAATTTAGCATCAGCTTGTTCTTGAGTTAAAGCTCCTTTACGGATACCACCATCAAGGTGATGTTTCAATAAAGCTCCTTTGTAAGAAAGAATAGCTTTAGCCGTATCAGTAGGTTGAGCACCATTGTGCAACCATTTTACAGCGCTATCAAGATCTAAATCGATAGTTGCAGGATTTGTGTTTGGATTGTAAGTACCAATTTTTTCTAGGTATTTACCATCTCTTTTTGAGCGAGCATCAGCTGCTACAACCCAGTAAAAAGGTTTTCCTTTTTTACCGTGTCTTTGTAATCTAATTTTTACTGACATAATCTTATGATTAAATTTTGAGGTACTCGACCTCTGTTAATTAAGGATGCAAAGATACATTTTTTATCCATAAATACTAATGCGATTTGTATTTTAATGAAGGACACGTTGTTAAGCTAGTTTTTAACATATAATTTCAGTCCTATTTCATTTTTTAAAACAAAAAAAATTACTTTTGTATAGAAAACAGAACAAATCATGAAAAATCCCGCTTCTTATATTTTTCTTTTATTTTTTATTATTTCTTGCCAAGATGATGTAAAATTTAACAATCCTGCATTTGAAGGGCAAAAAGACAATGTATTTTGGAGAGCTGTTGATTCTAAAGCAACACTTTCAGGGGGTTCATTGACTATCGAAGGGTTTACAAGTACTGAAAAAGTAAGTTTAAAAACGAATTCAACAATTCTTGGGCCTTATCCATTAGGAACTGGAATTGAAAATACGGCTACTTATGTTTTAACAGACGCTAACGGTTCAATCACTTTTTCAACTGGGAATGGGAAAGGGAATGGAGAGATTATAATAGAAAAATATGAAAACAATACTATTACAGGAACATTTAAATTTAATGCAGTAAACGTTAATAATATCCCACCGGATAAACCCACTATAAACTTTCATTATGGACATTTTTATAAAGTACCAGTAACTAATTTATAGGGATAAGTTTGAAATCAAAAGACATAAACGGCTCTTAATCGGCACTTTCTGATTTTAAATTATTATAATTAAAAAAAATATAAATTATTAAATTGTCTAATACATAGTAGATTAGAAAAAATAAGACTACATTTGTACCAATTATTATAAATAAGAACATATGAATATTTTTGTTGGAAGCCTTCCATTCAGTATTGAGGAAGCAGATTTAAGAGAGTCTTTCGAGGCTTACGGAGCAGTTGATTCTGTAAAAATTATTACTGATAAATTTACTGGAAGAAGTAAAGGATTCGGTTTTGTTGAAATGCCAAATGATGACGAAGCTCAAAAAGCAATTGATGAGTTAAACGGAGCGACTGTTCAAGGTCGTGCTATCGTAGTGAATAAGTCTGAGCCAAAACCAGAAGGCGAAAGAAGAAGTTTTAACAGCAACAGCCGTGGTGGAGATTCACGCGGAGGTTATGGTGGTGGAAACAGCCGTGGTGGAGATAACCGTGGTGGTGGAAACAGAGGAGGATATTAATATTTTCTTTTAATACATAAAAAAAGGTGTCAATGAAAATTGACACCTTTTTTGTTATGCGTATATTTTTGTTGTTGTAGAGACGCACTGCAGTGCGTCTCTACAACGTCAATCTATTTTTACAAATTGGCAACTAACCAATCTCCAACTTCACTTGTTTTATAAGCTTTAGCTCCTTTTGCAGCCAAATCTTCTGTAACAATTCCTAATTCTAAAGATTTGTTTACTACGGCTCTAATGGCTTCTGCTTCTGCTTTTAATCCAAAAGCATCTTCAAACATCATTGCTGCTGATAAAACTGTAGCTAATGGATTTGCAATATCAAGTCCTGTAGCTTGTGGGTAAGAACCGTGAATTGGTTCGTATAATGAAGTGTGCTCTCCAACAGATGCCGATGGCATTAATCCCATAGAACCTGAAATTACAGAGGCTTCATCAGTTAAAATATCACCAAATAAGTTTTCGGTAATCAATACATCATAAGAATTTGGCCATTGAACTAAACGCATAGCAACTGCATCTACAAACTCATAGCTAACTTCTACTTCTGGATAATCTTTCTCCATAGCTTGTACTGTTTCTCTCCATAAACGAGAAGTTTCCAATACATTGGCTTTGTCAACGCAACATAATCTTTTGCTACGAGTCATGGCTAATTCAAATCCTTTTTTTGCTAAACGTTGTACTTCAACTCTAGTATAAGTACATGTGTCAAAAGCAGTTTCTCCACCGTCTTTTCTACCTTTTTCTCCAAAATAGATTCCGCCTGTAAGTTCTCTTAAGAAGATCAAATCGGTTCCTTCGATACGTTCTCTTTTTAAAGGAGAGTTGTCAATCAAAGATGGGAATGTAAATGTTGGACGAACATTGGCAAACAAACCTAATTTTTTTCGCATCAATAACAAACCTTGTTCTGGTCTTACCGTTGCTTTAGGATCATTATCGTATTTTGGATGTCCGATTGCTCCGAACAAAACTGCATCTGCTTTCATACAGATTTCATGCGTTTCATCAGGATAAGGAACGCCAACGGCATCAATAGCGCAAGCACCTGTTAATGCTGGAGTCCAAGTTATTTCGTGATTGAATTTTTGTGCAATAGCATCAGAAACTTTTACGGCTTGATTGATAACTTCAGGACCAATTCCGTCTCCTGCTAAAAGGGCGATGTTGAATTTCATATTTTAAACTTTACTATTTATTTTTATTTTTCTAGATTAGGAAGCTGCAATATTCAGCATTTTTTGAGTTGCTTTAATAGCTGCAACAGTTTGATCAGAATCTAATCCTCTTGTTTTGAACTCTTTTTTTCCATTGGTCCAAGTGATTATGGTTTCGCATAAAGCATCTGAACTACTGCCAGGTGGAATCCGAACTGCATAGTCAATTAGTTTAGGTAATTCCATTTTTTTACTTTTATAAATACTGGAAAGTGCATTCATAAAAGCATCAAATTGACCATCTCCTTGCGCATTTTCTTCTATTATTTCTCCGTCAATTTTCAAGCAAAGTGTGGTCGATGGACGCATTCCTTTAGAATGAACCAAAACATAGGATTCGATGATGATTTTGTCCTCATAAGTATGACTATCCAAAATATCCGAAATGATATAAGGAAGATCTTCTTTGGTTACGGTTTCTTTTTTGTCGCCTAATTCGATAATTCTTTGGGTAACTAATTTTAAATCTTCTTGATTTAGTTTCAATCCTAATTCCTGAAGGTTTTTTTCGATATTGGCTTTACCAGATGTTTTTCCTAAGGCATATTTTCGTTTTCTTCCAAAACGCTCTGGAAGCAAATCATTAAAATATAAATTATTCTTATTGTCACCATCGGCGTGTATCCCTGCTGTTTGTGTAAAAACATTATCCCCTACAATAGGCTTATTTGCTGGAATTCTATAACCAGTAAAAGTTTCCACTAATTTACTTACGGAGTATAATGAAGATTCTTTTACGTTGATTTTTACTTCAGGCATAAAATCATTGATTACCGCAACAACACTTTCTAAAGGTGCATTTCCAGCACGTTCTCCCATTCCATTTACAGTTACGTGAAGCCCTTGAATGCCCGCTTTTGCAGCTTCCATTACATTGGCAACGCTTAAATCGTAATCATTATGTGCATGAAAATCAAAATGAAGCGCAGGATATCTTGCGATGATTTTAGTAATGTATTCCGAAGTTTCCGAAGGAATAAGCACCCCCAAAGTATCGGGTAATAAGATGCGTTTAACGGGTTGAGTTGCTAAAAAATCTAAAAATCGGAATACATATTCAGGTGAATTACGCATTCCGTTACTCCAATCTTCCAGATAAACGTTTGTGGCAATATTATTTTCCTTTGCTAATGCAATGGTTTGTGCAATTTCGGAAAAGTGAAGTTCTGGTGTTTTTTTCAATTGATGCGTCAAATGATTCAATGAACCTTTGGTCAACAAATTCTGAACTTTAGCCCCTGTTTTTTTCATCCAATCTATAGAAAGACCTCCGTCAACAAAAGTGAGGACTTCAATTCGATCGGTATATCCTTTTTCTTCGGCCCAAGCCATAATTCCTTTCACCCCTTGAAATTCACCTTCGCTTACTCGAGCGGAGGCAATTTCGATTCTATCAATATTTAATTCCTCCAGCAACAATTGTGCAATGGTTAGTTTTTCTGCAGCAGAAAAAGATACTCCCGATGTTTGTTCTCCATCGCGAAGTGTCGTGTCCATTATTTCAATTTTTCTTCTTTTCATTTTTTTTATTGCTTTTGGCTAAAATGTTTTATTTTTTGTAACCAATTTTTACTCGTGGTTTTTCATCCTCTTTTTTCTCATTTAGTTCCTCTAAATAGGAAAATACAAGTTCAATATTCTTATCGTGATTTTCGAGTTTCTTTTGTATTTCTATAATATTTATCTTCATATCGCTAGTGTCCAAAAGCATTTGCTTAACTTTTGTGAAAATGCGCATGATTTGGATATTAGTTTGAATTGCTTTGTCACTTTTAAGAATACTAGAAAGCATCATCACACCATGTTCAGTGAATGCGGAAGGAAGTTTTCTAGTTCCACCCCAACTTGATGTCACAATTTGTGATAACAAGTTGTCAAATTCAACTTTTGAAACCTCAAACATGAAGTCATCAGGAAATCGTCCAATATTTCGTTTAACGGCTTGATTCAAAACTCTTGTTTCGACTCCATAAAGCGCAGCTAAATCTCTGTCCAGCATTACTTTTTGATTTCGAATAATGTAAATCTTATCCGTGATTGTCTTTTCTGAGATTATTAAATTGTCACTCCTCATTTTCCATTTTGTTAGTCTCTTACAATCGGATTCTCAATAATTTGGGTTTTTACAAAAATACATCTGTCAGGTTTTCAATACCTGACAAATGTATTTAATGTATTTTTTTTTAGTAAGGCAGTTTATCTGCAAATCCAATCACCTCTGATTTTATGTTTTGCAAATAATCAATATCGTCAAAACCATTAATCATATTGTCTTTTTTGTAACCAGAAATATCAAATGATTCTTTTTCTCCAGTTGCCAAAAGTGTAATGGTTTGTGCAGGCAAATTGATTTCTAGTTCTGTTTTTGGATCTGCTTCGATTGCTTTGAAAATAGTTTCAGCAAATTCTGGGCTAACTTGTACTGGCAAAACACCAATGTTCAAGCAGTTTCCTTTGAAGATGTCAGCAAAGAAACTAGAAACTACAGCACGAAAACCGTAATCGTAAACTGCCCAAGCTGCATGTTCTCTTGAAGAACCTGAACCGAAGTTTTTTCCACCTACTAATATTTTTCCGCTATAAGTTCCGTCGTTTAAAACGAAATCTACCTTTGGAGTATTGTCTCCGTTGTATCTCCAGTCTCTAAAAAGGTTGTCTCCAAAACCTTCACGTTTTGTAGCTTTCAAGAAACGAGCTGGGATAATTTGATCGGTATCTACGTTTTCTATTGGTAACGGCACTGCGCTACTCGTAAGGATATTAAATTTATCGTATGCCATTTTTTAGATTTTAGATTTTTAGATTTTAGATTTTAGATTCTCATTTGAATGACTAAATCGCATATTCTAAAAATATTTTTTATTAAATAATTGTAAATGAATTTTTATCTGAAGTTTTAGATTTTAAAGTATTAACGCTATTCGCAGAAATCTAAAATCTAAAATCTTCAATCTAAAATAAATCTCTCGGATCTGTTAATTTTCCTGTAACTGCTGCTGCTGCTGCCATAATTGGACTAGCCAATAAAGTTCTAGAACCAGGACCTTGACGTCCTTCAAAGTTTCTGTTTGAAGTACTTACCGCATATTTTCCAGCAGGAACTTTATCATCGTTCATGGCTAAACAAGCCGAACAACCTGGCTGACGCAATACAAAACCAGCTTCGGTAAGAATATCTAAAAGACCTTCTTCTTTAATCTGAGCTTCAACAACATGAGAACCTGGAACTAACCAAGCTGTAACATTGTCTGCTTTTTTTCTTCCTTTTACAATTTCTGTAAAAGCTCTAAAATCTTCAATTCTACCATTGGTACAACTTCCCAAGAAAACATAATCAATTGGTTTACCAATCATTACGTCATCCTCGCTGAAGCCCATATAGGCTAAAGATTTTTTATAAGTTTCGGCGCCACCTTTAACTTGGTTGGCGTTTGGAATATGTTTTGAGATACCAATTCCCATTCCAGGATTTGTACCATAAGTAATCATTGGTTCGATATCAGCCGCATTGATGTTTAATTCCGCATCAAAAATAGCATCCGCATCGGTTTTTAAAGTTTTCCAATATTCAACAGCTTTTGTCCAAGCTTCCCCTTTTGGAGCGAATAATCTTCCTTCCAAGAAATCGAAAGTTTTTTGGTCAGGAGCAATCATACCGCCACGAGCACCCATTTCGATACTCAAGTTACAAACGGTCATACGACCTTCCATTGACATATCTTCGAAAACATTTCCTGCGTATTCAGCAAAATACCCTGTACCTCCAGAAGTGGTTAATTGAGCAATAATATAAAGCGCTACATCCTTTGGACCCACCCCTTTACTCAAAGTTCCGTTTACGTTGATACGCATTTTCTTTGGTTTCGGTTGCATGATACATTGTGTTGACAATACCATTTCTACCTCAGAAGTTCCAATACCAAAAGCAATAGCGCCAAAAGCACCGTGCGTAGAAGTATGTGAATCTCCACAAACGATAGTTGCACCCGGCAAAGTAATTCCATTTTCAGGACCTACAACGTGTACAATTCCATTTTTTTGGTGACCTAATCCCCAGTGAGAAATGCCATATTCGGCTGCGTTATCTTCCAAAGCTTTTAACTGATTTGCTGATAATGCATCTTCAACAGGTAAATGTTGATTTATAGTTGGTGTATTGTGATCTGCAGTTGCAAAAGTGCGTTCTGGATACAAAACGGTAATTCCTCTTTCTTTTAAACCTAAAAAAGCAACAGGACTTGTAACTTCGTGAATGAAATGACGGTCAATAAAAAAAACGTCTGGTCCATCTTCAATTTTACGCACCACGTGCGAATCCCATACTTTGTCGAATAATGTAGTACTCATTTTTAACTTTTTTTGTGTGTTTATTTCTTTTTTACAAACTAAAAAGCTTGTAATTATATCAATGGCAGCAAATTTATAAAAAAAAATAAAGTTGTCAATTTTATTATTTACTTATATACGATACCCAAAATGGTTTTACGGTTCTTAACCACTAATCTTTCGCTGTTTATGATTTTCTCTACTCTTTTAGTTTTTTGCCTTTTTTTATTTTCTGTTCAAGAATGCTTAATTGTGGAGTTTACAAAGTATTTATAGAATCGTTATTTTTTTGGAGCTAAAGCGCTTATTTTTAGGGTGTAAATCAATATAAATATTGTTTTAATAATAATTAATAAAGTTTGTTTTGTTGATTATAGAATCTTTTTTTTGTTTTCAACTCTAATTATTTTTTCAAAAAGCCATTCTTTAATCTAAAATTTCATCGTTTTATTTGAATTAAATACTACGACATCCAAAAAGGAGAGTTATTCATTTTATTGATTTATCAGAATGATTTTTTGTTGATAACTAATATTGAAATTCAACTTCATAAAATGTATTTTTGTTTTTATCAAAAATGCCACCTTTTGGCTTTTGGCTAAAACCTAATGCCTAGAAAATGTACTTAATATTCGATACCGAAACCACAGGATTACCAAAGCGTTGGGGCGCACCCATTTCCGACACGGACAACTGGCCAAGATGTATTCAAATCGCATGGCAGCTGCACGATGACATGGGAAAACTCATCGAACATCAGGATTATTTGGTAAAACCAGAAGGATTTAATATTCCGTATGATGCCGAAAGAATTCACGGTATTTCGACTGAATTAGCCGATGCCGAAGGAGTTGCTTTAGCCGAAGTTTTAGAGAAATTTAATATTGCTTTATCGAAAACTAAGTTTATTGTAGGTCAAAATCTAGGTTTTGACATCAATATTGTGGGTTGCGAATTTTATAGATTGGGTGTTGAAAGTCCCATGAGTTCGATGCCAATTCTTGATACTTGTACCGAAATTACGGCGTCCTTATTGAAACTTCCTGGAGGTCGAGGTGGTAAATTCAAATTGCCTACGTTAACCGAATTACACTCCTATCTTTTCAACAAGCCTTTTGGCGAAGCGCATAATGCTACTGCCGATGTTGAAGCTACCACGCGTTGCTTTTTCGAATTAATTCGTACCGAAGTTTTTACAAAAACGGAGCTCGAAGTGGAGCAGGAGTATTTCGAGGATTTTCAATTAAAAAATCCGAGAGAAATTCAGCTGATTGGCTTGCAACATATCAATTTAAAGGAAGCGTCCGATAAAATTCGTCAGCAATTGGGCGGTCAACAAGCGGCACCCATTTCGAAGCAGGAACTTTCAGATAATAAACAAATCTTAATAGATTCTGATTTTGTGCATTTGCATAATCATACGCAGTTTTCAGTTTTGCAATCCACCATTAGCGTTGCGGCTTTGGTTAAAGCGGCTTCACAACAAAAAATGCCTGCTGTTGCCATGACGGATCATGCCAATTTAATGGGTGCTTTTCATTTTGTTCGCGATATTTTATACCATAATAAAGCGGCTGAAGCCAAAAATAAGGAAGCCATTGCAAAAGGCGAAGAACCCACCGAAGTTTCAATGAAACCGATCGTAGGTTGTGAATTTTTTGTTTGTGAAGATCATAAAAATAAGTCGGTAAAAGACAATGGGTACCAAATCGTACTTTTGGCGAAGACCAAAAAAGGGTACCATAATTTGGCCAAAATATCTTCGATTGGTTATACCGAAGGCTTTTATTATGTACCCAGAATAGATCGAAAAATAATTCAAAAATACAAAGAAGACATCATCGTTTTATCGGGAAATCTCTATGGGGAAATTCCAAATAAAATCTTGAATTTGGGTGAAAACCAAGCCGAAGAAGCTTTGCTTTGGTGGAAACAAGAATTTGGCGAAGATTTCTATATTGAAGTAATGCGTCACAATCAGGAAGATGAAAACCGGGTAAATGAAGGTTTAATTTCCTTGGCAAGAAAAAACGATGTTAAATTAATTGCTACCAATAACACCTTTTATATTGATAAAGAAAATGCCAATGCGCATGATATTTTATTGTGTGTAAAAGAAGGCGAAAAGCAATCTACGCCAATAGGGCGGGGACGTGGTTATCGATATGGTTTACCTAATCAGGAATATTATTTCAAGTCGGGCGAGGAAATGAAGAAAAACTTCAGTGATTTGCCGGAAGCGATTTCTAATATTTCCGAAATTGTTGACAAAATCGAAATTTACGATTTGGCCCGGGAAGTTTTGCTTCCAAAGTTTGAAATTCCAGTCGAATTTAATGTTCCGCAAGACGCCATTGACGGAGGAGTTCGAGGTGAAAACGCCTATTTACGACATCTTACTTTTGAAGGTGCCAATAGAAGATATAAAGAAATAACGCCCGAAATTCAGGAAAGACTAGATTTTGAATTGATGACCATCGAGAATTCGGGTTATCCTGGTTATTTCTTAATTGTTCAGGATTTCATTGCCGAAGCCCGAAATATGGGCGTTTCTGTTGGGCCTGGTCGGGGTTCTGCGGCAGGTTCGGTGGTAGCGTATTGTTTGAAAATCACCAATATTGATCCGCTTTTATACAATCTGCTTTTTGAGCGATTCTTGAATCCGGATCGTGTGTCACTTCCCGATATTGATATCGATTTTGATGACGAAGGACGAAGTAGCGTCATGGATTATGTGATTCGGAAATACGGTTCGAAACAAGTGGCGCAGATTATTACTTATGGTAAAATGGCAACGAAATCTGCGATTCGTGATACGGCTCGTGTACTAGATTTGCCTTTATTTGAAGCTGATAAAATAGCCAAACTGATTCCAGGAATGATGCCGTCCAAATGGAATTTAGCCCGTTTTTTGAACGAGAAAGAAGACCTAATAAAGAAAGCGGTTCGCCCAGAAGAATTTGATAAAATCAAGGAATTAATTGGTTTGGCCAATGAAGACGATTTGGGTGGAGAAACCATTCAGCAAGCCAAAGTTTTAGAAGGAAACCTTAGAAATACTGGGATTCACGCTTGTGGTGTAATTATTACGCCTAGCGATATTACGGATTTTGTTCCTGTGGCTACGGCCAAAGATTCGGATTTGTATGTAACACAATTTGATAACTCGGTTGTAGAAAGTGCCGGTTTATTAAAGATGGACTTTTTGGGTTTGAAGACCCTAACCTTGATTAAAGACACCGTTAAATTAGTAAAATACAGAAGCAATATTGACCTGAATCCAGACGAATTCCCAATTGATGATTTAAAGACGTACGAGCTTTTTCAGCGGGGAGAAACAGTTGGGATTTTCCAGTATGAAAGTGCTGGAATGCAAAAATACATGAAGGAATTAAAGCCGACGGTCTTTCCGGATTTGATTGCCATGAATGCTTTATATCGCCCAGGACCTATTGCTTATATTCCGAGTTTCGTCAAGCGGAAAAATGGCGAAGAGGAAATTATTTATGATCTTGATGCCTGCGAGGAATTACTAAAAGATACCTACGGAATTACGGTTTACCAAGAACAAGTAATGCTTTTGTCCCAAAAACTAGCGGATTTCTCCAAAGGGGATGCCGACGTTTTGCGTAAAGCAATGGGAAAAAAGCAGAAAGATGTTTTGGATAAAATGAAACCTAAATTTATCAGTCAGGCTGCCGCCAAAGGACATGCGGAAGATAAATTAGAAAAAATATGGAAAGACTGGGAAGCGTTTGCAGAATACGCGTTTAACAAATCGCATTCTACTTGTTATGCTTGGATTGCATACCAAACGGCTTATTTGAAAGCCAATTATCCAGCCGAATATATGGCTGCGGTTTTGTCGAATAATATGAGTGATATCAAGCAAGTTTCGTTCTTTATGGAAGAATGCAAGCGGATGGGATTACAGGTTTTGGGACCTGATGTAAATGAGTCATTTTATAAATTTACTGTAAATGATGATTATGCGGTTCGTTTTGGGATGGGCGCAGTAAAAGGCGTTGGTTCCGGAGCGGTGGCAACCATTGTCGAAAGCCGAAAAGACGGAAAATACAAATCGATTTTTGATTTAACCAAACGTATCGATTTGCGTGCCGCCAACAAAAAAGCATTGGAAAATCTGGCTTTGGCTGGTGGATTTGATTCGTTTTCAGGAACAACAAGAGCGCAATATTTTCATGATGATGGCGATGGAATTACCTTTTATGAAAAAGCAATTCGGTATGGAGCGAAGTTTCAGGAAAATGAGAATTCGTCGCAGGTAAGTTTGTTTGGCGAAAGTAGCGATGTGCAAATTGCAGAACCTATTGTGCCGCCTTGTGAGGATTGGAGTACGATGGAAAAATTGGCCAAAGAGAAAGAAGTGGTTGGGATTTATATTTCGGGACATCCGCTGGACGATTTTAAATTCGAGATGAAATATTTTTGTAATTCTAAATTGGAAGCCCTCAAAGATTTGAATCAAAATTTGAATAAAAACTTAACTTTTGGAGGTATAATTAGCAATGTTCAGCATCGTGTAGCCAAAAACGGTAAGGGCTGGGCGATATTTAATTTGGAGGGTTATGACGAAAGTTATGAATTTAAGATTTTTGGAGAAGAGTACATGAAAAACCGCCATTATCTTATTCCAAATAGTTTTACGTACATGAAAGTTTTGGTAAAAGAAGGTTGGACAGATCGAGATACGGGCAAAAAAGGCGAGCCAAGATTACAGTTTTCTGAATTTAGAATGTTGCAAGATGTATTAGATAATTTCGCAAAAAAAATAAGCATTCTATTAGACATAAAAGATTTGAATACCGAATTTATTTCGAGACTGAATGCTGTTTTTCAGGCAAACAAAGGAGATAATCAAGTGACTTTTGATGTTTTAGAATTAGAAACCATTAAAAAACAAGTTGAGGTTGTTCCGGAAGTTTTGGTAGTGGAAGAGAAAACCGAAGTGGTGTTGTTTGAAGATGAAATCCCAGAAGAAGCGGCTATTTTTACTGAAGAAATTTCCGAAGACGAGGAAGGACCTATTATAGTAGAATCTATTGTGGAGGTCGTGGAAACTAAAGTAATTACTAGTTTATCCATGCCGAGTAGGAAATTGAAAATCAAGATTTCGAATGAGTTGCTAGTCGAGTTGGAGAAAATGCAAATTAACTTCAGGTTGAATTAGAACTACAAATGCCCTAGCCCTGATGGAAGCGGCATCCTTTCCTTGCCTTCTTTAGGCAAGGAAAGATAGAGCGTACAGCAGGAAACAGCTCCTAATAAGAATTGACAATACATTCATAATCAAAACTAATTTGAGAATAGTGTTTGATTGGTTTTTAATTTATAAATTTGTACTCAAGTTTGAAATTTTAAAGATTCGAACCCTAAACTTTAAACAAAATTAAAATGGCATTAGCAATAACAGACGCTACTTTTGAAGAAGTAGTTTTGAAATCAGACAAACCAGTAATGGTAGATTTTTGGGCAGCATGGTGTGGACCTTGTCGAATGGTAGGGCCAATCATTGATCAACTTGGTGAAGAATACGATGGACGTGTAGTTGTAGGAAAAGTGGATGTTGATGCAAACCAAGAATTTGCTGCTAAATATGGCGTTAGAAATATTCCAACAGTATTGGTTTTTCATAACGGAGAAGTAGTAGGAAAACAAGTTGGAGTTGCTCCAAAACAAACTTATGCTGATAGTTTAGATGCTTTGTTGTAAATAGTAAACGGTCATTGCGATGCAACAAGCAAAGCAATCTCATCCTATTAAATAGAAAGGTTTGGCGAAAGTCAAGCCTTTTTTATTTATATTCGGTTTCAATTTGCTTCTTTCCAAAATAAAATTTAGCCACGAATTTACTTCGTCTGTTCGTCCCGCAAACTAGCGGAACTCGGGTCACTAATTAACACGAAAATTTAGCTTTAAATTGCACGAATTTCAATTAAAAGAAACTGGAATTGGTGTCGTTGTATTTTTAAAATTAGTAATTTGTGATATTTAGTGAAATTCGTGGTAAAAAATCACCCTTATAATTCGTAGCAATAGTTATCTTTTAATATATTTGAAATATGAAGATCGAATCGCAAATAGAGAAAATATCCAGTTTCCAGCATCTTGAATTGTTGGCTAATCAAATTGTGGAAGGTTTTATTTCCGGAATGCACAAAAGTCCTTTTCATGGTTTTTCTGCTGAATTTGCCGAACACAAAGTTTATAATGTTGGCGAAAGCACAAAACACATCGATTGGAAATTGTTTGCCAAAACAGATCGGTTGTATTCTAAAAAATTCGAGGAAGAAACGAATTTGCGTTGCCACATCATTATCGATAATTCGTCGTCGATGCATTATCCAAAACTGAAAGATACCGAGAATTTTTTCCAAAACAAAATTGGGTTTTCGGTATTGGCTTCGGCTGTTTTAATGAATATTCTAAAAAAGCAGCGCGATGCCATTGGTTTAAGCGTATTCTCGGAAACTTATGAATATTATGCACCCGAAAAAGGAAGTGATCGGCACCATAGAATGGTTTTGAACGCCTTGGAACAACTTTTGGAAAAGCCTCAAGTTCCAAAACAAACGAACACAATCCAGTTCTTGCATCAAATAGCTGAAAAAATTCACCGTAGATCGATGATTATCTTATTTACGGATATGTTTCAGACAGAAGACGAAAACGCTCTTTTTGAAGCTTTACAGCATTTGAAACACAATAAGCATAAAGTGGTCCTATTTCATGTTATAGATAGTAAAACGGAACTGAATTTTGACTTTGATAATTCGCTAAGAAAGTTTGTTGATGTGGAAACCGGAGAAGAAGTGACGGTTTTCGCAGACAATATTAAGTCAGCGTAT
>Ga0209499_1000995_pt1 | contig 20498 bp, 32 predicted proteins | sample C_130208_EF_Meta_FD_187306 | JGI IMG/M metagenome (GOLD analysis project Ga0209499, IMG submission 187306) | Freshwater microbial communities from Lake Croche, Canada to study carbon cycling - C_130208_EF_MetaG (SPAdes) (version 2) | ecosystem: Environmental > Aquatic > Freshwater > Lake...
GTTAGCAAGTTGCCCAGCGTAGTCAGCAATGCCCTTGCCGGTATTCTTTTTAAGCAGGCTGTTGACGCCGTAACCGGCCAGCCCTAGTGCGCCAATCGTCGCCGCTCCCTTGGCGATCTTGCCCAACGTGGAGTCCTCGTCTTGAGTCGCAAAAAGGATAGCGTCGAGGTGGGAGTTGAGCTCGATGAGAGATTGGATCTTAGGCGTCATGGCTTAAAATGCGGTGTCAACTTGGATTTCTAGACGGGGTTCGCCTTCATCCATGCGTTGTGTTTTTCTGTCAGCTTATCCAATGTTGATTGTTCTTCTTTACTTGTCGGAAAAACGTACGGGTTTGCCATTTTTGCAGGCCAATTGTTTTTGTCAGCAATTAGATATCTTTGACGAGTGCGCATGATATCAAGTTTATCTGCGCGAGACAATTTGGGTTTATCAATTTCAGCTCTTTGTCGCTCAGCGCTGTTTATGTTATCTACTAGCGAGTCATAAGCACCAAAAAGGATAGCGTCGAGGCGCGAGTTGAACTCGATGAGGGATTGAATTTTAGGCGTCATGATTTCTTTAGCGATGTCAACTGACTAAGCCTTTGCGCAGGCTCTCACGAGGCTGCGGCACCATCGCGTCGGCTTTGTCGTAGTCCAGACCGTACAAGTTCACGAGGGTCTGCACGGCGGAATCGCGATCCATTATTCCGGTGCCGACCTTCTCAAGGATGTCGAGCAGCGGCTGTACGCCTTTTTCGCCCTGCTCACCGATCAGTCCGGCGGGAGGCTCTGGGGTTTCTGGCGGCGTGTTGATCGCTGCCAAAAGCTGCGTCGCTTCAGGCCAACGCTTGGAAATGAGCTCAATCGGTACGTTTGATTCGCCTGCCAGACGTTGAAGGAATTGCATTTCAGAAGCTGACTTGCGAGCCACTTCTTCAAATGTGGAGCCGCCTTCGGCAATGAGGTCAGAGATCGTGCAAGCGCCGGTTTGAAGAAGCTGCAAATTCGCCGAAACGTCGTTTTTGTAATCTCCCGTCAAGGTTGCGCCGAATCCCCATTTGCCAGCCCGCCACCGGGGATGGCTTGGTATTTTTCCCAACGCAATGCCACGAGAAAGCACCGTGTCGCGCACTTTGTTGAGTACGCGCTCGGACAACAGCTTTTGCCAACGCTTGATGGTGCGCATCGCCTGCGCAATTTCAATCCGCCCGGTGTGTCCGCTCAACGCCGACATGTCGTAAACAAACCCGTACGGTAGGTTGAGCCCCATGGAAATTTCGCGCACCATCACTTCGACCAGGCTCATAAACGCGCCGTTAGGACGAGTCATTGGAGGCGTGAAATTCACCGACTCGCCATCGGGAAGACGCAGGATCTTGCCCGGCTCCATGGCCATGGTATTTGGTCGGCCTTCGGCGGCAGAACCTTGTTTGTTCCAAGCAGTCGCGCCCGTGTTCTTGAATGGATCCGAGGTTGAAATAACTCCGGCGTGAGAGGACTGCCATTTGGCCGCTTGTTTTTCAGTCAGATAGATGTCGTAAAGATCTCGGGCCGGTGCCAAAGCCGTCGCCAGCGGCGTGACTCCTCGATACTGATCGACGCGCAAGGCGTCCATGAAATGAATGAAGTGGTCCGCCGGGACGTTCGCTTCGAGCTCGTATTTGTTAGAGCGAAAGCGCTTGAAGATATCGTAGGAAACCGGCGCTCCAAGGTCGTCTAGGTGAATCCCCCCGATATAGTGAGTATCGTTGGCTTTTAGGCTTTCGTTCGGGTTGCCAATTCTGTCGGCTTCGATGGGCTGAATTTTTATGGTTTCCTCGTCGAGTTCGACAAAGAGCCAGCCGTGATCGCCGTCGGTGAGCATTCCCCACATCATCAGCCAGACCAAATCGCCAAGACGATAACGCCCGGTGATGTCGGCTGTCTCGCACCACTCGTGAAAGTAGTCCTGGTACATGCCGTCAAATTGTTCGTCGCCGGTGGAGGCGATGTACTGGACTTTGTCGGCAGTGTACTGCACCAGGCGCGACACAATGCCGCGCAAAATGGCAAAGTTGCGCACCATGTCGCGAGCGTCCCACATCAGCGCGATGCGGTTGCGATGGCTCCTGTAGTTTTCGGACGCAGCGTTTTTTGCAAGGCCACCGGAAAACGATCGACGAGTTCCGGGATTGGCCATGTCGTAGGCGAATTCGTTGAGGCGTCCACGGTACGCAAGCCGCTCCATGCCGAGCTTGGGGCTGATGTAGCCAATTGCTCGGTCCAAAAATGTTGGGCCGGATGGTTTATCCATGCGTCAGCCCTCCAAAATCAGGCACGCCGTAGCCAATTTCGTCCACGGACCGGCGCTCCCTACGCACGCGGATTGCAGCGTGAAGGCGCTCTTCGATCCCAGCGAGGTCTTTGGTGTACCCCTTGTCGCCGATGTTTTGGGTCGTATAGAACGTCGCCTGAGCTTTGAGCCGCGCAATTTCTGCGTTCAGCTCTTCCGCGTCGTATTCGTCGCGGTAGATTTCTTGCCAATTTTTTGACCCCATGTCGTGACGTGGGGTGTCAACCTGCTAGCGAGACAAGAACAGCCTATGAAATAAAAGTATCTTTTTGACACTTTTTTCTTGTGGGGGTCCGAATTGTTGGTAGAGTCACAGCCAGCAGACAGAAACTCAACCAACCATGAACACTCTCCCTACTCTCTCCGGATCAGAAAAACAAATCAGCTGGGCAGAAACCATACGATCAATGTTTTTTGCTACGGCAGCAAAACGCAACATTCCAGCAGACGTTGTTGAATTGTTTGAGTCAGCAACGTCTGCTGGATGGTGGATCAATGAAAAACCCGTTGCTACCACGCCAGCTGGGGCAATTATGTCTGCGTTTGCTGGAAAATTAATCACAGTTGAAAAATTCAAAGAAATTTCTGCGCGTTATTCGCTTCTGTAAATTTCATCAAACTAATCAAATACAAAAATGGAACATAAAATTTCCGCCAGTCAAACAAACGGTCATCGTTGCATTCATGAAATTCACCGTTTCCGGATTGGAGTTGATGATCGCGAAACCACGGAGTTTACAGCCTCTCTGAACACCTACTACGATGCCATACTCAATGCGCTGATCGACCACGCGATGGCAAATAAAAAAGGGTCGGGCAAGTTAATGCAAATTCAAGTTCTCTGCGATACTCGTGCAAATGATTGGTCAAATTTTATTAACCCGAGCACTGGCAGCATAATCGGCGCAGGCGTACAGATTACTGCGGAACTGGCTAAAAAACATTTTGAATGGGCATGCAACGCCGTTCAAATGGGGCGAGATATTGTTTCACTTTCAAGCGGACTGGCAAAAATTGCCTTTGAATAAACTAATGCCTCCTAAAAACAACCGAGAACAGTTTGCAGAAAAACTGTGGAATGCTCGGAAAGCTCAGAAGCTGACTCAACAAGAGGCGGCTGCGCTTATTGGGTTGAGCGTTCCTCAATACAAGCGCTGGGAAGCCAGCAAAAGCACTCCGAACGCTGTCAAACAGGGAAACGCTTTAAGAAACATTTTGAGCACCTAGTCAGAATCAAGCCCAGTCCTTGCAGGCCTGAGCTTGAGGCGATCCTGGCTTCGCGTGTGCGCAGTCATGGCGAGCCTTGAACGAACTCTTGCGGGCCGTGTTGCCAGATTTTCCAGTTACTTTGACACCGGCTTGACCCCAATGGATTTTTTTAATTGAGCCGTCGGGCTGCCTGGCGCACTTCATCCATTTTTTCCCCTCTCTGGTGGAATGCGCTTTCTGCGTTACTTTTGTGCACTGTAGCATAAGCAAACGCGCAGCAAACTCTACAACGCGCCCGTTGCTTGCAAACTGAGCCGTCGGCGCACCAACGTCTTCAGCCTGTCCGACTTCTTTCCAAGTGTTGTAATGCTTCCGGATACCGTGAGCCAGGGCAGGGGACAGGCGAATGATTTTTTGAGGCTGAGCCGACATTTCATAGTCGCGAACGGACTTGAACACCGGTGCGTGCGGGACTCCACCGTCAGTTTTGCGGACGTACGAGATAGTTGCCTGTTTGCCGATTGAACCTTCGTGAGCCACGGCTGCCGGAGCTTGAACCTTGAACGAAGCACCGTCTTTATCCTCGACGGTTAGAATGCCGTGAGTCTTGCCCTTTGCCGCGTCGGTCACCTTGAACTCGGCATCTTGCCAAGGCTTGCGCTTTGTCTGCACTCCTTCAGGAGAGTGAAGCACTTGGCCTTCATACCCCGAGGCTACGGACTTGGCAAAATGAGCATCGGCTTGAGCCTTCGAGTTGATAACGGTTCCCTTGACGTGTTGGATGTGCTCGCTAGCGTCCGGTTTTGGGTCGGTGGTCGGAAACAGGTGGAACTGAAGCTTTGATTTGCCACCTGCAAAAGCCGAAAGCGTGTCATCGAACGACTGCCCGTGCTTGTAGAGTTCGCCCTTTAGTTCGCTGTCCGGGTTTTTCTGAAAATGCGATTGCAGCGCTTCGATGATGTGCTGCTGCGTCTTTATTTCTTTTCCGGACTTGGAAAACAGCCCGTCTTTTGTGGCCCTGGCGTAAATACCATCGAGTTTTGGAGAGACGATTGTGCCCTTGGCGATGGTCGCGTCTTCTGCGTGTGGCTTCATGCTACACTGTTAAAGTGTCAATCTTGCTCGCCGAACTCATCTCCGAGTTGTTGTTCGTCCGGCTCTGATGTTGGAGCTTCTCGAATGTATCCGGTGGCCTGCTGAGTGTCCGTCGCATCCATTGTTTCGTCCTCCAAAATTCCGCCTGCGAGCGCCATTGCCAACCCCATGAGCTCCGTGTCGCGTAGATGGTTGTCTTTCCGAATCTGTTTCCAATAGTGAACTAGCCGCCCGGTGATGGGAGCGATGCGCGTCATTTTTATCTCTGAGTTTATCTGCCGGATGTAGTGGTTACTGACGGTAGAAGGCACATGAAATTTTGTTGGCTGAGTGTGTCGCAGAATTTCCAGCCGGTCCTTAACTCGGTCGTTTGACCAAAAAATGTACATTGCGCGTTGGTTGGTGTCGCTTTGATGGACGGTTCCGACGTGAGGATCGCGATATTGTACCGGCGAAAAGTCTCGAATGACCCGAGCTCCGTTTCCCAACGTGTGGGAAAAGCCTTTCTTGTCCGATCCCCACAGGCCGCGCCAACCGTTTTTGACAATTAGCCTGGCTGACTCGTTAGGCCGGTGCGCCATGTCGATCCCGACTCGATGCGGCTCAACTTGATGCTCAGCCTGTAATGCCTCCAGCTCTTCGCTTGTTTCCACACGCCCCTCCCAAATTAACCAACTTTCAGAGCCGCGCCCCCAATATCGAATCAGCGCCCAATAGTGGCCTTCCTGACAGTCGATGGTCATAATAGGAATGCGCGTTGTTGGCAGGTCGCCCAGCGCAAAGACCGTTGTATGCACCGGCGTATCGTCCGTTGCGCGTTCGTCGTCCCAGACTTCCGCGAGCGTCGAGTTGATGAATGCGTGGCGTCGCGTCATTGAACTTTTAGTTTGAAGCCATTTCACGGCCAAATTGCCCCAAGTGGTTTCTTTCAAGGCCGCGTAGAGCGAATTGAGGTGATACGAGCGCCGCCCGGGTGAAGCGTTGAGATTGTGCGCTCGCCATTCACCGTCGCGCAACATGGCCGTTTTTTGGCCGTCGCGAACGTGAAACTCGCAGTGCTGGCATCGGTAATAAGTGTTTCGACGTACCAGTTCCAAATTCCATTCACCGTCGATTTTGCTCTCCGACTCGTCTTTATCCCACCAGCGAACATTCGCCCATTCCAACCGGATCATCTCTTTACAATTTGGGCACGGGACGTAAAAGAAACGCTGGTCTCCCGAAAGAAACTCTCGCCAAATTTCACCGTGAGCCGTGGTCGGTGTCGATGTTTTTACCCGGAGAGGGTAGGGGAACGTCTTGGTGCGCTCCTCGGCATTCTGAAGAGCACCGGCTTCCTTGTCGCCCTTGAGCTCATACTTGTCGATCTCGTCGAGCAGGAGCAGCCCCGCCGGTCGTGATGCAAGGTTTGCTGGCGAATTGGATCCGACAAAAGTCAATGTGGTCTTGTGGAAGAACTGTTCCATTGTTTTCCAAAGGAACCGGTCTTTGGGCTTTTGAAGTTTTAGTGGAAAGCAATTCTCCACCATCGGTTGCCAACGGTTTCGCGAAAAGCTTTTGCACAGGTCAGCATTTGGCATGACCCATAAGGTATTCATGGCATCGTTTACAATTTTGTAAGCTGCGCCTCCCATGATGACCATCGTCTTACCGGTTTGAGTGCCCCAGCAGAGTGACAGGTCGGTGACGTTTCGGTTGCGAAAAGCCTCCAACGGTTCGCGAACGTACGGACGAAGCAAAGTCCGAAATGGACCGGGCGTTGCCGTCTCGCGCTCAGTCAGTGTGACGTTGTTCTCAAGCCACTGCCAAACCGGCATGTCCGGAGCACGCCCCAGAACTTGCCACATCGAGGCCGATAATGCAGCGACGCCGGGAATATCAGCAGGCTTGCTCATACGCTGCTTGGCTTTCTTCAATGCACTGTTCGATTTCTTCGGTGATCATCATTTCGGCCAGCACATCGTCGCTTGGGTTGGCTTTTGCAGCCACTCGACGTGCGACGCTCCGTAACCGAGCGAGCATTGGCAACCAGGCACGAGAGATGATCTGTCGAGCGGCGTCAATTGAGATGAGCTCCTTTCGTTGCATCTGCAACTTGAGGATGGCAGTTTCGGTTTGAACCCTATTTTGATGGGCCTTGTTGTAACTGTTAACGTAATTTTGCGATGCTGCGGCTTGGTGGTTTTGGATCACAGCCTGAGCGCATAGAGCTTCGACTTGAATGGCCATTGCCAAACTTTCCTCCAGCGACTCTAGGGAAATGGGAGTTTTGACTTTTTTTGATGCAATTGGCTGCGAGTCTGGCTGCGAGGCCGAAGTTGGTGCCGCCCCTTCCGTTGACGCTGGCGCTGGCCCCTTCGACCGGTACCCAACGCCGAGTTTGGCGTTTGCGTTTCGCCAAGCGGTCGCCGCTTCAACGCTCGATGTGTCCAGCCCGCGAGCCACGAGCTTGTAAACGTAAGGCCGACCAACGCCCCAAGCCGCAGCGATCTCGGGGATGGGGTTTTTCTTTTTCGGGGGTTTCTCTTTCGGCACACCTAACTGTCACCTGTCAACATTGTCACTTGTCACCAGAGCCGGGGGTTTCGATGGACAAGGTAGGAAAATAGACTGACCCGATATTCTCCGTTTGTTACGAACTCCCGTGACAAAGCCCGTTGCCTCATAAAGCGCTCGCCATTTGATAAACTCCTCCCAGACTGCACGGTTTGGGTTCTGGCATGTACGGGCTTCTCCGTTTTTCTTGAGCCAAAGAGGCCCGATGTAATAGGAATAATCAAAACGCCACCACCGGCCTTTGACGCATATTTCGGCACCGATTACCTCAGGGCCAGAAACGATGCAGGTTGGTGATAGGCGAATAGATTTCATGGCGTCGGCATAAATTGCCCGGTCTCTCCCAGTGTCACACCACTGATTCAACCAGCTTTCGCCAATCAAACCTTAGAGGCATGAAGCCCCTTCGCAGGTGTCGCGCTCCAATTGGAGGAATAATAATCGTCTCTCCGAATTGTCACGCCTCACGGGTATCAGCGGCGTTCCTGTCTGGGCATTTTCCACCCTCCAGCGGGGCGTCTCGCATAACGAAATTCAGTTAAACTTCAGGAAGATTTGCGTCCTGAACAATTTCTCCCAAACACTTGCGAACCCAACTCACGGTCCGCTCGTCTAACGGAAAGGTCCCAAGGTCATCCCGTCCTTCCGGGTGATACTTCAAAGCTCCGCGCAAATTCTCGTCCAATTCCTGAAGGCAAAAACGAGAATCTCGGCCCTTAACAGCAAGAAGGTGCTCCTCAGCTTCATCCGGGTCGGACAGATCAAAAGTTAATGTAGCAATGGGCATGTTTTACTTCGTATTACGTGGCATTTGTCACTTGTCACTTAAAACTCCACACATAAGATCAAAGGCTACTGCTTTAGCAGGGACCTGTCTTTAGCGCGTCAAAAAGATTCCTTATCCACGGTGGTGGTGTTTTTTTCTGCACTATTTGTCAAACCAGTACAAGATTTAGACATTTTGCGCAGTGCGTTAAGGCATTTACGTCCGCAGCTTTTGTTTGTGGTTTTCCAACCCAGAAATTGCTGACCGCACACTGCGCATTTGCATTTTGCTCTTTTTTCGGGCACTTTTGGGGCTGGGCTGGGTTCTGCCGTCCAGATCTTGCCGTCCAATTTAGCCTGGAGAATTGTGGCGGCAAAGTCTTCGTAGTCTGGCAGGCGGCGACGAAAAAACGGAGAACCAAGAGTGCGAGTGACTAGAAGTTGCCCGTTCATTTTGTTCATCTCCCCTAACTGCCTGTCAACGCCGGTTTGGCTGCTCCTTTCAGCCTACGACGCCACCCAACAGGCTCAGAAATTTTCTTCTGCCAAAGTTCAAGAGCTTTACGTACGTCGTCAAAACCACCGGGAGGAAACCGAGCAACGCGACGATCCATGGGGATAAATTGACGAGAGTTCATGGTTGGTAATTGGCAATGATCTTTGACTGCTCGGCAATGGTGCGCTCTAGCTGCTCTAGGCGGTCCGCTGCCTCCATAAGACACAGCGAGGGCACATCGTCGGGCGACTGAATGTCGTTGGCCAAGATGCGGAGAGCCGATGCTATGGTTGCTGTTGAGGTGCTCATTTCAACGCCTCCCGCGCAATAGCCCGCACCGCGTCCATGCGATCATGCGGCGTTATCGTCCAGTCACAGTCAGCCAAGCGTTGCAGGGCGCTTCTTGCCTCTCTCAGCTCGGTTGTCAAAGTCTCAACACGGCAGAGCATATGCATGTAATTTTGTAGATGTTCATCTGAACGACTCGTCATGCGCTTTAACTCCGCTTGTAATTCAGCTTTCTTCATTTTGGCGCCTCCCAAAGTCCCAGCGTCCGCAAAAACGCTTCTGCGCGTTGTCTGGCTGTTGACCTAAACTCAAGCCCTCCCTGCGACGGCAGATTGTACTTCATCGTCCACAACTCGCCATCCGGGAGAGTTTCCTCCGCTTGGTGCATCGCGTTTAGATCGGTGCAAAAGTCAGCTCCTCCACAATTTACTGGCTTATAATTCCACCCACAAGCCTCCGCAATTGCCGCGTTGATCTGTTCGTCGGTCATTTGTTTTTTTCCTCCTCACGTTCAATGGCCCTGTGCATTTCGTCCGCTTTGAGCTCGTAGCAGACCGCTAGAAGCCGCAGCACGCACAGCAGCGTGGTGTCGTCGGGTGACTGGGCAAAATCACGCACGTAGGGGTCAATGCGGCTTAATGTTTTGTTATCGTTATTTTCGTTCATAAATTTGCCTCCACAATTTCCAACAACTGCGCGTGCAGGTGCTCAATGCTGCCGTCATTGATTATGCTCTGGTCGCTGCGAATCGCCAGTTGCCCGGCCTCTGACTCGTGATTGCCAACCTCCAACCCCTCGCGTACCACCCGGACGATGATCCCGCCCTCAGCGCGGATGAAGTCGGTTTCGTTTTGAAACCTCACATCGGTAAACACGCATGGCCTGCCACGCATTGCCGCCCGTGCGTGATTGATCCAGTGTTCCGGCTCATATGCCCGCATCGCCATGCCAAGATCGCAAAGCAGCCGACGCCCTCTGTCGTCCTTGCGTCCGTCCCATCCAAGGTATATTGCCCGACCCTTTAAAGCGTCGGCAAATGCCACCCGTTTCCAGCCTCGGTCCATGAGTGCTAGTGCCGCCGTATCTTTACCCGAGCCCGCAAGCCCGATTAGTCCTATGTGACGTTTCATTTTAATTTTAGCTTTTGCACAACTTTTAGCCCGGCGATCACTGGGACTTCTTCGTACGCCGAGACGCGCTCCAGCATTGCCAAAATTTCCCGACGCCTTGGACTGAGTTCAACAAGCCCTGGCATCTGCTCGTAAAGCGCGTGGATGTCCTCGATCTCGTAGTCCAACACCGCTTTTGTCCCTGCCACGGCAGGTGCGACAAACCGGGTCGCCTCAAGCGCTAATTTTGCCTGCGCTTCGGCCCTAGCCATTGCCTGCTCGGCTGCTAGACGCTCGGCTGCTGCTGCCTGATCTTGACGAGCCAAATCGGCTTGACGCGTTTCGACTTGTTGCGCTTCGGCAGCAATTCGCGCCCTCTCGGCTGCTGCTATTGCTTCAATGCGTCGGGCTTCTTCGGCTGCGGCCCTAGCTGCCTCTTCTGCTGCTTTTCGCTCACGCTCGGCTGCATCTCGTCGTTTGCGCTCTTGCTCGGCAGCGTAAGCCTGCCCAAGCACCGTGATGCGCTTTTCTTCGCGTGCGCAGTCTTCACCAAACTTTTCAGCCGCTTCGTCAATTTTACGGCCAAGCTCAATGACCGGCTCTTTGACTGCCTTCCTTGACTTTTCAAGTTGAACTCGAAAAGCAGCAAGCTCTTTGACGACCACTCGAGCAGCATCAAGATCTTCGGTAGACGTCACGGATAAAATTGGCGCAGAAAGGGCCAAAAGGCTTTTCTTCAGCTCAATGGCTTCGAGCTTCAAACTGAGTCCATAGCCTGGGCCGGTTAAACTCAGGACGGTTTGTGGAATGATCTCGCTCATTCGCGCTCCTCCAGTCCGCTAAGGTCAAGTATTTCCCCGAGCTCGATACCACACAGCTCACCAAATGCTGCTTGGCGTAGTGCTTCACGTTGCACTGCCTCTTTTTCGCATTTGGTAACAAACTTTTGCAGCAGGTTGTTAAGTGATAAAATTTCTTTATCCTTCGCCACGCAAGCTGCCTTTAATTCGCTAATAATTTCTTCGTTACTCATAATCTTTCCATCAAAGCTTTGTTGCGAAAACAAGCTGGTATTGGGTTGAAGTCGACGGGCACCACATTTTCTTCGGGCTGAGAATTGGCAGGCCTCAAGCCTGGCATATTCTCGTGGCTGGCTTTCTTTTCTTCTTCTATAGAGTCCCGGGGCCTTGAGGGCCCGGGCTCTATATTTCTTTCTTTCTTTATAGTGGGCCTCTCTGGCCCACAGGGGTCGGGCCTCTCTGGCCCATTAGTAGGGCCACTCTGGCCCATGTTAATGGGCCACTCTGGCCCATTTAAGTGGGCCTCTGTGGCCCGTGATGCGCTCTGCAATGTGTACCTGTTGCGAGAATGAATTTCGTGTAAATTTCGCCCAGATCTTACCGCTACAAATCCACCTTTTATAAGATCCGATAAACAACGAGTTACGGTGCGCACACCAACTCCTGCAACCTTCGCCAATTGTTCGCGACTTGCTGAAAACGACTCTTTCTTTTCAATATCTCGGCTCTCAAAGTGGCAAAGCGCGATGTAAACCGCGACACGTTCGCCACCAAGAGCAGCAACGCCCAAAAGGGTTTCGTGGTTAAACCAACCAAATGGTCCATCCTTCGTAGTGCGTTTCATTTCGCTTTCTCCTTCTTTCCTTTAGCGTCTGCGTCAATCTGGGGCGGGCCTGTCTGGGCCCAATAATTGCCTTCAAGGCGTGGTACCTTGGCGTGCCGAATGAAAATCTCTGCGGCATCCTTGTGAGGGGGCTCCCAATTCATCATCCCAGCCCGAGTTCGGCGCTTAGTCGCAGCCAGGCGAAATGTGGGAGGCGCACCTTCCTCGGCTTCGACTCGGTCTACCGTCAAAACGTCTCGCGCCCAGTTGGCCCATGCGCTGGAGCCGTAAGACGAGTAAGCCCCGGGCTTGGCATCCTTCACGGGCTTCGGAACGTGGTTGATGAGCACAAACAACACGCCGGTCTCGTTGCTGATCCTGTTGAGCGCATGACAAAAACTAGATGCCGTCTCTTGGTCGCTCATGTCCCCGCCGATGTAGTTCATTATCGGATCGATCCAAACGATGTCGGGTTTGTAACGGTGGATATGTCCTCGAACGATGACCAAAAACTCAGCACCGGACGTTTCATTTTCCCGAATGATAGTGAGTCTTTGCCCAAGCAACTGCTCCTTTGCTGGTGTCATTTGGCTGGCGACCATTTCATGCTTGAGAACGCCTCGGAGAGTGTCTGCCATATCACCAAGGTCGTTTTCAGCCTGGATAATTAACGAGCTGAGCGCCCGCCGAGCGGGAATGTTAAACGCCAGCGTTTGCAGCGCGATTTCGTCGAGCTGGTCCCACATCGCCCAACAAATTGCTAGCTGCATGTTGAGCGAACTTTTACCAATGCCGGTCGAGCCAGCGATCATCAGCGACCCGCCCTTGCACAACCACCGATTTTTGCCGAGTAGCCAGTCTGGGTCGGCGGCTTGGTTGAAGTCTAACAGCTCGCGGACGGTCTGCTGCCGGATCTTCTGAACCTTGCCTTTTTGCAGGCGCTCCACGTCATCGCGTAACGACTCAAGCGCTGTGTCGATATCGCCGCCAAGATCGCTTTGAGCAGCATTCAGCGCTGTGTTGAGTCCTCGCCATTGCTCACACTTTTGAAGCGTGTGGCACCAACCGGCAAAGCCACCAATGATCGGACACTCCACCCAAAGCTCGGTAAGTTGAGCCATGGTCCAACCTCGGGAGCCCATAAAGGTCGCCAGAGACACTGGATCAGCTTCGCCACCGGACTGGGACACTCGAAGCAACTCGCCAAAGAGCGCAGCATGATCCGGGTTGTAGAAACTCTGAGTCGAAATGCCATTTTCGGTGGCAATTTGCATGCTCTTTTGCAAGTCATTGAGCAGGCAAGAGAGCGCACCGCGTTCGGCGTTTTGGTCGTTACTCTGCGCGTTCATTTTGCTTTAGATAGTCAAAACACTTGGGTGGCGCTGCGTGCAGGGTGCCTGCGAAAATCTTGAGTGCCTGGGCGAGAGTGCCGGTGGCCGGATCAATTGGGACGAGGTCGACAAATTGGGTCGCGTCGGCGAGCTCCTTGGCTATGCGATAAGCTTCGACTAGGTCGGGCTCAGTCATTGCCCAACCCTTTATTCCATGCCTCTGCCAGGCTATCTGCATGGCAGCGCTCTGGGTAACAATGACAAATCAGAACCCTTGGCGAATCCCACTCCAACATCGCGTCTTGAATTGAAGGCTTGTTTGGCAAGTAGTGCGTTTGATAGGCGTCGCAAACTGCGTCTCTATCGCCGTCCGAGCCTAAAATAAACGGGTTCCCATAAACGCTTCCTCGATCTACGCGAAGGGCCAAACGGTGACTCTCTGCCCATTGAATAAGGTTCTTGTCCCGCTCCTGATTGGCGACAACGCACTCGCCATTGACCGCAACCTTGGACCTGCGCTCAGTTTCATCGTCAAGCCAGGGCGAGGTCGGAATTGCACGCACCGCCCTGTTGGCGTCCTGCATGGTCATTGTTCCTGCTTTGACCTTCTCGAAAACCTCAGGAGCAGCCTGCTTAATCTTTGCAGCTTGCTTGACGTAGGTACTGTTTGTGTTGAAGAGCTCAGCGGCTTTGTGAGCCGTTGTGTTGGCGTCTGGATTTTGAGGTTCGGAAATTATTTCCCTAACCTCACCGGCGTCTCGCGCCTGCTTTTCTTCAGCATTCTTGCGCGCTTTCTCCCGCTCGACGGCCTCCGCAATCGCCTCCATCACGGCTTCAGCCTCAACAGCAACGGTGGCCCATTGACCAGAGTTGAGGTTCCGACGCTTGTTGGTCCGCATCACAAAAGCGATGGCTTCTGCATCAGTTCCTTCAAAGGTTGTGTAGACCGGTTGTATTCCGAAATGATCACAAGCGCGTTGTCGGTTCCAGCCGTCTAGGATTTCCCCTTCATAAATTACAATGGGTTGTTTGCTATCGAACCCATTCTCACAAATGTCCTCAAGTAGCCGACTAAAGTCTTCAGCTTTTGCTTCTGGGAAGATATTGAATTTGTGTTTTTTCATAATTTGAAATGTCTTTTTTGATGGCAGCCATGACAAAGCGGCGTTAATTCGCCATCGCTAGATTCCCACGGTTGAATGGAAAAGTCATATCGTTCATGGTGAACAACTCGGGATGGTTGTCTACAATCAGCACATTGGTGGTTTGCTGCTTCTCGTATGGCCAAGCTGCGGTTTTTCCAATTATTGGATGCGAGAAGAGCGGGATAGAACCGCTCATTGATTTTTTTAACCGATGAAGGTGAACACACAACCACACGTTTTGATGGTCCTTTTGATTGCCCATCAACCCCCAAATTTCATAATCGGGGTTGTTTATTTGAAGATTGTTCATCAAGTTCCAGGGATTGCTTGGATTGTTTCTTAGACCTTCATAAACCTCTCTGCCGCCGAGATGTGAAAGATGAGTTTTGCCCTGTTGTGAAGACCACCGAATATATGGCTTATGCCAATGTTTTCCTTGAGTTACAATCCAGCCCCACTCTTCATCGTTTTCGGAAATATGATGAGGAACCTTTTGACTAATGGTGCCTTCTAGGTTTCCCCATTCCATCTTTGTTAAAAAGATGCTTTGCCGATTGATATTTTGATAATCCATCGGATCTGTGGTGCCAGATTTAATAACGCACTCGTTAAGGATTTCCCGCTTTTGATTAGCGTCTTCAATTTTACTGGAAAATGTCCAATTCAACAGCCGGTAAGAATTTGCTCGCGGATCGTTTCCGTTTTCAATTTCAAGCGACACTGTTGACCAAACAGGGAACCGTTCAATAGCTGGTATTGGATAAATGCGAATGAATCCAAGCTCGTGCGTCAAAATAATTGCACACATTGTTTTGCCAGCTTTCTTGGTGTCATTTGGGGCACCAACGCCCATCACAATTCCTTCAATTTTCATTTTAACGGAGTCAACTAAGCCAAGTTGATGGCGCGTTGTGGCCGAGTCGCGCCCCTCGGTTCATGCTAAAAAGGGATCTCATCAGCATCAGCCAACTGCTCATGCGTGATTACGTTGGATGCCTTCTTGCGAGGATGAGCAACGCTCAGCACCTGCCTGTAATTCTGCGGCTCAGGGAGCGCTGCCTGTGGCTCCTCTGCGGGCAACCACTCTTTAATTTCGAGATAACCTTTCCCGGTTTTCTCATTGATGTTGTTCCCGTGATCCAAAACCACTCGGCAACGACGGCCAATGCAGGACTCTTCCGAAACTTGAATTTGATCGCCTGAGGTATTCAGGCCCATCGCCTTTGCAAATTCGCGGACTTTGTATGCCGCCTTTTCGGTGAAGGTCACATAGCTGGTGAATGGCCTGCTAAAACCCGGCACCGCAACCTCGAGCTTGAGCATTGGGTTTTCACCAACTTGATTTCCTTCGCCGTCAAACTTTGGTTTACTTATCGTCTCAAGCGCACTGATTACTTTGCCAGCGTATTCACCGGGTGATGAACCGGCGTCTTCTTTGGGTGTGGGAATTGATAACATTTTAGGCTTGTTTGAGTTGTTTGGTTTTCTTGCTGACTAATTCGCGGAGCTGCACGGCAGACGCTTCCGGTGGAGTTTTGGAAGCGATCCATTTTGCGGCGTCCATAAGGCCATCAATTGAATGCGCACGAGCGATGCGCTCAACGGCTTGCAGTTGGTGCTCCCACTCAACCGGCTCCTGTTGCTTCGGAGCGGCGCTAACTGGCACAGCGTTGCTCGCTGTCGGCTTAACCTGAACAGCGTTTCCAGATGCGGCATTGCCGTCATCGTCCTCCATTTGGATGCCAGCCATCCGAGCTAACCCGTACCGAGCGCCATAAGTGATAGCTGAGCCAATGCCTTGAGCGTCGGCCTTTGATGCCGTAATGTTGACGCCCTGGCCGATCCATTCGCCGGACTCAGCGTGACCAAATATGGTCCAAGTTTTAACGCTGGATCCATTGACCTCGGGTGCCTGAATGACTGCCAGTCCGGCTTCGTTCAGCGCCGGAATACAGGCAGCCTGAACGCTAGCGAGATCGGCATACTTACTTTTGAGGTGCGGGTTTACAGCGCCTTTCAGCGCCGGGCCCATAGCGCGTTGCGCTTTGGCGATCGCGGCAAAAACTTTGCCGAGGGTTGGTGAACTCGGGAGCGGAAAGCTCTCGTTGATGTTGGGTGGTATTTCTTCCATAAAAGGTTTGCTTGAAAATTTTGGGTTGAGTGATTGCCCGACAATGTGGGCAGTCAGGAGTTGAGAAACCGCGACAGATGCGTGGTAAATTCACAGGCGTAACCTCCTGCCTGCCTCCAAAATGAGCAGTGCGTCTGCTGTCTTGAGAGTGACCTTTAAGTGCGGGAAAAAGGCCTGTGCCATTTCCTTTAAGTGCGCCTTCCACTTGGTGCCGTGTGATTTCTTGACCCCGGCGCTGATAGCCTTTTGCCACTCGCCGGGAGTGAGCTCGACAACTCGGACCCCTAAAGTCGCCAACACGCCACGGACTTCACCGTAGCGCACTCCGAGCTTGATCATCGCGCTGCCGTTTTTCCCGGCGTGCATCGGGATCTTTTCAAGGACGCACGTCCGAAACCCAGCGATAACAAGCGTTCGAATAGTGTCGGCCACGTCGACTGGAGTTGTCGGCATCGGTGCACACTCAGCGCCTTCGTTCGTCAGCCAGGCAATTCCACCACCCGCACCGGGATCAATGGCGCAGATCATGCAACCTCCTCGCTGGATTTCAGCGCAAAAGCTTCATTCCAGCGCTCAAGGCTCTGAGTCTCGTGAGCCAGAGTGATAAGGTCCGTAAGCTCCGATGAGCAAGGGCCAATGGAATGCGCCCACGCAGCGAATTGGAGCAGTGAGCTTGCCTTAGCCAACTGCATTTTGGTAACTCGTAGCTCTTCAAAAACTCCGTCTAAATTCTTTGCATTCATGGGCAGTCATGCCTCCGTATGAATTCCCGAATAGCATCAGCCAGCTCCTCGTTGCCCGGGAGAAAGTGCGGAACGGCTTCTTCCAAGGCCACCTTGGAGCCGAGCTGCTCGCAGTCGCAGGCGGCAAGTCTCACCGCTTCCTTATGGTGGACCAGGTTGAGCGCCTGCCAGGCTTTCCCAAGCAGGTAGTTCAGCAATGGATCTCGCTTCTTTCTCATAGATCCATTGCCTCCTTGACCACTGCATCAAGCTGCGTCCAGTCGCCATCTTGATCTGCCGCCTCAGCCGCCTCGATGAAGCGACTGATCAAGTCCTCTGCCTTGTCGAGCTTGGCCTTGAACTTTTCGACGAGGAGCTCCTGGACAACCAAAGCTGTCTTCAGGTCGGCAGCGCTTGCCACGTCCTTTTGCGCGTCGGTCAGGGTCATAGAGAGCCTCCCAGCGTTAGAAACCGCATGCGTTTTGCTGCGACCGCTGCGACCAATATCGCGCCGAGCAGCGGAAATAAGATCAGCCCGGCCTCCGGCTGTCCGGAGTAAAACGACAGGGCTATGGTGTCGAGGAATGCGAGCGCCAAGCAGGCGCTGCCAATGGAAAGGGAGTGGCGAGGAGTGTTCATTTCGCCCTCCCGAGTGCTTGATCCAAAAGCGCGAGCTTACATGGGCGGACCATCAGTTTGCGTCCACGTACCGGCTCAAGTAGCCGCCGGTAATGCTTGATGACGTATTGCGCTTTGCTCTTTTTGCACCCATACCGCGCCATGATGGCGGAATAGATTTCGATGAATTGGTCGTTCATAGGGTTGTTTTGTTTCTGGTTGCGACTGCATGACCGGCGAAATAACCGGCGTTGTACGCACGGGCCGATGCTCTGGCCGATACGGTGGTGATTAGTGCTCCCCAGGCAACGAGCAGCAGGAGAGTGATTGAAATTTGGAGGTACATGGCTGGGTGGTAAACACCTAGTGGCAAAAATGCAGCCCTGTTGGCAAATTGTCGCCGGTCAAAGGGCTGGGTGGTAAACACCCACCGCGAAAAAAAGGACGCTGATAATCAAACTAATTGAGGCCAATGGAGTCTGGAGTCTGGAGTCTGGAGTCTGGAGTCTGGAGTCTGGAGTCTGGAGTCTGGAGTCTGGAGTCTGGAGTCTGGAGTCTGGAGTCTGGAGTCTGGAGTCTGGAGGGTGATAAACACCCATGAACATTTTTGCAAGAGTCAACAGCACTGATTAATGTTTCTCGCGCAAATCTGCCCGGCCTTTGACCGAACGACGCGGCAAGCGTGCTCAGCTCTTGAAAATCTGATAACTTCAAATTCAGCATTAAGGATTTTGTTCTTTGGATTTGATTTTTTTGGGCGGGCATAATGGGGCGGTTGAAAGTTTTGACGAGTCTGGTGGTATAAATGGAGGAACGTTCTCCGAGTCAACAAAAGTTTGAATGAGATGCTCTTGGCAAGAGTTTGAGTCTTTGAATCCGCGAGAAAACAACAACGCCACAAATCGATGCTTTAGTTCCTGATCAACCCAAGCACCAACCATTACCTTTCCTTTGGCGCGTTGGTTTGGCATGCAGGTGGTTTACACCTTGTTTCTTTTTCTTTCAAAGAAAAACTTAAAGTTTTTTATTATGTCCTCACCATCAACGTTTTGGAGTCAGCGCCCAAAACTCAGCGGCCATCCTCCCGGTTACGGTTTCGCCGCTGACGGTCAAAACGGCTCTATAATGTTGAAATAAAGTATTTTCGGACCCAGAGTGCCCCATTATCGCCTGAAGCTGCGCTCGGTTTTGAAACATGGCGTAATACATGGTCGCAAATGTATGACGCAAAATATCATGCGGCCAAACGTCACGCAAACCAGCAGCATCGCGAAGCCTCTCCATGCGCTTGCGGTGCCCTGTGACTTGAAATTGAGTATCAGATGATACTTCTGCACACCATTCTCTGAGTAATTTCAACCCAATGGGTTCCAACAATATGACTCGAGTCTGAGCCGTCTTGGATGCTCTGGCCGTTATGCGTAGGTTTCCCGACTCAAGGTCCAACCTATTGCGCTCGAGTCTAGCAATTTCCTGCGGGCGAACGCCTGCAAACAGCGCCAATGCCAGCCATCCCAAAAGGATTCGATGTTCCGAAAGCTGTGCACATTCCAAAAGTCGACGTGATTCCGTAACACCAAAAGACAAAATTTCAACGGCTTCAGGTTTAGCCAGGCGAATGTAGTTCTCGTCACCGGCAAGCGGATTTCTTGTCGCGTGCTTGTTGCGCACGAGCCATTTACAAAAAGTTTTGAGCGTCGACAGAATCCTGCGTTGAGTCGCTGGCGCAAAGCCGTTGCCGGTGACGTAGGCTTTCACAAAGTCAGCCGTTAACTCGGAGAGTCCGTCCGAGTTTGCCATGAATTGCCCAAGCACCTGACGAACGTCGCGAATGTGCGACTCAGACCGGCGAAGCTGTTTCAATTCTTCGAGATAGGATTCAACTAACCTTTCGTGAGACGTTGCTGGACCAACAATGGTCCGGCCTGCGTAAAACGCTTCTAGCGCTTCGGTCAGCGTCAGGCCGTCCGCGGCCAACCTGTTGAGCCAGCCGGTGACGACGGGATCCTGAGCAAATGCTGCAACGCCTCGGTCTTCTTTGGCGTCTTTTGCCTGACGCAAAGCCTGTAACGCCTCGCCCTTGGTTGAAAAATTCTTTCGGATCCGTTTTGCACCAATCACGCCCAAGTCGAGCTGCCAAACCTTGGCTCCACTGGGTAACACGCGCTCACGAATTTTCATTTTCACACTGTAAAAGCGTGTGACGTTGTGTGCCACATTTTAACGCTAAAACGTGGTAAAACGTGGTAAAACGTGGCAAAACGTGCCCCGTGTGACGTCCTAGGCGTCACACGTTTTTTCAGAGGGAAGTGCTTAACATGAAGCACTTAAAGTGGCGCGCCCGACTGGATTCGAACCAGTGACCGACGGATTAGAAAGCCTCAGTCAAAATTTCGATGTTCTCTGAAAGGTCATGATGCCAATGGGCTTGCATTGATTTGAAAATCCGTCGTGTGACGCTTTGTGACGCCTTTCAGAAGGATTTTATTTCTCTTTTCTGTAAGTGCTTTATTATGAACGCTTCAATGTGTGACGCCTAGGCGTCACACGTTTTGCTGCGAATGTTCAAACAAAGCGCCAAAATGTACCAACATTTGACCTGAATGTACGCGCATGAATGCGTTTTGTTCGAGTTCGCCTGGACAAAAAAACGCCCAACTCAAGATGTGCTGGCTCACAAGCAACTTTAAGGCAACGACTTAAGTGAGTAAAAATCCGGACATTCAACACGTTTTCAAAATAAATTGAAAATGACGACTAACTCGGGATGCGATAGTGCGGCGTCACGATCACCTTGCCGCTCGTTGTGACCGCCTTGAATTTACGCATCTCCGCATTTCGGCGCTTCAGCAAAACGCGAATGTTTTGATGATCACGCCCGGTGGCCTCACAAATTTGCGCCATCGTGGCCCAGCCTTCTCCTTCGGGCGGGAAGCCGACGTTGAGCTCCCCGGCAAGGGCCGTGAGCCAGCCTACACTGGGAGTTTGAATGTCTGACTTTTGGTTTCTTTTGCTAGCCATACTTGCGTTTCGTTATCGGCAAATTCTCCCCAGGCAAACCCTCTGGACCAACTCGTGGTTGCGCGTCTCTGGG
>Ga0209499_1001002_pt1 | contig 20449 bp, 22 predicted proteins | sample C_130208_EF_Meta_FD_187306 | JGI IMG/M metagenome (GOLD analysis project Ga0209499, IMG submission 187306) | Freshwater microbial communities from Lake Croche, Canada to study carbon cycling - C_130208_EF_MetaG (SPAdes) (version 2) | ecosystem: Environmental > Aquatic > Freshwater > Lake...
CCCTTCGGGGCTACAAAAGATAAGACCGTTACCGAGAATTTCTCAGTAACGGTCTTTTCTATTTACAATTTAAAGCGATGTGGCTATAAAAACATTGGCTAACGTAAGCGCGATTAGCCCGGCCCATACGCCAGTTGAAACTTCAGATTTCTTTTTATTTCTAATCGTTAGAGCCAGAATCACCAAAAGAACCAGAAACTTAATCCCGACTTTGCCATGATTTAGTGCTTCATATTTAACTGGATCAGAAGCATGTAGCGAAGTATCAATACCTACTAACGCTATGCCAGCAACAAGCGCGGTCAGCATTGAATGCAGGAATCCAACGTGAATGGACTTCTTTGGTTTAGGCAGTTGGGTCAGAAGAAGTACTAAGCCGCCCAAGACGGAAAGAATATGGATAATTAAAAAAATGCTTTTTACTGTGCTCATGTGAAAAGAATAGAGGCGAGTCGCTCAGATATATGGTTGATTTTTAGAATTAAAGAGCATAATTTAGAGATGGCGACTACTAAGAAAGCAACTGTAAAGAAAGCTGCGGCTAAGGCCCCAGCAAAAGCTCAAGTAATTCAACCAATTTATCAGCAATCTAGAATTGATTGGCGTTCGCTATATCTATACGCCGTTTGCCTGATCACTCTTATGGTCTGCCTATTCTCATTAGTTTCATTTATTAGAAGTGGCGTTAATGTTGCCTATCCAGATCCAGCTTATGTTGATCCATATGCGACAGCGCCGAAAGTTAATTCCGCGGTCATTGCTGCTCAAGTTAAGGATCAGAATCAGCGCCAAGCCGTAAAGAGCATGATTGATGCGGTTACAACTTTGATAATTGCTGGCCCACTTTATTTATATCACTGGCGTTTAGCTCGTAAGTAACTAACTCCATGCACAAATCTAAATATGCACTGACAATAGTTGCACTATTGGCTTTTGGGCTAGCGCCAGCACAAGGTGCACTTAGAATTGTGAAGATTTATGACGGCGATACTGTAACCATGGCAGATGGTATGAAGATTCGATTACTACAAATAGATGCGCCTGAATTGGCTGAAGGTGAATGCTTTGCTCAAGAATCTAAGGCTGCGCTAGTTAATCTGTTAGCTAAAAAAGGAACGGTTACTTTAAAAGCAGATCCGGCGTCAGCTTCGTATGATCGTTACGGTCGGGCTCTGCGATACATCTTTGTTGGCAAAATTAATGTAAATCTAGAAATGGTAAAAATTGGAGCAGCGGCGCCATATTTCTATCAAGGTGAAAAAGGAATTTATTCAGCAGCCATGTTGAAAGCTGCTCAAGATGCCAAATTTTACAAAGTAGGTTTATGGAAAGACTGCCCTGGTACACAATTGGTGCCAACCAAAGCAATAACTACCTATAAAGCCGTTGGAAAAACTGTTGCTACTCCAGCCACTGCGCCTATAGTCGCAACAGGTTGTGACCCTAACTATGCCGGTTGTATTCCGTTGTATCCGCCTGATTTAAATTGCAGCGATATAAAAGCACTTGGTTTAGCGCCAGTTACTGTAATTGGTAAAGATCCACACAAATTAGACGCAGATGGTGACGGGAAAGCTTGCACTAGCTAGTTATTCCACGATAGCTACTTTTTCCACCGCAACCTAACTATTCCACCACCAAGGATCATTGCGGGTAGAAGTATTAACCAATAATGATTGGCGCCTAAAGAATCGACGAATTGAAGCTGGCCCCATGCGCGAACCGCCAATTCCAGAATGTTTGAACGCCTGTTTTTCACCTTCGTGCATAATCGCAGTTAGCGAAGCATCATTAATACTGATTGCACCGGCATCAATCTGGCGACCTATGCGCATTCCATCTTCGATTGTTGCGGCAAATACTGAACCCGATAGTCCGTAAATAGTTGCATTAGCTAACTCAAGAGCTTGTGCTTCAGATTCGACTTTCATAATTGGCAGAATTGGTGCAAATGTTTCGGCAGTCATAACTTTCATGCTGTGATCAACGTTTACCAAGATAGTTGCTTCGAGGAAATAGCCACCACCTAGTTGTTTCACTTCACCACCACTAAGCGCTTTTGCACCCTTTGCATAGGCATCGGCTAAGTGATCCTTGATGGTATCTACTTGATCGATCGCAATAATTGGTCCAAGCGCACCGCTATCTAACTTTGGATAGTTGATACCGATGTTATTTGCTAGCGCGGCGATCTTTCCGACGAAATCATCATAAATATCAGCATGCGCGTAAACGCGTTCAATTGATAAACAAGATTGGCCTGAGTTTGCAGTGCCACCCCAGAGAATCCCTGCTGCTGCGCGATCAATATCGGCACCCGGCAAAACAATCGCAGGATCTTTTCCGCCTAGCTCTAATGAAATAGCGGTAAATGCTTTAGCGCCTGCTGCAGCAATTAATTCGCCAACTTCAGTGCTGCCGGTAAAGCAGACGAAATCAACTTGCGGAATCATCGCTTGGCCAACTTCAGCAGCACCTTCAATGGTTCCGAATAGATCGCGTAACACGGGCACTCGCTCAATAGAACGAGCTAATGGCGCTAAGAATCGTGGGGTTACTTCACTTGGCTTGATCAATACTGCACAACCAGCGGCTAAAGCAGGAATCGCATCTAAACAACCAAGTAATAGCGGGAAATTCCATGGGCTAATTACGCCAACTAATTGATAGGGACGATACGAAGGATGAATTGTTACACCAGGCAATTGTGCTTTCTGGCTTTCAGATTCATCCATCAACGCTGGTGCCATCTTGGCCCAACGTTCAATGCCAGCCAAAGTTACTTGCAGTTCAATTGCGCTCTCAGTTATGCGGCCAGTATCTTCAAAGAGCGCCTGCACAATCGCCTCGCTCTCTTTTACGAGTTCGGCGTGCCATTGCATCAAGATTTCGCCACGCTTTACAGCGCCAAGTGATTCCCAATTTTTCTGTGCGCCACGTAATTTAGCTACCAGATTGGTTAATTCTTGTGAAGTTGGCGCAGCTAAATCACGATCAATCTCACCAGTGCGTGGGTTACGAACTTTTACATCAGCATCCAAGCGCGACATTACTTAGTAGCCCTCATTGCTTTCGTAGATACCAAGTTCTTGCATTTTCTTAATCACGCTAGTTTGACGTTCCACAAAGAATGAACGTTGTGGTTCATTTGTTAATAACGCATTAGATGAAACCACATCAACAGCGCCATAAACCGAAGCCCAGAGTTGTGACTTATTACGAGAAAGCGTGTTACTCATTCCTGGCTTATTACGTGTACGACGAAGTGCCATTACATCGATAGCAGCATGCGCATTCATAGTTTCGCCATAGCCGGCTTCACAGAGAACCAGACCGTTGTAATCAACCACTTTGCTCATGCCATCAGTTGAATTCATTGGTACTGCCGAGCCATCTAAGCCAGCTGAATTCGCTGAAACAACGTAGGCATGGTTCTCAAATGCGCGAGCACGCTTTGCTACATCCTTTGAAGTTAAGGCAGGGGAGCCGACTTCGCTAGTTGAATGAAGGAAGATCTCAGCGCCTTTAAAAGCTAGGGCGCGAGCTACCTCAGGATATTGAATTTCTTCACTTGCAATTGTTGCCAAATTACCAAATTCCGTGTGAGTAACTGGGAAAACATTTTCGGCGCCATAAATATCGGTGTATTTATCCCAGTAATCCCATGGTGAAGGCGAGAACATTGAGTGCATTCGACGATATCGATGAACTAATTCACCTGATGGATCAATAATGAAGCAGGCCTGGAAATAAATATCTGGAAAATTTGGGTCTAATTCGTAAGTGTTACCAGATAGGTAGACCTTATTCTTCTGCGCAGTCGCACATAGGCCCGCGTACTCAGGCCCATCATGTGCGATCGCACCTTTTTCAGCCCAGCCAGCAATCGTGTCACCCATCGGATATCCCGATAAGAAATATTCAGGCAATACAACAATATTTAGATCGCCACCTAGCCAACCACCAGCTGCCTGAATTGTGGCATCGACTCGTTCAACCGAAGCCATTATCGATGCGCGTGCTGAAGCAACATCCATCTTTGCCACGCCTTTGCCTTTAATCTGCAAAGCCATAGCGCGACCAGCTTTAACTTTTGCAACCGGCGCTGTCTTTTTACTTCCAACTAAAATTGACATTGTTACTTCCAATCTCCAGTGCCATAAGGATTCTCGAGGGGCGCCGATACGTGTTCATGCATAATGCGCCATTGTCCATCAGCACCTAACCGAAATACCCAGGTGCCACGAAACTTCAGAATCTTTTCTTGTGCAGGAGACTTTGTATGAAGATTGATAATTCCTTGAAGCGATGAAATATTTCCAACGGTAATTTCAGCTGGTCCTTCAACCCATTCATGATCATAGATCTCAAGATCAGCCCCATACCAAGCCGTCCAACCAGCACTTACATTTGTATATGTGCGTGATGACCAACGTGGACCCTCCAGGAAAACATAAAGGTCATCACTTTCTTCGTAAGTGTTCAAAATGCCCGCTAAATCACGAGTTTTAATCGCAGTTAGCATGTTCTGGATGATCTGATGACCGGGCGTAAGTGTCTCTGGCATGCGAAGAAATCTAGCGCAGATTGCATCTGGGAGAAAGGAAAATTCCAGCCTAAGGAATGGAACGGGTAGTGGAAAGTTAGCTCAATCCCTTGTTTGATAGCCACATGACTATTTCTGGTGAGACTGCCCAAGCACTCTGGTGCACTGCGACTGGAGAGAGCGAGATTCGCCCTACTCCAGTTACTGCAAATCCAGGGGAAGAGTTAGTCGAGGTAATTATTTGCGATGTTTCACCCCTTGATCGACAAGTTGCCGAAGGAAGATTTCCACCAGGGCCACCGATGCCAGTTATTCCAGGCACAACTGGTGTAGTTCGAGATGTAGCCGGCAAACTCTATTTCGCATTCGTTGAAATGCGCGGTGGCGGATTGTTTTCACCCGGAATCCATCGCACAGTTGCATCAGTCCCACGTGATGTTTTATTTGATATTCCGGCTGGCGTAAGTCACAAAGATGTCGCCGCAGGTTTCACTGGAATTGTCACAGCACTTGCAATTTTAGATCACTCGATCAAGATTCAAAAGGGAGAGAGTGTTTTAATTTTGGGCGCTAATCGTGGTGTTGGTGGCGCAGCTGTTGAAGTTGCACTGGCTCGAGGAGCGCGTGTAATTGCAGCTGCTCGTGAACCAATTAATATTCCAGGCGTTGATTACGTTTCTTATGAGGAGATGCCAGCAAAAGTTATGGAACTAACTGGCGGAAAAGGTGTCAGCGGAATTATTGATGGCCTTGGAGGAGAGATCACAAATAAAGCACTTATGTGTGGCGGCGCTGATTGCAAACATGTTTTACTGGGCTTTAGCGCTGGTGTGCAATTGCCTCTCATCGCGCCTAGATTCTTAGGTACTGAACACCAATTAATTGGTTATAACTTATTACGTCGCCCTTGGTCGCTAATCGCAGAGTTGATGCAAGAAGCGATGGAATTCCTAAAGGCCGGCAATTGCATTCCACAGATTGCGCAGGAGCTACCTTTTGCTAAAGCGCCAGAAGCCTTTAAAACAGCTGCTAGCAAGCAAGGTCGCACCTTGATTGTTATGCAAGAAATTTAGAAAGGATTGCCATGTCTGACATTGTTTATGACCTAATTATTGTGGGTGCCGGAACTGCGGGCATTCCATGCGCGGTAGCAGCTGCTGATAACGGTGCCAAAGTTTTGTTGCTAGATAAGTCCGATGACATTGGTGGTTCGCTACATACATCTGGTGGCCACATGTCCGCCGCCGGCACTCGCCGCCAAAAAGAAAAAGGCATAGTCGACAGCGTTGAATCACACCGCGCAGATATTGAACGTATTTCAAATGGTGGCGCTCGTAAAGATTTAGTTAATTTAGCTACCGATCTGGCTGCGCCAGGTTTAGATTGGCTAGAAGACAATAACTTTGAGTTTGCGCCTGAAGCTCCTCGAATTGTCTATGGCCATGAGCCGTATTCAGTAGCGCGCACCTATTACGGACCAGAGGCAGGCCGAAGTATTCTCAAAGTTCTACGTCCCTTACTAGAAAAAGCTATTGCTGGCGGCAATGTTGAGCTTCGTTTAAATACTGCAGTTAAATCATTGACGACGAAAGATGGCGCCGTGACTGGAGTCGAATTAGCAGATGGCAGCAAAATGTTAGCAAAAAATACAGTGCTTACATCAGGTGGCTTCGGCGCTAACGCAAAACTATTTGAAGAGTTAGAAAAAGCCACCTTAGTTAGTGCAGCATGGCCAACTTCAACTGGTGATGGAATTTTGATGGCTCGCGAAATTGGCGCTGCTATTGCAGGCGCGGGAACTTACTTGCCTACCTTTGGCGGTCTGCCTTCCCCTGACGGAACTGGTCGCGTGCGTTGGACTGATCGCCCATTGCTGGTTGCTTCAGAGCGACCACCTTATGAAATTTACGTGGATAAATCCGGTAATCGTTGGGTAGCTGAAGATGAAGAAAGTATTGATATAAAAGAGCACGCATTAACCGGTATTGAGGCAATGACTTTCTGGACTATCTTCGATTCAGTGGGAATGGAAAATAGTCAGCCGATGGTGGTTGATTGGTCGGTTGAAAAGTTTAAAGAGCAAGCAAATGTTTTGCCAGGTGTGTTTACGGGTGAAACGCTAGAGGAGTTAGCGAAGAATGCTGGCATCAATGCTGCAGGGCTGGAAGCATCAGTTGCGAAGTACAACGCTGATTTAGCTGCCGGCACTCCAGATCAATTTGGTCGCAAGTTCCGCCCGGCACCAATCGAAAAAGGTCCGTTCTACTCACTGCAAAATCATGCCGTCACGCTAATTACCTTCTCGGGGATTGATGTCGATGCCGATTTACGCGTACGCAAAGCCAGTGGTGAAGTGATTCCAAATCTTTATGCTGCTGGTGAAGTGCTTGGCTCAGCAGCAACTATGGGCCAATCATTTGCGGGCGGTATGTTAGTGATGCCTTCGATTACTTTCGGAAAGTTGTTAGGCGAACGCTTAAGCGCGCATTAACATCTTGGCTGTTGTTGTAGCCAAGATTTCGCCATGCTGATTGGTAATTTCCCATGCGAAGTTAGCGATTGCTTTATCGCCTCGAGAAGTAGGAGTGCGATCTAGCTCAGTTAGCCCTAGGGTCACAAAGTCACCAGCAAATGCAGGTTTTAAGAATAAGGTTTCAATTAAGCCAACCAGAGCAATCGCATCATCAATCAGGCCACTATTTTCGGCAGCTCCACCAGCCAGCAATAGCAAGGCTTGGCCGGGTAGCGGTAGCGCTGACATACCTGAATTCTTAGCTACTTCTAGGTCGCTAAATAGCGGGTGGGTGTAGTTACCAACTCGCACCAAAGTTGAGCGGAGATCTTCGGTGATTTCAATCGGAATAGTTAGAGCCAATTTGGTTTGCGCCCCTCTTTATATGAGTTAAAGCCTTCGGCTGACATTGGGTCGTTAATTAGGAATTCACGGAATAAACCAATTTCAACTTCCCAACTCTGGTTATTTGGTAACCCTTGGGTTTGGGAGAAGCCAGCTTTAGTTTTTGCTAATGCATTTCGAGGTGACTTGCTAAATGTTGAAACAAGTTTGTTAACTGCATCTGTTAGTTCGCTGCGGGGGACTGAAGTAAGTGCGAGCCCCGCGGCTACTGCCTCTGGCCCAGTTAAAGTACCTGAGCTAAATAGCAAAGCTTTTGCACGTTGTTCGCCTAGTTTGTTGCGGCTACGAAAAGTGGCACCTGCACCAGGTGGTAAACCACTAGCAACGTGCAGATCACCGATTCGTGCTTCATCAGCGATTACCACGATATCGGCCGTAACCAAAAGTTCGAAACCACCGGCTCGAGCAAAACCATTAACAGCAGCGATTACTGGCACATCAAGTGTTTCCAATCGCAACAAAACTTTATGAACTGAAGTCACGAAAGGAATAAAAACACCATCGATATCGGCAAAACATTTGCCCAGAAAATTTATATCCATGCCAACTGAGAAATTTTCAGTTGTTCCACCGGATGAACCAGTAATAACTAAAGCTCTGATGCTCTGATCTATTTCAACTTCATCGCACGCCGCATTTAGGCCAGAAATAACTTCAGGAGCTAATGCATTTAAATCATCAGGTCGATTGATAGTGATCCACAGGGCGGAACGATCTCGAGTTATTACTGTCGAATCAGTACTCAAAAGGTTGCCCTACCTTCACGTATGAGAGAGAATTACATTATTGGAACAGCGTCTCAATAGGTGGAAAAGACTATCTGGCTTCGAAACCGCTGCCAAGTGAGGAGTTTGAATCATGGGTTTGAAAATAACTTATGCACCATGGGGTGAAACCCTCGCCGAGTTAGTTGATGCAGCACAACGTGCCGAGAAAGCTGGTGCCGAAGTTGTCTGGGTTCCCGAACTACATCGCAGCGCAACGATTGCAGCAGCAGCAATGGCGGCCGGCACATCAACAATTGGGGTTGGAACTGCAATTGCGTTGGCATTTACTCGCAGCCCATTAATCACTGCACTTGAAGCACTTGATCTCGATGAGATGAGCAACGGAAGATTCATTTTAGGTTTAGGCAGTGGCGTCGAACGCTTAAATCAAGATTGGCACAATGCTCGTTGGGGAAAGCCAGTTGCACATATTCGCGAAACAGTTGCGATCGTTCGCCAAATCATGGCGCAATCACATTTAGGTGAGCGCATGACATTTGAAGGCGAATTCGAACGCATTGATATTCGCGGCTTTACCCGCCCGTTTACACCTGCTCGTACAAATATTCCTATTTATTTGGGCGGCATGGGCCCGGTTATGACCAAACTTGCTGGTGAAATTGGCGATGGTTGGATTTCACATGAACTTTGTTCACCGAAGTATCTCGGCGAAATGCTCGGACCTTGGCTTACCGAAGGCCGGGAAAAATCTGGCCGTGCGCCTAAAGATCTCGATGTTGTTGTATCCGCGGCTTGTGCAATCGATAAAGATGCCAAGCAAGCAAAACGTTGGGCAGCAGGCTTAATCGGTTTCTATGCAACCGTAAAAACTTATGCCGACTTCTTTGAATTCCACGGAATGCTAGATCAACAAAATGCGGTAATTGCAAAATTCAAAACTGGCGTATCAAGTGATGACTTAGCCGATGTAGTGCCAGATGAAATGGTTGATGCTTTGACACTGGCTGGAGATACCGATGAAGTCATTGAAAAGATTGCTCGATATGAAGGCTTAGCCAATACCGTTAAGTTAAGTCCACCAACACATGGACTTGATAATGCAACTGTACGCCAAGCTCAGAATCAAATTATTGAAATGATTCCAAGTTTGGTTCGAGGCTAATTAGATGTTGCCATTAGCCGATGTGCGAATTCTTTCGGTTGAACAGTACGGCGCTGGCCCATTCGCAACCGTTCATCTAGCTGATTTAGGTGCTGAAGTAATCAAGGTTGAAGATCCATCAGTCGGTGGCGATGTTGGCCGGTATGTACCGCCATATGCTGAAGGTGAAGATTCACTCTTCTTCGAAACTTTCAACCGCAATAAGCGATCTATTTCGATTAATTTAAATACGCTTGCTGGGCGTGCTGTCTTTGAAGATCTAGTTAAAGTTTCTGATGTCGTATATAGCAACTTACGTGGCGATGTACCTAAGAAGATGCGCATTACTTATGACGACTTGAAGCACCTGAATCCAAAAATAGTTTGTTGCTCATTAACTGGTTTTGGTATGACTGGTCCTCGCGCTCAAGAACCAGGCTATGACTATATTTTGCAAGGCTTAGCTGGCTGGATGGATCTAACTGGTGAGCCAGATGGTCCACCAACAAAATCTGGTTTATCAATGGTTGATTATTCAGGTGGCTTGATTTCAACAATTTCATTATTGGTTGCGCTGCATGCTGCTCGCCGCGATGGTGTTGGTATGGATTGCGATGTGAGTTTGTATGACACTGCAATCGGAATGCTTACTTATCCAGCTGCTTGGCATATGAATGCCGGTTTTGAACCAGTTCGCACACATCATTCAGCTCACCCGTCACTTGTACCTTTCCAAGCATTCGAAGCATCTGATGGTTGGCTAATTGTTGGCTGCGCCAAAGAGAAGTTTTGGCAACGTTTAACCGTAGTTATTGAGCGCCCTGAACTAGCTACAGATGAGCGTTTCGTTAACTTTGCAGCGCGCTTAAAGAATAAGCATGTTCTGATTCCGATGCTGGAAGAGATTTTGGCTAAGCAGAGCGTTAACTACTGGCTACCAAAGCTATATGCCGAATCAATTCCATGCGGACCAATTAATACGGTTGCCCAAAGTTTGGTTGAACCACACACTATTGCTCGCGAGATGATAATTGAAACTGATCACCCTCGCTATGGAAAAGTTAAGCAAGTAGCGACGCCAGTAAAGGCGGGGCCAGCACGTACAGACAATCGTCGTGCTCCCCAACGTAATGAAGATGCTAGTTATGTCCTAACTGAATTACTTAATTATGACGACGCAAAGGTTTCGCAGCTTTCAGCAGACCAGGCATTTACTGCCAAATGACAACTGCGCAGGAATTAGCAGAGTGGGCCTTAAAACTCACTTGGTCTGACCTGCCTAAAGATGTGCAACAGATTGTAAAAGAACATGCACTAGATGGTTTTGGTGATGCAGTTGGCGGTCGTACGACTGCAGTAGCAAGTGCTGCAAAAGCAACAGTTGCCCAATATGGCGAATCCAGCGCTGCAACTATCTGGGGTAGCAATAACAGGACTTCAGTACCGGCAGCTGCATTTGTAAATGCGATCTTGATTCATGCTCTTGATTTCGATGACACTCATGCTGGTGGGTTAGTTCATGCAACTGCGCCAACTTTGCCAGTTGCGATGGCACTTGGTGAATCACTAAATGCAACTGGTGAAGAAGTAATCACGGCGTATGCAGCTGGTCTAGAAATTATTTGCCGACTTGGTGCTGCAACTCCGCATGGTTTTCATGCGCGTGGTTTACATGCAACTCAAGTATGCGGCACCATTGCAGCGGCAGTTGTGGCAGCAAAGTTAATGAAGTTATCAGTTGTGCAAACCGTTAATGCAATTGGAATTGCGGGCAGCTTCTCAGGTGGTCTGCTGGAATTCTTAAACACTGGTTCATCCACAAAGCAGATTCATCCAGGCATTGCTGCACAAGGTGGCGTTACTGCTGCGAATTTGGCAGCTAATAGCGCAAGTGGCCCCGAGACAGTAATCGAAGGACAATACGGAATTTTCAATGCGCTAAGTGATCGACCAGCAGATGTCGCAAGCATCACTAAAGATTTAGGAAAAGATTGGCAATGTGCACAAATAACAATTAAGCCCTACCCTGCCTGCCAGTTATCGCACGTAACGCTAGATGCCGTAAAGATTGCCTGGGCGAGTGCGAAAGTAACCGGAGTTTCTATTGCCGATATTGCGAAGATTTCAGCAGTCGTGCATCCGGATTCGGCGAAAATAGTTTGTTATCCGCGAAATGAAAAGAACGAACCAAAGACTCCGTATGACGCAAAGTTTTCACTACCTTGGTCAGTTGCGGCACTGCTTATTGATGGCGCACTAGTTGTAGATACTTTTGAACCAGAATCAATCAAGCGCCCAGCAGTTATTGCTTTAGCTAGCAAATTCGAATACTCCGAAAAAAGCGAGGTGGCAGCCGCAGCGGCAGCCGCCGGATTTGTTGAGATAACAACTAACGATGGCCGCACTTTTTCGGGCAAAGTTGTATCAAGTGCGGGTGGCCCAAATAACCGTCTGACATTGGCTGAGCTAACTGAAAAGTTTGTTTTGCAGTGTTCAAATAGCCAAGCCGCTGGCGTTGTAGCCGATGAGATATTGCACATTGAAAGCGTGGCACGGATCGCCACAATTGCCGCGAAGATTGCTACTTTAGGCTGATAGGGAGGGTTAAATGAGTAAATTTAAGGCTATCGAACCAAGTGTTTACCCTTGGTATAAATATTCTGATTACACATTTAGCTTAGGCCTTGCTACTGAAACTGATGCCTTTATCTCTGGTCACACAGCCAGCACTTTTAACGCTGAAACTGGGCGCATGATTGTTGTCGGCGGAATGACCGATCAAGTCAATACTGCTTACGACAAGATCGAATGCATCCTCGAAGCAGCCGGCATGACTTTCGCTGACATTACTCGCGTCGTTGAAAATGTAACTGTTAGCGGCTTGCCTCATTATGCCGAAGCTCAAGCAGTTCGTATCGCACGATTTAATGGCCATACCCCAACAATTACCACCGTTATGGTCGATGCGCTTCTGCGACCAGAAGCATTTATTGAAATTGAAGTTTATACAACTAAAGGTGGCGGTAAAAAGTTAAATAGCGGTGATGATTCAAATTGGGCACGCAATACGGTCACTGAAGGTCACGATGGTTCAGTATTTTTGCCAACACTTTTGCCAATTGATAAAGATGGCAATGTGGTTCATGAAGGAGACTTCGTAGCTCAATATCGTTATTGCTTAGAGCAAGGCGGCAAACTACTTTCGCAAGTTGGATTATCACTTGATAACGCAGTAACTACTTATGACTATTCGATGCCTGAGACTCGAACCATTTATGGAAAAACATCTCGCGTACGTAAAGAGCTACTTGGTGGCGCAGGTGTATTCCCTGGTGCGGGTGGAATTTTGATGTCACAGCTTCATCAGCCAAGCGTTCTGGTAGCAATTGATTTAGTGGCCTCACACCATCCACTTAAAGGTGTTAACCCAGGTTGGAAACGTTATGACACTTTGTCGTACACCCCAGGTGTGATTGCCGGTAAGACTCTTTATATGTCCGGGTTCGCATCCCTTGATATGGAAACGCAAGAAGCAACACATGCCGGCGATATCGTTGCTCAAGCACAGTCAACTTATGAAGCAATTTTGCTCGTACTAAAAGAAGCTGGCGTGGGCCCAGAAGCTCTCGTAAATACTATTGAGTACGTGGTTCCTGAAGGTTTAAAGGAGTATCGCGGTGTTGCAAAGGTGCGCGAGAACTTACTTGCTAAGCCTTGGCCATCATCAACTGGTGCGCTCTGCCATTCACTATTGCGACCAGAATTCTTGCTGGAAGTATTTCCGTTAGCGGTGTTGCCATGACCTTGTTAACCGCTGCGATTAAAGCCATGGTTGGTACCGAGCGTACCTATATTGCACCTGAACCTTTCGGTACCGCAGCTGGTCGTTATTTCGCTTTAGCGGTTGAAGACAACAACCCTATGTATGCAGCCCGCGAAATCGCACCACTTACTTTAATTTGCGATACCAATCAATATGCCAAATTGCCGATGAACGAAGATGGCTACGCCGGTCACTTCTGGGATATCGAAATTCCTAACACTAAATTATTGCGTGGCGGCAATAGCTATAAATTCCATAAGTATGTTCACGCCACTGATGTTTTGCACGTTACTTGGAAAATTGATGAGATATCTGAACGCGTTAACTCCAAAGGCGTAGCGATGGCAACTATGTTCAGTACTGCTACTTATCGCAATCAACATAACGAGCTTTTAGCAACCAATACTGAATCCTTAATTTGGATTGCATTGGGGGCTAACTAATGAAAAATGTAAAAGTTGGCGATCAGGTACCTGCAATAACAAAACATTGCACTCTAACTTCAATGATTGCCTACGCTGGAGCAACCTGGGACTGGCACCGTCTTCATTACGACCATGATTACCTAAAGTCGAAAGGCTTAAGTGCCCCAGTTGTAGACGGCCAAGTATTTGGCGCATACGTTGTGCAAGCTATTCAAGATTGGCTAGGTGAGGGCGCCTTTATTTCAGAGTTAGATTTTCGTTATGCCGGCTTGGTATTAGCCGAAGAACGCGTTCAGGTAAGCGGTGAAGTCACTGAAGTTACCAGTTCAGGCGTATCGATATCGCTAACGATTGATGTCATTGATGTAAATGGAGCGGTTCTACGACCAGCTGTAACTCCAATTACGGCAAAGGTTATTTGGCGTTAGGCATGAAAACCCCGGTAATTGTTGGTGCTGCAGAGTGCGATTTAGGCGTCACCAATAAATCAATTCTGGAATTACAAGCACAAGCAGTTTCCCGTGCACTGGCTGATGCTGGCTTAAAAATCAGCGATGTTGATGGCATTGCAACTAATGCGATTTCCCGCTTTTCAGCTAGTTCGCTAGCCGATTACTTGGGCATTGAACCTAAATTTACTGATTCAACTTTTGCTGGTGGCAGTTCCTTTGAGATGTATGTGGCTCGGGCCTATCACGCAGTTGCCAGCGGTCAATGCAATGTAGTTGTGATCTCGTTTGCTTCAAATCAACGATCAGCTAAATCTCGATCCCTTGGTGGCGTTGTAGAACATCACACTCCTGAAGCACAATTCGAAACTGCCTACGGACCACTATTCCCACTTAGTTATTACGCGATGGCAGCTCAACGGTATATTCATGATGTCCCAAATGGTCGCGCCGCACTTTCGGAAATTGCAATTAGTGCACGCGAATGGGCTCTATTAAATCCAAAGGCGTATCGCTATGGAACTGCTTCGCTCACTGTTGCTGATCTGGAAAGCGCCGACCAGATATCTTCACCGTTGCGGGCAAGCGACTGCTGTTTAGTGACCGATGGCGGCGGCGCGATCATCATTACTAATTCTGTGATTGCAAAGAACTTAAAGAGCAAGTCAGTTTCAATTTTAGGTTTTGGTGAATCGACGACCAACACTTCAATGACTACTCATCGCGATTTGCGCGTGACTGGTGCCAAGCAAAGTGGTGACATTGCATTTGCAATGGCTGGCGTATCGCGCTCTGAAATTGATGTTGTTGAACTTTATGATTCGTTCACAATCACCACGCTGCTTTCGCTGGAAGGTTTGGGATTTGCTGGCAAAGGTGAAGGCGCAGAATTTGTGCTTGATGGCAAAACCAGACCTAGTGGCTCATTCCCATTGAATACCAATGGCGGGGGACTTTCTTACTGTCATCCTGGCCAGTATGGAATATTGTTATTGATCGAAGCAGTGCGACAGTTGCGTGGCGAATGTGGTGATCGCCAAGTGGCAAATGCCAAGTTAGCAGTAGCCCACGGCACCGGCGGAATTCTTTCAACAAATGCCACTGTGATTCTGGGGGCAAATTAATGTTTCCCTACTTGCCTCACGAAGATGCAATCAGTGCGCCATTCTGGGCCGCTACCCGAGAGCGAAAATTAGTAATTCAATACTGCTCAACCTGTAATCAGTACCAGTGGTACCCGCGCGCAATCTGTATTTCCTGCGCCACCGAGAATCTCACTTGGCGTGAAGTAAGCGGAAAAGGCACCGTAGATTCTTGGACCACTGTGCATCGCGCACCTACCGAGGGCTTTGTTCCACCATATGTAATTGCTCGAGTTCTACTTAGCGAAAAGGTAATCATGCTAACTAGACTTGTCGGTATTGAGAGCCCAGCATGCGACCAAGCTGTCAAACTCTCGTGGCAAGAACTATCTGATGGTCGCGCACTTCCGGTATTTGGTTAGATTAGGAACTAGGAGCTAAAAATGGATTTCAACTTAAACGAAGAGCAATTAGCATTTAAGAAGGTGCTACGCGAATTCGTCGAGAAAGAAATCAAGCCAGTCGCTAACCAGTATGAAAAAGAAGGCATCTATCCAACTGAAATCGTAAAGACCATGGCCGATATGGGCTTATTCGGAATGACAATTCCAGAAGAGTACGGTGGCCTAAATGTTGACATGGTTTCATTCGCATTAGTTTTTGAAGAAATCGCTCGCGGCTGGATGGGCGTTGCTGGAATTCTCGGTAGCCACTCACTTTCTTGTTGGATGATTGCCCATCACGGAACTCAAGAACAAAAAGATAAGTACTTACCTGATCTAGCAACTGGCAAGCGCCGTACTGGTATTGGCTTGACCGAACCAGATGCGGGCACCGATCTACAGGGAATTCGTACTACTGCTCGCCTTGAAGGTGATGAGTATGTAATCAATGGTTCGAAAACCTGGATCACAAATGCTCGCCATGCCGACCCATTGCCAGTCTTAGTTAAGACTGATCCAAACGAATCTCCTGCACATAAAGGAATGAGCGTAATTTTGATCGAAGCTGGCACTCCAGGTTTCGAAGTTTTGAAAGATATCGGCAAGCTTGGCTATAAGGGCACTGAATCTTGTGAAGTGGTTCTTAACAATGTGCGAGTGCCAAAAGCGAACTTACTTGGCGGTGTTGAAGGTCGCGGAATGCAGCAAGTGTTAAGTGGCTTAGAAACAGGTCGCGTTAACATTGCCGCTCGCTCAGTTGGTATCGCCCAAGCTGCATATGAAGCTGCGATTAATTACTCCAAAGAACGCAAAGCATTCGGTCAGCCAATCAGTGAATTCCAAGCAATTCAATTGAAGTTAGCTGAGATTGCGACAAACTTACAAGCTGCACGCTTAATGACTTACTGGGCAGCCTCTAAAGCAGATGCTGGCGAGCGCGTTGATATGGAAGCTGGCATGGCTAAGTACTTTGCTAGCGAAGTAGCGATTATGGCTTCCCTTGAAGCAATGCGCGTTCATGGTGGTTACGGCTATTCAACTGAGTATGTTGTTGAACGTCTTTACCGTGATGCACCACTTATGTCGATTGGTGAAGGAACCAATGACATTATGAAGATGGTCATTGCCAAATCACTACTAAGCGGAAAAACCCAAATCGGATAATGAGCGCCCGCAGCCATCTCTATGTTCCAGCCAATGATTTAGAGCGACTAACTAAAGCACTTGGTCGTGGCGCAGATGCGCTAATTGTTGATCTCGAAGATGGTGTTTCACCAAGCGATAAGGGCTTAGCCCGCGAGAACTTAACTTCATTTCTTAATAAATTAAATTCAGATATTGAAATCTGGGTGCGAGTTAATCCGGAAAAAGGCGCACTTGAGGCCGACTTAACTGCTGCAGTTCATAAAAATTGCCGCGGCATAGTTTTAGCAAAAGCTACAACTCTGGCCGAAATCCAAAATCTAGATTCTTTATTAACTGGGCTAGAGAATTCACGTGGAATTACCCAGAAATTAGAAGTATCTGCTTTGATTGAATCGGCTGCCGGTGTATTTAATGCGCAATCAATTGCCACTGGCCCACGAGTTACTCGCTTGCAGCTGGGCGAAGCTGATTTACGAGCTGATTTAGGCACCTCTGGATCTGCTGGTGAAACCACCACGCAGTTCGCTCGCAGCATGGCTGTATTTGCTAGCGCTGCTGCCGGCATTAATCCACCACTGGCCGCAGTATCAACTAACTTCAAAGATCTCGATACATACCGCAAGAGTTCGCAAGATTTCAAAGAGTGGGGCTATTTCGGCCGCGCATGTATTCACCCAGCTCAAATTGAAATAGCTAACGACGTTTTCACACCCAATGACGATGAATTAGCTGCAGCGCAAGATATTCTCGATCGGTTAGTTGCAGCTGGTGGTGGCGTCGCACTAGACGCCAAAGGAAGAATGATTGATGAAGCAATTGCCAAAATTGCTCGTCGCACTTTAGCAACCGGAAAGTAGGCAACGATGACCGTTATCAAGAGCCAAGATTTACGCGATATGTCTGGCGCTGTTGATGTGCCAATTCCTGATTCAACTACTGCGGTAAAGATGCATCGCCTACACACTTGGGATGATGGCACCAGCGTAATGATTGTTAATTTTCCAGCTGGCTGGTCGCGGCCAATTGATGGCAGTTATGAATGCGCCGAAGAATTTTTTGTCTTTGAAGGCGAACTTCATATGTCTGGTGATGTACTTGTTGCAGGCGATCACACTTGGGTTCCACCACAATCACTTCGCATTGGCGCCTTCACCCCAAATGGCGCAGTTGCCATCGCTTGGTTCTACGGTGCCCCTAAATGGAATCGTCGCGAAGGTGATGAAGGCTCAGTTTCACAGATTAAAACACCAATTGACACCAATGCTTTCGGTGAGATTCGTCCATTAGGTGCCAATGGTTTCGCGGGTCAAACGATTAAGCTGCCAGCAAGTGGCTATGTGGCACCAAGTGAATGTGAAATTATTGATATTGCTAATCGCAGCTGGACGCTTTATGAAGCAGGCAGTGAAATTAAACTAACTGATCTTTCCTTAATCCGTCTCTAAGCATTACCCAAGCGCTGAAAGTAATTATTCCGCTCACCGCAAGGCCCCAAAGTCGCCCAGTAACAGCGTTATCTGCAAAATTTCCAATAACTTCGCTGATGGTTCCGATCATGGCAATTCCAATCACTGCCGATATCTGACGCACCATGGAAAGTGCTGCTAAGCCAGATGCCGCTTTAGCAGGCTCAAGAGATTCCATAATTGCCACCGTGTCACCAGCAAAGAGGATCCCGGCAAAGAAGCCAGAGAAAATTAAAGTAAATAGGAAAATCGGCATCGGGCTTTGTGCGAATAATGAGATAACTATGTAATCAATGCCAAGCAAGAAAGAGGCAAATAGCATAATCTTGCGCAATTCGTTTGAACTTTTAACTTTACCCAAAATAGTTGAACCCAGTGGCATAAAAATACACATTAATAGAATTACTAAGCCACCCATGCGCGGCGAGAATTCCAATGTTTTCTGGCTAAAGAGTGCAACTAGCAAAGTGGCCGCCGGAATGGTGGCGTTATAAATGAAGCAAGCGATTAAAACACCACGCACCCGACGAGATTTAAACCACGCTGGATCAATTAGTGGATGAGCAACCCGGCGTTCAATTCGATAGAAAGCCCAATATAAGAAAGTACCTATTGAAATTAGTACTGTATCGATGACTGGATGCGGAACCGCCCGGCCTAGATCAATCACACCTGCTGAGAAAAATAAGGTTGCGGCGCTGATAGTAAAGATGCCGAGCACATCTATTGGATTAATATTCTTATGGGTATCACTTTCGTGCAATAGGAAAGTGAGCGAAAGACCGATTAGCGAAATTACTGGCTGGCAGTAGAAGAGAGCGTGCCAGCCATATGCTTGAGTTAAGAAGCCACCTAGCAATGGGCCTAGTACCAGCCCGGCTGAACTAAAACTTATCCAAAGCCCAACTGCTTTATTGCGTGCATTTGGATCAACGTTGGCGCTCAAGATTGCGCCACCATTTGGCAACATAAATGCCAATCCAAAACCTTGGAAAATTCGGCAAGCTAATAACATGGGAAAAGAAGTCGCAAAAGATGCCAACAATGCGCCGGTTCCAAAAATAATCATTCCGATTCGAAACGCTTTAAGAGCGCCCCATTTATCGCCGAAAGCTCCTGCAAAAGGCAAGATCGTGCCGGTTGTAATACTCATCGCACTTAAAATCCATTGCAGTGCACTTGTTTCGGCATTGAAGTCAGCTTGAATTGATGGAATTGCAGTAGTGACTGCCGTGTTATCAAACATCACAGCGCCCAGGCCCATCGCTGCAATAAGTGCAACTACGCGCGGATCTTGATAGACGCGGCGGTTCATGTGTTCTTAGTTGATAAGAGTTTCATTAAGGCAGTTAGATCGCCTTGATTTTCAAAGTTAACATATTTTGAAACTTGCTCGACAGCATCATTTGCTAAATAGCGCGAGGCATTCAAAGTAAATTTCTGCAGTATCTGGTCTTTATTCAGTGGCGCTTCTTTGCTTCCCAAACTGGCAGCAACTCTATGAGTATGTGTTTGACCGTCTTTGGTCTTAACCGTTAGAACTGCAGCAAAAGCATTTGGGAAAATTTTTGTTGCTTGATCATCGGCAACTACATTTACTTTGGCAGCTAGCGCCAGTCGCTCAGGTTGATCCCAATTACTTTCCGAGAAATCATCAAGATAAACACCGAGTCCGCCACCACCTAAGAATGCAGTTGCCAGCGTGTAGGGCGCAGAAAATTTGCCGTGATAACCAGACTTAGGATTAATTTTCTCTTCGCGCGGTTCGCCAATTGTTCTAATGACCGGGGCAGCAACACCTAACTCAATACTTTCGAGGTCAGCAGCTTTGATTCCGCTGGCGCGTAAAGCGAGTGCGCAATCGATTCCAGGGTGAGTGAAATGATTTGTTGGATATGGTTTGTAAGCAGTCTTTAATAACTCCCAGCGATCACCTAGACCATCAAGGAGTGCGCCCGCGTCGTATTGACCATCGAGGTAGGCGTTAAAGAAACCGAAGCGACCTTCGAGAACTGTTGGGGGACCAGTGATCCCTTCGCGCGCCATGCTTGCGGCAACTACGCCACCATGGGCTGCCCAACCACAATGTATTCGCTTAACTGTGCCACCAGTGCGGTTAGCTTCAATAATTCCGGCGCCCATGCTGGCTGCAATACCCATAGCATCAGCAATTTTCGCAGCATCTAGACCATATAAAATCGCAGCAGTTACTGAAGCGCCGATAGTTCCGCAGATAGAAGTTGCGTGGAAACCTTTTTCAAAGAAAATCGAATTACCCGCACT
>Ga0209499_1001006_pt1 | contig 20416 bp, 20 predicted proteins | sample C_130208_EF_Meta_FD_187306 | JGI IMG/M metagenome (GOLD analysis project Ga0209499, IMG submission 187306) | Freshwater microbial communities from Lake Croche, Canada to study carbon cycling - C_130208_EF_MetaG (SPAdes) (version 2) | ecosystem: Environmental > Aquatic > Freshwater > Lake...
ACATGGCCGCTTGAATCAAATTCTAGAAATTCAAAGAGGAACAGAGACAGTAATTCAAGATAGAACCATTTATGAAGATGCTAATATTTTTGCCCCCAACTTACACGAGATGGGACTAATGAGCAAAAGAGATTTCGATAATTATTTTGGATTTTTTAGTACTATTAAAACAATGGTACAACCTCCCGATTTATTAATTTATTTAAAAGCTTCTGTGCCTACCTTAGTTTCACAAATTCAAAAAAGAGGTAGAGAATATGAAGAAAATATTCGTTTGGATTATTTAAAAAAATTGAACGAATACTATAATAAATGGGTAGATGGTTACAAAGAGGGCCCTATTTTAATTATTGACTGTGATAAAAATAAATTCGGTGAATCTGAAGAAGATTTAGGCGAAATTATTAGTAAGGTGGACGGTATGTTGTATGGACTTTTTTAAATAGCTTGTTCAAAATTATTTTACTAACATGAATAATATTACTCCTTCTCTTCTAGAGGAAATAAAGTCTATTGTTGGGGTTAATTACTTTTTTACAGACGAAGAAAGTTTTGCCAAATATGGAAGTGATGAAACCGAAAAATTGCATTACAGCCCACAAGTGGTCGTAAAGCCAAGAACTGCGGAAGAAATTTCCAAACTATTAATTCTTGCTAATGAAAATTTAATTCCAGTAACACCCAGAGGTGCAGGTACTGGACTTACTGGTGGCGCCCTACCTCATTTGGGTGGTTTGCTTATTTCTATGGAACGTTTTAATTCCATTTTAGATATTGACGAAAGAAATTTACAAGTGACCACCGAGCCAGGTGTGATTACAGAAGTTTTACAAAATACAGTTAAGGAAAAAGGTTTGTTCTACCCTCCCGACCCTGCAAGTAAAGGAAGTTGTTTTATTGGAGGTAATATTTCTGAAAATTCTGGCGGGCCTAAAGCAGTAAAATATGGAGTAGTCAAAGACTATGTTTTAAACTTAGAAATAGTTTTACCTACTGGTGAAATTATTTGGACGGGATCGAATGTTTTAAAAAATGCAACGGGTTATAACTTAACGCAGTTAATAGTGGGTAGCGAGGGTACCTTAGGTATTGTTACTAAAATAGTATTAAGATTAATTCCGCATCCAAAGTTTGATGTATTAATGCTGGCTCCTTTTAATAGTCTAGAAAAAGCAAGTGAAGCAGTGAGTGCTATATTTAGAGCTGGTATTACACCCAGTGCAATGGAGCTCATGGAAATTGAATCTATTAAATTAGCAAGCAAATTGTGTGAGAGCACTGCGATTGCAATTACCGAGGACTTAGCAGCCCATTTAATTATTGAAGTGGATGGCAATGATATGGATGTATTAATGAAAGAGATGGAAGCCATTGCAGAAGTATTAGAAAACTTTGAAGTAGGTGAATTGTACTTTGCCGATGACGCACAACAAAAAAATGAACTTTGGAAAATACGCAGAAAAGCCAATGAGGCCTCGGTTGCTGCTGGTTATACCATTGAAGAAGATACCGTGGTACCTAGAGCTGAACTACCTAAATTAATAAAAGGAGTAAAAGCACTAGCCACTGAAAATGGATTTAAAGTAGTTTCTTATGGGCATGCAGGAGATGGAAATTTGCATATTAGAATTAACCACCCTAAGTACAAAAATAGTTATGAAAATGAAGAGATACAAAGCATACTAATTAAAATATTCGAATTAGTAAAATCTCTTGGGGGCACTATTAGCGGTGAGCATGGCATTGGTCTTATTCAAAAATCATTTATGCCCGTAATGTTTGATAATGTAACGATGGAATTAATGAAGGGTATTAAAAAACTGTTTGATCCTAATAATATCTTAAACGCTGGTAAAATTTTTGATATAAAAAAATAGGCTCGACTAGGCTAAGTGTTGGAATGGATATTTTTCCATTATGCTTTAAATTATTTATACCTCTTATTTATTTAGGTTTCTCTTATGCATTTATGTTTCTTAACTATTTAAATTACTTATGAAAAAATATTTTTTCCTATTCATTTTCTTACTAATTCTAAGCATAGCTTTAACTAGCCAATTAGCCTTAGCTCAAAATATTATCCAGACTCAAAAAATATTAGAAGAAGAAAAACCCATATTATTTGGGGGAGGCTTATTAATAGGGGGAGGAAGTAACTCTTTTCAATTCGGACTTAACCCTGAAATTTTAAAAAGCTATAATCCATACCTTGATGCAGGCATTATTACTAATATTTATTATTCTTCTTTTAATGTTTCTCTTAGCTCTAATGAAAAAATTAAAAACTTTCAATTAGGTGCAGGCGTATTTGCAAGGGTTTGGCCTATTGAACAATTCTTTATTCAATTACAACCTGAATACAATAGAACCTGGACTTCTGCAAATAATTATTCCAATGGTGTAAAAGCTAGCACAAGTTATGGTGCCACAAGTTTACTAGGCGGCATTGGATACGGCAGGCATAATGCCAATGGCATGTCTTACTTTTCTATAATGATAGATTTATTAGACGCTGAACAATCACCCTATAGAATTGGACAATTAAAATCTCAGCCTATTTTTAGAGCAGGTGTGGGCTTCCCTATCTTCAGAAAGAAGAAAAAAGAAGATTAAAGAAAGTAGCTAATTAAGATAAATGAAACTTAAATTAAGATAGTAACTGCTTAAGCGCTTCTACTGAAGGGCAAACTATTATTCTATCTTTCCAATTATCATACATAAATCCATTTTTATCCATATTTTCTAAGAGTTGAATAAGCGCATCGTAATAACCATCTATATTTAATATAAATACTTTCTTATTATGTATTTTTAAATTATTCCAAGTTAGCATTTCAAATAATTCATCTAAGGTTCCCATTCCACCAGGAAGTATTAAGCCAGCATCCCCTTTTTCATAGAGTATTTTTTTTCGATCATGCATATTCTCTGTAATAATCAATTCAGTTAACCCCGTATGCTGCGCCTCCCATTCTAATAATAATTTGGGCATGATGCCAATAACTTTTCCACCCTGGTCAAGACATCCATTGGCCAACGCACCCATCAAACCTTTATTCCCTCCTCCATATACCAATACTATATTTTTTTGGGCTAATAGTTCGCCTAATGCAGATGCAAATTGCAAAAAACTAGGATTATTGCCCGATTTTGAACCGCAGAAAACAGTGAGGGACTTGATTTGCATAAAACAATTTTTTTAACTTGAATATAGAAGCAATTTAGTCAATTATTTCAAAGATTCTTATTACTTTGCCCACTCAAACCATCTCTATGAGTGCTACTTTACTTTTTATTTTTGTAATCATCTACTTTGGTATCTTACTAGGGGTGGCTAAGATTGCAGGAAAGAATAGTAATAATATGTCTTTTTTTATTGGCAATAAAAATAGTAATTGGATGCTCGTGGCATTTGGTATGATTGGCACTTCTTTAAGTGGTGTTACTTTTGTAAGTGTTCCTGGAGCGGTAGGTAAAGACGCCTTTCATTACTTACAAATTACCCTTGGTTACCTTATTGGCTACCTCACTATTGCTTATGTTTTGTTGCCTATTTATTATAAACTAAACCTTACTTCTATTTATCATTATTTAGAACAAAGATTGGGTTTCAATGCCTATAAAACAGGGGCTTCCTTTTTTGTTTTATCAAGAACCCTAGGTGCTACTGCAAGACTTTATTTAGTAGTTAAAATTTTACAAGTATTTATTTTAGATAGTTTGGCAGTGCCTTTTTGGGCTACCACCTTGGTAATATTAATAATGATTTTATTATATACTTATGAAGGCGGTGTGAAGACCATTGTTTGGACAGATACCTTACAAACTTCTGGTATGCTAATGGGCCTTATTATTTGTAGTGTTTATATTTTAAGCAATTTACATGTATCTGTAGCAGATGCTTTACAGGCCATGCAAGTAAAAGGTATTGCAAAGGTTTTTAATACGGATGTAAATAATAAATCGTTTTTCTTGAAACAAATAATTGGAGGAGCCTTTATTACACTTACCATGACAGGCCTAGATCAGGAAATGATGCAAAAAAATATTTCAGTAAAAACATTAAAAGATGCCCAAAAGAATATGGTGACCATTGGCTTCACTATGTTATTCGTTATTAGCTTGTTTTTATTTTTAGGAGGTTTATTAAATTTATATGCTCTGCAAAATAATATTACTGCCACGGGTGATGATTTATTTCCGAGTATTGCACTTTATCATATGCCTCCCTATATTTCTATTATTTTTATTTTAGCATTGATATCGGCATTATTCCCCTCTGCCGATGGCGCCATTACTGCTTTAACTTCTAGTTTCTGTATTGACTTATTAGGTATGCAAAGAAATAATGCATGGGACGAGACTAAGAAGAAAAAAATAAGACAAAGAGTGCATTTAAGTTTTGCCTTTTTATTTTTAATGATTGTATTAGTATTTAAATGGATTGATAATAAAAGTATTATTGATTTACTTTTAAAAATTGCTTCTTATACTTATGGGCCCTTATTGGGTTTGTTTGCTTTTGGTATACTTACTAAAAGAAAGCTAGTAGACAAATGGTCTTTTATCCCTTGCTTTTTAGCCCCTATATTATGTTTATTATTGGATTACGCGCAACCTTTCCTATTTGGGAGCTTTAGAATTGGTCAAGAGCTACTCATTATCAATGGTCTACTAACCTTTATAGGTCTTTGGGTAATTTCAAGGCCAAATACAGAAAAAAATTAGACCTTTGCTTTATGGATTTTATTAACCCATTGGCGAACATTTATTCTGAAGCTTACTCTAATGCAACTCCTAGTTATTTAAAGAGCTTATACGAGGAAACTTTGGCGACCCATGAACATGGTCATTTGCAAAGCAGTTGGACCCAAGGCGGCTTCTTAAGTTTTATAAGCAAATTACTTGCACCTACTCATATATTAGAAATTGGCAGCTTTACAGGCTTTAGCGCTTTATGTTTAGCAGAAGGCCTTACTGAAAAAGGTGAACTACATACAATTGAATTAAGAGAAAAAGACGCACATAAAGCAAAAGCCGCTTTTGAAAATTCTACAAAAGCAAAACAACTACATATGCATGTAGGAGATGCTAAACAAATTATTCCAACAATTCATAAAAAATGGGACTTGGTATTTATAGACGCAGACAAGACCAGCTATATTGAATACTATAATATGGTGTTACCCCTATTAAATGATAAAGGTATCATAATTGTTGACAATGTATTATTTCATGGAGAAGTATTGGAAGATACTGTAAAAGGCAAAAGTGGCAAGGCCATTCAGGCTTTTAATGAGCATATCCTGTCAGATGAGAATACCGAACAAGTGATGTTAACAATAAGAGATGGCTTAACTTTGATTAGAAAAAAATAATAGCATGAGAATAAGCAAACTTGCTTTCGTCTTCTTTTTTACCCTCCCCCTTTACTCCATAGCGCAGAAAACAGCTACCTTAATATATATTGATCAGTTTAAAGATATTGCCGTAAGCGAAATGAAACGCACAAGCATACCAGCCTCTATTACTTTAGCGCAAGGCATTATTGAATCTAATAGCGGCGAAAGTAATTTAGCTTTGAACTTTAAAAATCATTTTGGTATTAAATGTAAAACCGACTGGAAAGGAGAAACCACTTATCAGGACGATGATGCTAAACAAGAATGTTTCAGGGTTTACCCCAATTCAAATGCTTCCTTTATTGACCATTCCAATTTTTTAAAAGGTAGATCTAATTATGCCCCTTTATTTGAACTTGATCCAGTGGATGATTCAGCATGGGCTTATGGACTTAAGAAAGCAGGTTATGCCACAGCTTCAGATTATCCTAAGAAACTACTTAAAGTCATTAACGATTTCGAACTTTCACAATATAATTTTCCTGAACTTGCCATTTTCGATGACGATGATGATACTCCTACACAAAAAATAGATACTAGTAAAAAAATAGCCCCTATTGTACTAGCCGATACAATTAAGATTGATTCTATAAAAATTAATACTATTAAAATCGATTCTGTTAAAAAAATAGAAGAAAGGCTTATCATTAAAGATACTACTACCCTTAGGGCTGTTACTAGTATCATTGATACCATTCAACTTTCTAGCGTAAAAGGAATCATTAGTTCAGACAGTATTAATAATACCGCCCCCACTGCCCTGAAGGGAATTGGTAGCATTGCCATTGAATGCCCTAAAGACAGTGTTCTTCAAATAGATGCTGCCTCTAAAAAAGATTCAAGTAATCTAGTGATAGAAAAGCAAAGCACGGTTTCAAAATTAGTTTTCCCTAAAGGAAAATTCAAAGCCAATCAATTATTAGCTATTTATGCTACTGCTGGTAGTTCCTTTTTAGACTTAGCAAATACTTATAATATTGCTCTTTACAAATTATATAACTATAATGATTTACCCGAAACCGATTTACTTACTAAAGATCAAATTTTGTACTTGGTACCTAAAAGAAAAGAAGTAAATAAAAAAGTGCATTTGGTAGCAGCAGGGGAAAGCTTATATGATATTAGTCAAAATGAAGGTATTCAATTAAATTACCTAGAAGCCTATAATGTTGGTATTACAGATAAAACATTAGTAGTGGGTTCTACCCTTGTTTTATTCCAAACCAATACAACACCTAAAATTACTACTAGTGCAGTGAAAGCGCCCCAAAAAGATACAGCTACCAAAAAAATAGAAGTAAAAGACAGCCTTAAAAAGAAACCTCTTGATTTTATTAAAAATATAACAGCCCCTAATTTTTTAAAGCGCAAAAAAAATAACTAATTATGAATAGCATTAAAGTATTAGATAAAGAGTTTGTTCCCTATTTAAGTGAAAAAGAAATTCAAGAAAAAATTACTGCGCTTGCTGAACAGTTGAACAAAGACTATGCAGGTAAAAGACCTATATTTTTATCGATACTCAATGGCTCCTTTTTATTTACTGCCGATTTATTTAAACAAATAACCATTGAAGCAGAAGTTTGCTTTATTAAACTAGCTTCCTATAAAGGAATGTCTTCTTCAGGCAATGTTATTACCGCCATTGGCCTAGAAGCCAATGTAAGTGGAAGAGACATTATTATATTAGAAGACATTATTGATACAGGTAAAACCCTACACCACTATTTACCACAATTACTTTCAAGTAGCCCTGCCTCTGTTAAAGTAGCTGTACTATTAAATAAAAAAGAGGCTTTGCAATTTCCTGTACAAGTAGACTATACTTGCTTTGAGATACCCAATAAATTTGTAGTAGGCTATGGCCTTGACTATGATGGACTAGGTAGAAACTCAAAAGATATCTACCAATTAAAATAAAATTACTTGATTGGCTTTGGCTGGAAATTAGGGCTTTCTTGCATCTTTTCTAAAATAGCCTTCTCCTCTGCACTTACTTGTTGTGGTGTCCAAACATGTACATTAATTAGTTGGTCTCCTTTTGCGTAGCCTTGTACTTCTGGAAAACCCTTACCTTTTAATCTGAATACTTTTCCACTTTGTGTTCCTGGTGGAATTTTAATTTTGGCTCTTGCATCAATGGTAGGTACTTCTATACTTGTTCCAAATACCGCATCTGGTATGGTAATATATAAATCAAATGAAACATTTAATCCATCTCTATGTAAACTCTCATGCGCTTCCTCTTCAATCATGATAATTAAATCTCCTGAGCTTCCACCCCTTTCACCTGCATTCCCTTTCCCAGACATACTTAATTGCATTCCATCTTGTACACCCCCTGGAATATCTATTGAAATAGTTTCTTCTCCATATACACGGCCTTCTCCTTTACAAGGAGCACATTTAGCAGTAACTGTATTGCCTTCTCCATTACAAGTAGGGCAGGTATTCACTGTTTGCATTTGTCCTAAAAAAGTATTGGTAACTCTTTTTACTTGACCTGATCCATTACAAGTACCGCAGGTTTGAACACTATTTTTATCTTTTGCACCATTGCCTCCGCAAGTAGTACATAAAACATGTTTTTTTACTTTTACTTGCTTATTCGCACCATTCGCAATTTCCTCAAAGTTCATCTTAAGTTTAATTCTTAAGTTACTTCCTCTTTGACCTCTTGATCTTGAAGACCTTGAACGACTTCCTCCTCCTCCAAAAAATCCGCCAAACATATCTTCTCCAAATACATCTCCAAATTGACTAAATATATCATTCATATCCATTCCACCACCACTAAATCCTCCACCACCTCCAGCACCTGGACTAAATGCTTCATGTCCAAAACGATCATACTTTGCTTTCTTATCTGCATCACTCAATACTTCATAAGCAGAAGCTGCTTCTTTGAATTTTTCTTCTGCAGCTTTATCTCCTGGATTTCTATCTGGGTGAAATTGCATAGCTACCTTGCGATATGCTTTTTTAATTTCATCCGTTGACGCAGATTTCGTGACACCTAATATTTCGTAATAATCTCTTTTTGACATAGTCGATTTTTATTTACCCACCACTACTTTTGCGAAGCGGATAATTTTATCATTTAAGAAATAACCTTTCGTAATCTCATCCACTACTTTACCTTTTTGTTTCTTATCCGTTACAGGTATTTCAGTAATGGCTTCATGTAATTCAACATTAAAATCTTTGTGTAAACTTTCCATGGCAGTTACGCCTTTAGATTGTAAAGTAGATCTCACTTTATTAAACACTAATTGAATGCCTTCTTTTTGTAGGGAAATGTCATCTGCACTGTTCAATTGCTTTTCTGCTCTATCACAATCGTCCATTACTTCCAACATGGAAATAATCACGTCTTTTCCAGCTGTTTGAATTAAGTCCAATCTTTCCTTTGCAGTCCTTCTTCTAAAGTTCTCAAACTCTGCCATTAAACGAAGGTATTTATCCTTTTGGTCGGCTAAATCGGCCTTTAGTTGGTCTAATTCACTTAAGGGCGCCTCTTCCACTTCAGGTGTAGTTTCAGGGCTGTTTTCAGCCTCATTTTGAGCAGGAATGGTTTGATCCGTGGTTTCCATTTCTTTGTCTTCCATAGTTTTCATATTGTTACAAATATCTCCCAAAAATATTGCCAAATCAAGAAATAGAGCAAAATTGACAGAAATAGACCTAAAATAGGCACAAGTTGTCACTCATTTGGGCGCTATATTTGTGCCATGACAAAGGTGTATTTAAACAAGAAAATTAACCCCAGAATTGCCCTGGGCCACCCCTGGATTTACAATAACGAGGTTGACCGAATTGCAGGGCCTATAGAACCTGGAGATATTGTGGAAGTTTACTTCTTTGATGGCCAATTAGCAGGCAGGGGCTATATCAATCCCAATTCCCAGATTATTATAAGATTGCTCACCAGAAAAAGAGAGGAGATTGATGCCAATTTTTTCTATGAGAAAATTAAAACTGCTTGGGCCTATCGACAACAATTAGGATATGTTGAGAACTGTCGTTTAGTATTTGGAGAGGCCGATGGATTACCTGCTTTAATTATTGATAAATTCAATGACTATTTTGTTCTGCAAACATTATCCTTAGGTATTGATATTTGGAAACCCGTCATTGTGGATGCACTACAAAAAATATTTTCACCCAAAGGAATATACGAAAGAAACGATGTACCTGTTAGAGAATTAGAAGGACTTACACAAGTAAAAGATTTTTTAACAGAACCCTTCCCTACTGAAATTATTATTAAGGAAAACGATTTACAATTTTATGTAAATATTGAAACTGGACAGAAGACGGGCTATTTTTTAGACCAACAAGATAATAGAAGGGCTATTAAAGATATTGTAAAAGGTGCCGATGTATTAGGGGCCTTTACTTATACGGGTACTTTTGAAATACATGCAGCACATTTTGGGGCAAAGTCGGTATTAGGTATTGATATTTCAGAAGGCGCCGTTGCACAGGCCAATAAAAATGCTGCTTTAAACAAGCTAGATCATATAGTGAAGTTTGAAGCCATGAATGCATTTGATGTATTAAAAAAATGGGGCAAAGAAGGAAGAAAATATGATGTAGTAATGTTAGACCCTCCTGCTTTCACGAAAAGCAGAAACAATATAGATAAAGCCGTTACGGGTTATAAAGAAATTAATTTAAGAGGCATGCAAATGCTAAGAAATGGTGGCTTTTTGGTGACATCAAGTTGCACGAATTTAGTAAGCCCTGAATTATTTTTAGAGACCATTCAAATGGCTGCCTGGGATGCCAAAAAAAGAATACGCCAAGTAACTTATCAGTCTCAGTCTAGTGACCATCCTATTATTTGGGGTATGGAAAACACACACTACTTAAAGTTTTTGATTGTAGAAGTTTGCGATCGATAATTTTATATTCTATAAAAATTAATACGAACCAAAAAGGGTCCCGATAAATCGGGACCCTTTTTAAAAATCATTAGAGGTCATAGTTGTTTGGGCTTATCTTTTATAAAGCCCTAACAATTACCAAAAAGCCCCGCGATTCATCGCGGGGCTTTTAAAATCATCAGACAGCGTAGTGTTAATTTTATATTTTATAAAAATTACGAAAAAGGGTTCCATTTTATTGGAACCCTTTTTGAAAATCATTAGAGGTCATAGTTGTTTGGGCTTATATTTTATAAAGCCCTAACAACTAGCGACTTTTCAGTTCAAGGTATTCAAAGTAGTTTGAATGGCTTCAAAATTAGGTAAGTCACCTGGTGTAGCACAAATTTCTTCGTATTGTATAACGCCGTCTTTGTCTACAACAAAGGCTGCACGCTTACTTACTCCTTGCATTTCAAAAGCAGGGAATACATCGTACTTCACACCATAATCAGCAATAGCTGTTTTATTAAAATCGCTCAATAAAGTGAAATTTAATTTTTGCTCTTCTTTGAATTTGCCTAAAGTAAATAATGAGTCTACAGAAATACCTAACACCACTGCATTAGCAGTATTGTAGGTTCCGATATTATCTCTAATACCGCATAACTCAGCAGTACAAACGCCTGTAAAAGCTAAAGGGAAAAATAATACGACTACATTTTTACCTTTATAGTCTGCTAAGTTTACTGCTTTTTTCTCTGTATCAAAAAGTGTAAATGCTGGTGCTGGTTTACCCATTAAATTGCTCATGTTTATTTTATTTTTTTGTTTTAATGCTAAGGACATAAAAGTAAAATTCTTTGCTGAATTATAGTTTAAAGCCTATGTTATTATATTATTTTTTTTCTCTTTTCGAAAGCTCATTGACTGAATCCATTAATTCTTTAAATTCAATGGGATGCCTTTGTAAATAATCGATGGTATTGTAAAATTTGACCCTGTCTACCTTATTTAAATCAAATATTTGCTGGTAAAATTCAATGTTTTTTTTGTCAGCTCTCCAGGCACTATCTACTATAGAAACCCGGGTATAATACTCATCGGCTTGCATGAGTTGCCAAACCACCCTTTGCATGGTTTTCATATCAACGCGTTTATCCTTAGCTGCTGGTGTCGAACAGCCCAATAAAATGCAAGAAAGTATAATTAAGTTTTTCATTCTAGTTTTTCTTTATACTTGTTAATATTAGCAATATCTAAAGAAGATAAAGTAGTGAGTAGTTGTTTTCTAGTGGCCTTATCCGATTTATTAAAAATACCTACAATTTCAGAAAACTTTGCCTGCATGATAATAGGAATAAGCATACCACTCACAGCACCCTCGTTCATCTCTTGCAAATTAATTAATGCATTTAAAATAGTTGTTTTAGCTAGTACAGGTTTATCTGCGAGTTGATCTAATCCTTCTCTATAATAACTATAGAGTACATCATGCACTCTATCATTACCACTTTTTGTTAAGTTATCTATTAAAATATATCTATTCCTTTGTCCATCATAACTTTTCCAACCACTAATACCACTACCTTCTGGTGCATTGAATACAATATTGAGTGCTTTATTAAAATAAGGCATGCCTGCTTTAGGTGCAAAGGAATCATAGTCTAGACCAAGTATAACATATATATAATAAGCTAGTGTTGCGGTTAAGTTAGACTCTAAAGGATCGGCTCCTTGAATTCTATTTTCATTAAATTCAATAGGCTGAGAAAGCTGGTACTTGAAAGTAAATTTAGCATCCTGCATATTTAAAACAGAACTACTATAGCTTGCATTGTAAATAGGTCTATTGGAAACAACACTTAATTTAGCATCATACACGCCTGGCGATAAAACCGATTCAATCGTAATATAAAAGCTGCAATCAATTTTTTCTTCATTGGAAAAGGCGTCATTGGACCACTTTCTTTGATTGATGAAATCTTTTAATTGAGTTTGTAATTGTGGAAATATTTTGGAATCGACTTGATTGTCTACTTTAGTTGATTGAATAGTGATAGAGGCAGCTAATTCTTGCGCATACAATGATGAAGCAAAAACTATACAAACAGCAATGGTAAATAATAATTTTTTATACATGGCCTACTTTATTTAACCCTAAAATACAAAAACGTCCCGATACCTCAATAGTTTCGGGACGTTTTAATATAGTAAATACAAATACTAACGGAATAAATCGGTTTCTTCGTTTTTACGGTAATATATCTTATCATCAATGAATTCAGCAGTTGCTAAAATAGCAGGATTTGGCATACGCTCATAAGCCTTAGAGATTTCAATTTGCTCTTTATTCTCATGAATTTCTTCTAAGCTATCGGTATGACTAGCAAACTCTTCTAATTTACTGTGCAATTCTTCTCTTACAGAAATGCTAATTTGATTGGCTCTTTTAGAGATAATAGAGATAGACTCATACAAGTTACCTGTCTTAGCTTTTAAAGCTTTCAAACTTTTTGTTTCTACAACAGAAGGGGTGTTCGCACCCATATTTCTTCTTAGTTTACTCATTTTATTAATTTTAAAAAATTATCAGTTTGTTTCTTTATTTTTTTCGCTTCAGCCAATAATGGACTGTCGCTATAACGATCTACAAAATCATTGTACTCTACTACTACTTTTTCAAACCTTTCTTTTTGCTTATCTACAAAACTGTTTTCAGCAAATTGATAATAAGCTTTTAAAGTAAGTAATTTGTACTTGTCAGCATTTTTTGAATCAGGGTATCCATCAGACAATAAACCATAAGAAATAGCTGCTGCTCTGTATAGCGCAAGGTCTGAATACAAAGTAGCTGTTTTAAAATCTTTCAATTCTAATTTAGCTCTTGAAGCATCAATTACTTCAGTAGCATCTTTTACTCTAGCACTAGTAGGATGTCCATCAATAAATTGTTGCATTAATTGAATGGTTCTATTTGTAGTGGTTTGGTCTAATTCTGCTTTAGGTGAACGTTTAAAATAAGTATAAGCTCTTAAATAGTCTACTTCTTCCGTTCTTGGACTATTAGGGAAATACTCGACGAAAGTTTTAAATAAATTCTCAGCGTTCTCATAGTCCTTATCGAAATAATAAGAGTTCGCAAATTTTAAATATAATTCTTCGTAGCGAGGTGTTCCTTTCACAAAAGGCATTACTGATTCAAAGAGCTGCTGGGCATTAGAATACTTTTTTTGTAAAAAATAACTTTCGGCCATTTTTACCTTAAAATCGGTATCCTTATTCTTTAAAATTTTTTGGAATTTTGAAGTACAAGACGACAAGGCCAAAACAATACAAAAAGCTACTAATATTCTATTCATACAGGGATGCAAAATTAACTAATAATCCTCAATTTATGACTAAAATAGTCCAAATTGGAGGCTGTCGCGTTAAGATTATTATAAAAAAAGCCCCGAATAGCATCGCTAAACGGGGCTATCTCAATTACTTAGACTAAATTAAGCGTCCTTACCGGCTGCTTTATCGTCATCCATTTTAGCTCTAATTTCAGCCAAAGCACCTAAGTCACCTAAAGTAGATTTTTCCACCTTAGCTTGGATAGTTTTAACGGCTTTTTTAGTTTTATCCGTTTCTACTTTAGCTTCTTTCTTAGCAACTTCTTTTTCTTCAGTGATAGCTTGCTCCCAAATTCTAGCATGGCTTACTACAATACGCTTTTCATTACGATCAAATTCGATCACCATAAATTTCGCTGTTTCTTCCGCTTGAACTTGTTTACCATCTTCTTTTGCTAAATGACGGTTAGGTGCAAAACCTTCAAGGCCATGTGGCAATTGTACAATAGCACCTTTCTCATCCTTACGGATAATAGTACCATCATGAATAGAACCTATTGCAAAAGTTTCTTCTAATGCATTCCAAGGATCTTCTTCTAATTGCTTATGTCCTAATTGTAATTTTCTATTTTCTTTATCGATGTTCAAAATTTTGATATCGATAGACTCTCCCACTTTCACATACTCAGAAGGGTGATTGAAACGCTTCAACCAGCTTAAATCGCTGATGTGAATCATTCCACCAATGCCTGATTCTAATTCAATAAACACACCGTAAGGAGTGATATTTTTTACAAGCCCTTTGTGTTTGCTTTGTTCTGGGAATTTATTATCGATAGAGCTCCAAGGATCTTGAGACATTTGTTTAATACTCAAGCTCATCTTACGCGCATCTTTATCTAAGGTTACCACTTTGGCTTCATGCTCATCTCCTAATTTGAAGAATTCTTTTGCATTGATTGGAGTGTTTGCCCAAGTAATTTCAGATACGTGTACTAAACCTTCAACACCTGGTTGAATTTCTAAGAAAGCACCATAGTCTTCAATATTTACTACTTTACCTTTTACAACACTACCTTCTAATAATACTTGTGGTAATACATCCCATGGGTGTGGCGTTAATTGTTTTAAACCTAAGCTGATACGTTTTTTGTCATCATCAAAGTCTAATACAACCACTTGAATTTTTTGGTCTAATTTAACCACCTCACTTGGGTGAGAGATTCTACCCCAAGAGATATCGGTGATGTATAATAAACCATCTAATCCACCTAAGTCCATGAAGGCTCCGAAGTCTGTGATGTTTTTAACCACACCTTCTAATACTTGACCTTTCTCTAATTTGCTCATGATCTCTGCACGTTGTGCTTCGATATCGCTTTCAATTAAGGCTTTATGTGATACAACGGCATTCTTAATAGTTTCGTTAATCTTCACTACTTTGAATTCCATTGTTTTTCCTACGAATTGATCATAATCTGTAACGGGCTTCACATCAATTTGAGAACCTGGTAAGAATGTTTCCATACCAAATACATCAACAATTAATCCACCTTTTGTTTTGCTAGTCACTAAACCAGTTACTACTTCACCCGTTTTATGTACTTCCATAATTCTTTCCCAAGCACGGAAAATACGAGCGCTCTTACGGCTTAAGTGAAGATTACCATCACGGTCTTCTTTTTCTACTACCATTACTTCAACTGTATCTCCTGTTTTTACACCATTGGTGTCACGGAATTCATTTAATGAAACTAGACCATCACTTTTAAAACCAATGTTTACGACCACATCTGTTTTAGTTAAAGCAACAACTAATCCATTCATAATTTCTCCATCAGAAATTTGTACGAAAGTGCCATCATACACTTTGTCATACTTTACTCTTTCAGCTTCTGCATAATGACTTACGTTACGTTTGTCAACGCTCCAGTCAAAATCGTCATGAGCTGTAATAATTTGTTCAGGTGCTTTTGGTGTCGCAGTTGCTTCAACAGCTGTAGCGCCGTCGAATTCCTGTGCGTCTGCGTTTAGGTTTTTAATAAATAATCTCATATAAAATCCGGTGTTTTTGAACCGGACGGCAAAGGTAGGAAAAAACCAATAAAATAGCCCTAAAAAGGGCTAAAAAATACAGAATTTAATAGTTCTAAACTATTGATATTCAATAGCATTGATCATGATAAATGAAAAAGGAACTGGAAACTTGAAAATAGGTGAAATGGCTTAAACCATCTGCCCCATATGTTGGGCTGCAATCCAGCCAGAAGTCCATGCATGTTGGAAATTAAAACCACCCGTTATCCCATCTACATCCATCATTTCGCCGGCAAAATGTAAGCCTGGAATAAGTTTACTTTCCATGGTACTTGCTTCTATATCGGATAAGTCTACTCCGCCGCAGGTAACAAACTCTTCTTTAAAAGTGGTTTTCCCTTTTATAGGTAAAGTAGTTCTCACTAATTGCTGTATGAGTACTTGTTGTTGCGTCGATTTTAAATCTGCCCATTTAAGAGATGTATTTATTGCTGCTGCTTGTAAAAAATAATGCCATAACCTGTTGGGTAAATTAAAAGGATTTTTTGAACCCATTTCCCTTTTTCCAAAATCTAATCTGAAATTAATCCATTCCATTTTTAAACTTTGTTCGGTATAAGTAGGTACCCAGTTTATAATAATTTGTCCTTCGTAATTAACCGCTGCCATTTCTCTTGCACACCATGCCGATAATTTAATAGCAGCAGGACCACTTATGCCCCAATGGGTTATTAATAATGGACCTTTTTCAATATGTTTATTACCCGCCCATTGAATACTTGCATTGTCTACAGCCACGCCCATTAAATTGGTAATTGTTTTATCGCTGGTATTAAAAGTAAATAAAGAAGGTACAGGTTCTACAATACTATGGCCTAAACGTATTAACCAATCAAAACTATTCGCTTTTAGCATACCTCCTGTTGCCATGCAAATAGCATCGGCATGAATTATTGTGTTATTCGAAAGCTTGATGGTAAAGCCGGCATTCTCATTCACAATATCTACTACTTCATGATTCAATAAAACTTGAATTTTATATTCTTTTACCTTGTTAAGTAAGCATTCTATAATAGTCTCGGAATTATTAGTAGTAGGAAACATTCTACCATCTTTTTCGGTATGTAAGGTCACCCCATTTTTAGCAAACCAGGAAATTGTATTTCTTGTAGCGAATTGATAGAAGGCTTTTTTTAAAAAGCGGCTTCCTCTTGGATACTTCGTCAATAAGGTATCTACATCAGGACAGGCATGGGTTACATTGCAACGGCCGCCTCCACTTACTTTAACTTTAGATAAAATTTTGTTTGATTTTTCTAGAATTGAGATTTCCCAATCGGGACGTAATTCAGCAATTTGGATAGCAGAAAAAAATCCAGCTGCCCCACCCCCTATGACAACTATTTTTTTCTTTTTCATTCCAAATTTTTTATATAGAATTATGTTCTGAAATTAAAAACTAAATAAGTTCATTCGCTTTTTATAAAAACTTAATAATAAGATGTATTTAAATTACTATTTGCTTTTTCTGATGCTTCAATAATAGAAAAATCGGATAAAATAAGTGCTTCTTTATTCTTCACACATACATCATGTTCAAAATGAACCGATACTTTCCCGTCCTGTGTTTTGACTGTCCATCCATCCTCTTCTGTAAAAACTTTATGTGTACCTAAATTAATCATAGGCTCAATAGCGAGCACCAAATTCTCTTTCATTTTAAGTCCAGTTCCTCTTTTACCATAATTAGGTACTTGTGGGTCTTCGTGTAAACTTTTACCTAGTCCATGTCCCACTAATTCTCTTACTACTCCATAACCGTGTAATTTTTCGGTATGCTCTTGAATGGCAAAACCAATATCTCCCACTCTATTATTGACAATGGCTTTTTCAATGCCTTTGTATAAAGACTCTTTAGTGACTTTTACTAATTCTAATAATTCAGGGGCTACTTCTCCAATGATAAAAGTATATGCATGGTCTCCATGCCAACCATTTAATACTACTCCTAAATCAATGGAAACAATATCCCCTTCTTTCAATGCATTTTTATTGGGAAAGCCATGTACCACCACTTCATTCACAGAAGCACATATATTATGCGGATAACCATGGTAATTATAAAAAGAAAGTGTAGCCTTATGGTCTTTTACATATTGCATACAGAACTGATCTATGTCTAAAGTAGTCATGCCCGGTTTTAACTGGGCAGCTACTTGCGACAAGGTCTTGCTTACTAGTAAGGCAGCCTCCTTCATTAATTGAACTTGTTCTTCAGTTTTTGTATAAACCATAATTCCTTTTATCTTATAAAAAAACAAACCTGTCGTTTAAAAGACAGGTTCGTTATATAAATATTTTCACTAGTACCTTTTAAACTATATAGGTGAGTTCGTAATAGGCGTTCTTCCTTGGATACGACCGGTATTCATTAATCCATCGTATTGACGCATTAATAAATGTGTTTCAATTTGTTGTAATGTATCTAAAACAACCCCTACCATAATTAATAATGAAGTTCCTCCAAAGAAAGTACTGAAACCTTGTGTGACACCTAATTTTTGTGCGAAGCCAGGTAAAATACCTACTAAAGCTAATAAAATGGCGCCAGGTAAAGTAATTTTATCCATTACGGCTCCAATATAATCGGTAGTTGGTTGACCAGGTTTAACACCTGGAACAAAACCATTATTACGTTTAAGATCTTCAGAGATTTGTTTTGGATTAAAGATTAACGCAGTATATAAGAAGGTAAACCCAATAACCATAATAGAATAAATTAACATGTACCATACGTTACTATGGTCATTAAATATTCTAACAATACCTTGAGCAGAATCGATATTGGTAAAGGAAACTAAAGTTGGTAAGAACATGATTGCTTGCGCAAAGATGATAGGCATTACACCCGCACTATTTACTTTAACAGGTAAAAATTGACGTGCACCACCCACTTGAGATCCACCAATGATTTGCTTTGCATAAGTAACAGGTATTTTACGCACACCTTGTACAAGTAAAATTAAACCCATAATAACAGTTACTAAAATTGCTACTTCAATTAAGAATATTAATAAACCACCACCGCCTTTTTGACTCTTAGAACTAAATTCTAAAATAAGTGATTGTGGTAAACGACCTAAAATACCTACCATGATAATGATAGATGTACCATTACCTAAACCTTTATCTTGAATTTTTTCACCTAACCACATTACAAATAATGTACCGGCAGTTAAAGTAATAACAGTAGATAACCAGAAGAAAGGTTTGAAGGCAGGAATAAGTGCATCTGCATATCCTGGACTATTTAAATAAGCAACATAAGCACCTGCTTGAAAAGCAGTTACGATTACTGTCAAATAACGAGTCCATTGATTAATTTTATTACGACCGCTCTCTCCTTCTTTTTGAACTTTTTGTAATTGAGGAACCAAGATTGTCATTAATTGCATGAAGATAGAAGCAGAAATATAAGGCATGATACCTAATGCTAAAACAGATGCTTGCGAAAACGCGCCACCTGCAAACATGTCAAAAATACCCAATAAGCCATTGCTTTTTCCAGATTTTTGAGCAGCTTCAATTGCCAAAGGATTAATACCTGGCAATGTAATTTGCGCACCAATACGATAGGTTAATACTAAAGCTAAAGTGACAAGAATTTTACTTCTTAAGTCTGTTATAGCCCATATATTTTTAAAAGTATCAAGTAATTTTTTCATCAGTGTTTAATTATTGTCCAAAAAGCACTTTTCAAATTAAAAAGACGCCCATTAGCACGTCTCGAATATACAGTAATATTAGATAATTTCAATGGTTCCGCCAGCTGCAACGATAGCTTCTTGAGCTTTCTTACTTGCTGCGTTCACTCTGAAATTGATCTTTGTTTTCAATTCTCCGTTTGCTAACAGTTTTACCAAGTCGGTACGTGCTATCAAACTATTCATGTACAAGTTTTCTGGAGTAATTTCTTTGAAACCGTATTTCTCGATTAACTGGTCTAATTGTCCTAAGTTGAATACAATGTATTCGATTCTATTGATGTTCTTAAATCCACGTTTTGGAACTCTACGTTGGATAGGCATTTGACCACCTTCGTGTGCCATTTTACTTTTGTAACCAGCACGAGACTGACCACCTTTGTTACCTTTTGTAGAAGTACCACCTTTACCAGATGCTTCTCCTCTACCAATTCTAATTGCTTTGTGAACTGAACCTGCTGCAGGTTTTAAATTGTGTAATTTCATTTTTTTGATTTTTACTTTCGGGGTATCTCCCCTCGCTTATTTATAAATATTGAAGGAAATCAGCTTATGCTATTTCTTCCACTTTTACTAAGTGTAATACTTTGTTAACCATGCCTAAGATTTGTGGAGTTGCCTCTACTTCTTTAGTAGCATTTAACTTTCTTAAACCCAATGCAATTAAAGTTTGTTTTTGACGCTCTGATCTGTCAATACCACTTTTAACTTGCGTAATTTTTATTTTTTTCATCATTGAATTATTTATAATCGTATTAAGAATTGGCTATTGTTAAGCTTATCCGTTAAATACTTTTGATAATTTTATATTTCTTGTTTTAGCAACTTGAATAGGCTCACGTAATAAACCTAAAGCTTTGATAGTTGCTTTTACCACGTTATGTGGATTGGCAGAACCTAAACTTTTAGCAAGTACGTCAGTGATACCAGCGCTCTCTAATACAGCACGCATGCTACCACCCGCAATTACACCCGCTCCGTGTGCAGCTGGCTTGATTAATACTTTA
>Ga0209499_1001009_pt1 | contig 20401 bp, 34 predicted proteins | sample C_130208_EF_Meta_FD_187306 | JGI IMG/M metagenome (GOLD analysis project Ga0209499, IMG submission 187306) | Freshwater microbial communities from Lake Croche, Canada to study carbon cycling - C_130208_EF_MetaG (SPAdes) (version 2) | ecosystem: Environmental > Aquatic > Freshwater > Lake...
GCTCAAACATGGGGGCGACAAGCTTTGAGAGAATCTGACCTAAGAATTCCTCAAAGACAAACGTATCCCCTTCCGCCAGTATCTTGACCTCGCGGGGTTCTGGGTACTTCTTTTTGTGGTTCCATGTACCGGGCACGCGCAGTACTCGCGCAGCATCGGCAGGCACCGTCCAGTCTATGTGTAAACCTTCTTGCTTACAAAGGCGTTTAAAGTTCTCAGCAGCAGGCTTCCAAATGCTTACGTTGACTGTCTCAGTGAACGGCCAATAAGCGTGGATGCCCCCGCCCGAACTGACGATCCACGGTATCCCAAATTGGGAGAGACCTGTTTTCTCAAGGAACTCGTTAAGCGCTAGTGCTGCTGCCTTCTTGGTTTCGTACCCATCCATGTCGATGAAGAACGACTTGATGGTCTGGGCATTGACTGCTTCCCGGCTGCGGCTTTCCTTAAATGTGGCTAGCGCAAAGTAAACGTCATACTTTCTTTCGTTCCATTCGTCGATCTTAGCTTGCAGGTCCTCGATGCTTTCACCAAAGACATGCTCTTTCTTACGCGATAGTTCTGCGGCACAGTAATACCCGTTGCCGGGAGGCGGCAGAACCTGCGTCAAAAAACGCAACGGCACCATAAACGCCCCAAGTTACGGGTTGATATTGAACTTTTTGCATGCTTCTTGGTATGCAATCTCGGGGTCCGGGTTGGCCCGCAGAATTTGAATCAACGCATCGATGATCGGTCGGTATGCAGGGAAGACCTCCCTGCCCGAGAACCAGTTGTAGACGGACTGGCGCGTAGCGCCCGTGATCTTAGATATGCGCAGGACCGAGAAGTCCCGATAGACCGCCCAACGCCCAAGCTGGTTACCCAGTGTCTTAGGTGCCTCGGCCACGATCTCAATTGTTTTCTGTGTGTAAGACATAGTTAGCGGGGGCACGAAGCCCCCAGCCCCTTTAAGAGTTATTCCCAGTCATCGACCATAGCGAGAAGATTACTCTTCTTCGCAGGCACAGCACTAGCCTTCTTCTCTTCCTTACGCACGACCGGCTCTTCAGACGGCTCATCGTCTGCCACCAACGCTTCGAGTTGTGCTGACTTGGCTTCTGCTTTAGCTTCCGCTTTGGCTTCTAACTTGCGGTCAGGACGCGCGCCGAGTGCCAATGGTGCTGGAGCAGCAGCTTCGTTCTTGGAGAACGACATCGTGATCGCCTTAAGCGCTTCATCAGACTTGTTCTGCATCTCAATAGTTGGAAGATCGTCGGCATCTACCCACGACATCGCCTTGAAGAACATCTTGGGCGACTGGCTCTTTGTATCAAACTTGATGCGTGTGACCACATCACTTGGCTCAATCTTCTGAGCACCCAGATACCGAGCGTATGCCTGCAACGGACGGTCGTCGCCTTTAGCGTCTTTGTCCCAGATCGAGGTGGCCGGTACTTGAAGCGCCAGAACATCCCCGCCGACATCGCCCGGTAGCACAACAGCCAAGCGCTGCTGGTAGCGGCAAGCACGCGAGTTACCTTGACCCGACCCAGCGATGTTCTTAGGGCAGGTTGCGCAAGAGTCCGACTGCTTGTTTGATGAATCAGCACTGGGCGTTGACCCGTCGGCAGACCAGCAATCAGGCGAAGTTGCTTCGCCATCATAGGACTTCGCGTACCAGACCCGGCCAATGTGGGTAGCTGCGTTAACGATCACCACATCAAGGAACCGATCCTCGATTGCCGCAATCTCTTTGCCGCCGTGATACAGACGGAACACACCGCCTGCAATACTGATTCGCTTACCGCCGCTACTGCCGCCACCGCTGAGGGCTTTGGCCATTGACGAGAGTTCTGTCCGCGCGCGGACATGTGCAGGGGCTTGCGCTGGATTGAAAATAGCTACGTTGGACATTATTGAAAAGTGCCTTATTTAGAGGTTGGCTTTTTGACAGTGATGCCGTACTCCGACATGGAGTTCAGCCCGGGGGGAACAAGACCGGGGTTCTCTTCCAGAAACTGCGCCATGTTGGTCTGCGCTACACGCTTCTCCAACAGATCCACAGCTTCGTGCTCGATAACGAACTTCTTGAATGAGTCCCAGTCCTGCGTAGAGTAGCGTGTCTTTTGGGACAGCACCACAGTACCTTCTACAGTGCGAACGGATGCCAGCCCAAGCGCCAGCATTTGATCCTTGATCGCCAGTTTAACTTGCTCCTGCTGGGCCTTGATCGGCTCAACAGCGTTCTCATACTCTGCGGTCAACTCCTGAATGCGGGTTGACATCTTACGATAAACACGGACGAGTTTGTCCATCTGAATGGTGTCTTCGCTCACTTCATACTCCTAAGTTTGTCTAGTGTTTGACATTCTACACGATCCGTTTGACAACGCAAGTGGTTTTTTAGTTTTTGATCTCCTCGTTGAACAGGTTCACCAGCAGCGCGTGCTCACTCACTTTGCTGTTCATCGCCTTGAACATCTCGCGCTCGATGTGGCTGCTCTGAAGATGTACAACCGTCACCTTGTCCGAGTCCTGCCCCTTACGATCTGCGCGGGCAATACACTGCGTGTACATCTCAACCGACATCAGCGGGCCATAGAAGATCACCGTGTCCGCAGCAGTCAGCGTTAGCCCATGAGCCGCAGCCGCAGGCTGTAGTACCAGCACTCGCAGATTGTCTGTGGTCTGGAAGTCGTGAATGATCCGGGTACGCTTGGCTGGGCTGACATCGCCTTGGATCTGCTCGGTGGGGTAACCCTTTTTGTTCAGGTAAGTGGCCACCGCGTCGATGCTAGAGCGGAACATGGCAAAGATCAGCACCTTGCGTTTGGTTTCTTGCAAGACTTCTTCCAGCACCGCTAGCCTCGGGCTGGCGTCAAACTCGACCACTTCTTTGTCATCTGTGTATGCCGCGCCACAACTAATCTGGAGGAGCTTGCTCACGGCTACGCCCGCGTTGACTGCGCTGATCGTCTCCCCAGCCGCCTTGACCATCATCTGTTCTTTGAGTAGCCGGTAGTACTTGCTCTGCTGTGGCGTCATTGGTACATCGCGGGTGACCGTGATCACGGGCGGCAGATCTAAACACTGGCCTTTCGTAAACCTAATCGCGGGTTGTAGTGCGTCAAACACTAGCTCGGCGGCGTTGGGTTTGGGTGCCCACTTGAACTGCGTAATCTTGTGCATCGTCATGTCGCGCCACGCCGACAAGTACTTCGGGATGCCGCTCGGGTTTACTAGCTTAGCCAGACCATAAGCGTCCACAGGGGACTGCGACGCAGGCGTACCCGTCATCATCCACAGGTAGGTCTCCGGCTTAATGATCGAGGCGAGCGCCTTCCAACGGTTGGTCGTGGCGTTTTTGTAGCAGTTCGCCTCGTCAACAATAATCAGATCGAAGCGCCCATCACTAATGATCTCTTGGGATACCAGCGCTAGCCCATCGTAATTGGTGATGACGAACGTGTAGTCCTGCTGAATCATTTCGATCCGACGTGAAGACTGTGTGTGATGCGCAACAACAGCGCTCCTGTGCATGATGGCGTTGTTCAAGTCCTGCATCCACGCCGACTGCATGATCGAGAGCGGGCACAACACCAGAACCCGACGCACATAACCCTTCTCGATCAGGTAGTCCGCAGCCCACAGCGCCGACATTGTCTTGCCTGTGCCGGGATCATTGAAACAAAACGCCCGCCTGTGCATTGTCAGAAAAGCGGCAGTATCTATTTGATGCTGCATGGGCCTGTAGCGTCCCGGCCAACTGTACCGCTTGGTGATTGGCGAGGGCACATTCTTCACGCCAAGGTTGTGTAGAACCCTCGCTTCATCTAACCCCCAGTAGACGGCCACCTCATGTATGCCGTCATCATCTGCTTCCAAGACCTTATGCTTGGGGATGATCGAGTACTTGTCTGGGTTGCGCGTCCTGAAAAGAAGCGCTTTGTTTTCAATGATCTGCATGTTAGCGAGTAAAGCCTATGTATTTGATGCGATCTAGCAGGGTAGGGCGCAGGCGCTTACCCCAAACCAGCGAATCTTGCAGGCGCTCCATGTCCCACGAAATCCACTTGGGTTGCTGTTTACGATAGTACCCCGTACACATCTGGGACTTGTCCCAGTCTTTGACAAATTGTCCGTTGGCCAGCATTTAGCGTCTCCTGTCAGTTAAAAACAACAATGGCGTAGGCACACAGGCAGGCTACGTATAGCACCGCAAGAAAGGCCAGCCAGTTTAAGAGCAGATCGATTCGCATTCTTGGTGCCTCGGTAAGTTGCGTAAATGGTAGGCGTAGTCAGGCTCGTTCTTGAGCGCGGCGTTTCTTAATCTTTCTTCATTAGTTTGGGGTCTTTTTCTAGGTCTTGGGGCTTCGCCTGACAGGCTATACGCCATATACATCTTTGCTTTAGTCCCGTCCATAACAATTTCTCTGCGCAACAGCACGCCGTCAAAATAAAACTTTCGCAATGCGTTTTTAATTGCACCCAAAGTCATGTCGGGTATAAAGATTTTTGCTGCCGGCAACTCGCCGTGTTCTTTTAAGTAGTCAAGTATTGGGTGTGTCATTTGGGTATTCCTCTTGATGGATGCTGTCGTAAAGTTTTTGTAAATCGTGTATCCAGTCTTGCAGCACATCTAGTTGCAGTATCCGATACGCACCATCAAATTCTGGTTTGGTAGACACCACACCCTCTTCTTTTAGCGTATCCCATTTCAAGTTAATCATTGTGTATTTCATATTAAAGCCTCTGGTACGTTGGACAAGTCCAACTTTGGTTTGCGCTGGCGTTTGATTTTCTGCACGATGTGGGCATATGGCGGCATATGCCAGACCCACCGGATCACGTTGCCTTCGTCGTCAAGGATTCCGTACTTAGTCATCTCTCCATGTCCCGTCTTTAAAAATGAACCGCGTGTACAGCAGGTTGCCTTCTTTGTCGTAGTTAGCCACCATGCACGGCGGTTCGTTATATGCCGGTGCGCGAGACTGAAGGCCGATACCGCTTTGCTTATTGTGCGGGAAATAGTACAAACTAGCGTGTGCCCCCTTTGAATCAGGAGGGGTTGTGAAGTCATATAGTTCACGCTTCATGTGTTCTTCTCCTTTAATTTGTTCTCAATCTGGTCAAACAGTTTGCGGGTGTAGCCTTTGATTGGCGTATCCCCCCACGGTCCTATGATTTCTTTAATCTCATCATCCGTCAGACCGACCCACTCCTGTGAATACTTGATTGCTTCTTCAATAATTGCAACTTCTTCTGCAATAGTGTCAGCAAGGTAAATAAATTTTGAATTTCCGCTTGCGTCTTTGCGTTCAATCAAAGAAACAAGGAGCTTGTGGGCATTAATCATGTGTTCTTCTCCTTGAGTTTGGTTTCCGCAAAGCGAACCCCGCCATGAAATGCCGCGTAGTTATCTGACTGCTCTGCGGCGTTGTCAATCTCCTCATCCGTCAGCCCAACCCACTGGCGCTCATGCGCGGCGACAAGGGTGGCAAAGCGTTCAAGATATGGATCAAACCAATTTAAGTCCCACGATCCGGGAATTTCCGCCTCCCGCGCCATGCGGATGATGTCTTCTCTATTCATGCTATTTTGTCCTTGAACCCACTTGGGGCTAGTCGTTTAGTACAGCTTTCACATTTCCATCTGAAGCCTTTACCGTTCGATAAAGGGACTTTGTGTACTGCCGGATTTACTCGGCACTGTTGGCAGTTTTGGGTCATTCTTTTGTTTTCGGCGGGATGACGTAGTTTGGTTTGCCGCCGGAAAAAGTTTTAACTGGCCGATTCATTTGTCCAGCTAAGTAAGCCGCTTTGTATGCGCCATCACTTGTGTTAGCGCGCATGAGTTGTTCTTTAAGATATTTAATCTCAACCTGAGATTGTTCGTTTGCTGTTTTCCATGCAGCCTCCCATGCCTCGTACATGCGTGCCTCTAGCGGGTTGTAGCTGCCCGCCGGGGTGTTTTTACCGTGAACGATTGACCACCATTCACGCCAAGCTTCAGTCATTTTGTTCTTCATTTGTACCTTCCGAGTATTTAATCCAAACATCTTTGGGCATTTCGATTGTCATTACGCGATAGCCACAAGGGCATACACGCCTGCGTTCCACCCAGTGAAAATCTTTTACAGTGTCTTTCCACTGCCGAGTATCTTTAGTCCTCATCGGCGTTAAACATTCAGGACACTTCATAGGTACACGTGCGAGATCCAGTCAGTCTCGGGGTTCTGCGCATACATCATTTCATGCCGCACCTTGGCGCCCATCAGTTGTAGTTCTTGCAAGGTCTTGGTCTTTACACCGCCATAGGTCACCCACTCTTTAGGGTTCTTCACGTGCGGCACATACATCGCAATCCCGTGCATAAAACAAGGTTGCAATGTCACCTCGATCTCTGGTGTAGATTTTGCTTTAGCTTTCATATAGTTCTCAGTGTTTAGGGTTAAATTCACAAGACGTAACAACACACCACGGGCAGAGCGGTGTCTGCCGTGGATTCCAAACATCGTTCTCAAACGCAGCCTCGAGGCGCGCAACCCGCTCGCGGTACGCCCACCATTCCTTCTCTGACTGATCTCGGTCCATCGACATCGTGACCATATCGTTCTTGACTACAAACAGCAGCGCCGACTTTACTTGGCGGATATGCGGGAAGTGGATGAACACCATGAGCGACATCAGCTTTAGCTGATCAGTGTCCGGGTAGCGGTTGTTTCCGGTTTTGTAGTCAGCTACCCACGCAGTCAGGTCGTCATCGTCCACGATCAGCAAATCAGCGATCCCGCGTGCCCACATGTTGTCCGCAGCCCATGCGCAGGGTTTGAGGTCGCTAGTGACTGCCATCTGGTACTCGGTCAGCTTGCGCCCGGGCTTGGTCATCAACGCATCGAGCACAGGCTGAACAAACTCAAACTGCGCGGGCAACGGTGTGCCGTGCGCTACATAATGCTCAGCCGCAGTGTGTAGTTCCTTGCCGTAGAGGGTGGCCTGCGTGTCCGTGAACGGGTAGTTCTTGAGTACTTTGACCTCATGGTAGCGGCGCGCGCAGCCCTCAAAATCCTTGAGGCTGGAGTGGCTCCATGTAACTTTCTTCTCGATCATTGCTTGGCATCCCCATAACGCAAACTCGTACCGCCATCAGCAGCCAGAGGTATCCCCGGCATGTAGGACGGCTCCATTGTCATCTGCTCAATCACCCAGTCGAGTGCCTCTTGGGCTTCATCCTCGGGCGCTAGCGCGATCAATTCATCATGCACAGTACCCACCACAGGGTAGCGTCTAGATACGCGCAGCATGCCGTCTGTCATCACGATCCGCGCAAGTGCTTGGGTGATGTTGTTGGTGATCTTGCCGGCGTAAAGTTTCGTTGCATCCTTGCCGTACACCCAGTTGCCGTCTTCATCCTTGCGCAGGTTGGGATAGCGGATCTTCATGCCGTTGGGTAGCTCGATCTCGCCCTTGCGGAAAGTCAAGCATTTATATGTGCGCTCTTCACCTTCCACTAGGCAGTCCACCATCAGCTTCGTACACAGCGCCCACAGACTAACCACTGAATGGGCCGTATGTCTGTAGATGTCGATGATCTGCTTGGCGGCAACCGCATGAATAGCTAACTCTTCAAGCGTGCAGGTGTGTGGAATGTTCAGCAGGCGGGCCTCGGTCTCGCGCCACTCGAAGAATTTTCTAGCCAGTGCCTTGTTGACCCCTAGCTGCTTGGCAAAATTTGCTTGATACCGGATCGGCGGTGCCCCAAGGAACCCCACCATTAGCTGCGACGCGAACGATGCCCAACCCAGCCCGTACCCACACCCAAGCAGCGCGGACTTGGCCGACTGACGCAGGTCAGGGTGGGACTCTTTAGTCATGCCCGGGATGTTGAACATCTGCGCACCAAACGCTGCGTATGGGTCTGCGCCTGAACGAAAGATGTCCAGCATGTCTTCATAGTCCGAGAGCCATGCGAGCACGCGCGGCTCGATCTGGGACAGGTCACCCACAACTATCGTGTGGCCCATCGGCGCTAGTATCGCCTTGCGTAGGAAACTCCCGCGCTTTAGGTTCTGCATGTTGATCGCGCTGCCCTTGGATGCCGTCCAGCGCCCCGTAGTGGCCCCGTAATAGCTCAGCGGTACAGGCAGAGGCCCACGCTTACTGATGTCTAGGAACCGCTGCGCACGGGTGCGCTCGGTCGTGCTCTTTACTTTCAGCCTAGCCTCGCAGAGCAGCGCGGCTGCTTCGTTCTCGCCGTTCATGATCGCTTGGAACATGGCGTCGTTCTTGGCCAGCGCTAGCGTCTCTTCACCCGTGGTCTTGCTGATTTTTCTAGGCGCGGGTACCCCAACAGCCTCGAGTAGCTGGGCAAACTTTGGGTTAGATGCTAGGTCTGCGTCTGTGATGCCGAGGTTTGTGAGTAATGCTTCGCGCTGTGCGCGCTCCTCATCGATAGCCTTGGTCAGCATCGTGCCGTCGAGAATTAAGCGCGGTTGTGTGTACATCTTCAGCGTCAGATCAATCAGGCGTAGTTCTTTAGCTGGGTACCCGGCAGATAGCCGGTGAAATATTTCTTCGCACAGCATCACATCATGCGCACAGTACTCGGCTAGCTCTGCCTCGATCTCAGGCGTTAGTTCTTCGAGTCCGTCGGTGTTGTGTACCGCGTTACCCTTGGGCGGCAGATCGAATTCTTGAGCTAGCAGTGCTAGTGAGTTTCCTGCTTCCGTGCCGCGCAATGCGCGGGCCATGCTGAGCGTATCCAGAATAAATACCGGATGACAGTCGTACTTCCACTCAAGTATTGATACGTCGAACTGGGCGTTGTGCGCAAGGATTGCTGTCTGGGTCCAGTCGTACTGTGTGAGCGCGTCATGCAGATCTTCGCCGTTGTACCAGCGTGGGGGTTCATCCGATCCGTACTCATGCAGGCAAGCACCAAATGCTTTGAACCTTGGGTCGCGGATGTACTCCTCGGTGGTCATTTTGGATAGCGTGTAGTCCGCCTTGGACCAGCGCGTCTCGAAGTCAATCGTGACTATTTGTTTGAAGGGTTTGGCGTTACTCAATTGTATTGCTCTCTTGGTGGGGCGTCTGCCGTAGCTCTAGCAAGCGCTTCTTGGATAAACACATTGGCGCTGTGTACTAGATTGCATACCATGTCTGGCCCCGCGTTGAAGGTCAGGATCGTCAGTTGCTGTTCGTCTTCGTGCATGTAAAGAAACAGCCCGTGCCCCTTGGCGTCTTCCTCTACGCATTTCGCGATGCGATCACTCAGCTCCGAAAGCTGACTAAATTTGCGGTGCTTTACTTTTTCGTCGTCCATTCCAATAGCTCCTGTAGTACGTGTAGGTTGTCTTCGTTGATCACGAGCGCATAGCCGCCCGCGTCAAATATCCGGTCGATGTGCGCCTGTTGCAGCGCTGTTGGTTTGTTCGTTCCTGCCTTGGCCTCGATGCCGATGAAGCGACCGTTGCAGCACACCAAGAAGTCCGGCACCCCTGAGTTCCCATACCCGGTCCCGATGGGCATTGCGTAGTAAGCACTGAACTCATCGAGGATGGCGCGGATCTTTTTCTTGACCAGCACTTCTGGTTTTATTCCCATATGGGTATAGCCCCTATCTCGTTTGACCGTAGTACAGCAACGACAGTTCTTCAGTCACGAACTCAACAGCCCACGAATCCGGGTCCGGGTTGTCCAACAGCTTCGCCACGTATGCACGTATGGCCGGCAAGTCTGCGTAGTTACTGAACGCCTGTTGCGCATGTGCGTGCGTTACAAAGTTCTCTACTAGGCTGTCTGGCGTGTCTTCTAGGTCGTCCATCCAATAGCTGGGTGGCATGCGGTTGTCGTAGGCGTCTTGGATTCTGTTTAGGGTTGCTTGAGTTTGGCGCATGGTGTTTGGCGTTGGTTGTTAGGTGAGGGGGGTATGTATATTCCGCGCCCCCTCTGTTCGCGGTGTAGGAGTGTGGGTAAGGTCCGAAATTCCATATAGCCGGCAACCCTACCCACGACGGGACACACTAGATATACAAGCCACGTATGAGCACCGTCCGATATGCACGCCGGCTTAATTCTGTTCAGGTTTCTGGTTCTCTGAGAGATCCTCTAAGCGGTCGATCTCTCTTTGCAAGTAGTACCGGGCTTTGCGTAGGTCTTCCAGTGGCTTGCCTTTGTGATCGGCGCGGGCGATGTATTTACCCACCTGCCACAGCAGTGGGTTCTTGGGGAACCAGTCTTGCAGTACTTCAATGACTTCGTAGTAGCCGAACGTGTAGTGCGCTGGTTTGTTGACTGGGTCGTTCATCTGTGGCTTTGGTTGCATGATGGTTGTCTTGAGGCTCTCACCTGTGTGTGCGTAGATCATGGGCGTGCCCTGTTTGGTTGATTGAGACTCTAGGTTAGTTTGACTTTTTTGGTCTGTCAAGCGTTTTACAAAAATATCGGCGATCTTGGTGGTTTTGTGATGGACGGCACGATGTTGGCCCACAGTTTCGCTACGTCTGAGCGCTCGGGTTCGGGCCACTGGAGCGGATTCTCGCCGGGTGCTAGCGTCTCTTTGAGGAACTCACGGGTCTTTAGTCGGCCAATCACGCCGTGTAGCATCGAGATAGCAGCGTCGCAGAATACAATCGTGTTGGGGTCTCCGATCTTCTTGGCGTAGCGCTTCTGTCGAGTGATTAAGTCCATCTCGTGTCTAACATGAGACACCCAAGTGTCCCACTCACTCTTACGTGGGCGCTCCCACCTCTGCTTCGAGGCTTCGCTGCACGCTTTGGACTTGCGTTTGACTTTGGCTTCTTGCACACGAACGGCGGTGGATGGGCGTATGTCTCCGGATGCTACTAGTTCGTTCAGTTCATGAATGGTTAGCTTTGACAGTTTACGCTCTGTGGGGGGTCGGCAGTCTTTGCAATAGTTGGATGTGAACTCGACTCGGTGCTCCCCAGAGTAGCCTCTTGCCATTGCGTGTTGGCGTGAGATTGTGTAGATGAACTCCTTGGGCGGCAGAATCCGGTTGCATTTTGGGCAGTGTACGGCGTGAGTCATGGCAGATCCTCCTTAAAGTCCAAATACTAGCAAAAAGTTTGGACGCTGGCAAACCCTTATGTAGCCTAGGTTTGCGTCGGGGATACCCAAGGGGTACGTTTTCTTATGTCGCTTACTGGCTTTTTGATTGGACGCATTCAAGCCCGCATGTAGCCTAGGTTTCAGGGGGGTAGCGTGCCACATGGGATCGATTTTAAAAAAATAAAAGAACCTAAGCCGGGAAGGAAGCGAGCGTCCGGGCGTCCACGTAGGTGTATTAATATATAAGATATAGATATAGATATATATGTAGGTATTCGCCGGACTTTGACATTGAGCGCTAGGATTGACGCGGGTTACAGAGCGTCCGGGGGTGCGGACAAATCGGGATAAATTTAGACTGTTGTTTTTTAGCAACGGGAGTCCAATCTTTTACACCTTAACGCGCCTGCATCCCCCACGGTCGCCCCTATGGGGCGGCAAGTATTGCCGATACGATGGGCACAAAAAAAGCCCCCGAAGGGGCGAGGGGGGAGCGGCCCCCGTAGGGGCCGGCACTGGTGCGCTACAGGTACCCCAGGTGAATTCCGCGTTCGTCGCGAACCTCTACCACGTAGGCGATGCGCGTCGTCGGCGCGCGGACTACCCGGTAACTCCACTCGGTGTCGTCGGCCTGTAGTTTGGCCGCTAGAGTAGCGGCCTGAGCGTGGGTTGGGTGGAGTCTCATTCGTTTGTCCCGTTTTCAATGTAGCGGAGCCAGCGATTAACGTCGGCGGTGCTGATCCAGTCCCCTCGCGTCCCGTCGGATTGTGGCCCGAATTTACTAGTTTGTAGGTGCGCGCGGAATTCGTGGATACGCTCGATTAGTCCGACGATTCGGTGGTTTGCGCCGGCATTCTCGGCTTGCAATTTGAGGATGTGATTCATCCTAGACTCCTGTGAAGTGGCGGGATTGTGTGCCGTGAACAATGATTGCGGGCGATGCGCGCCTACTGTTTTCCCCTGCGCCGTCGCATGCGCCACAATCGATGCATTGCAGGCGTTTCCCGGCTTCGTCGGATGCGGGGCACTCGAATTCCCCAGCGGCTAGTGGGTCGGTTTCCAGTCTGATCCGAAAGGTTCTCCACCCGCCCGCGCGTGCGTCCAATAACTCCGATGGATTGTCGACTGACGCCATGCATAACCCGGCGATGCCCTGCGCAAAATCGGCGCGCCACTGGTGCGAGTAACCCGTGTGGCCCGCTGCTAGTTTGAGGATCGATTGCCACACTCGAGCGCGGATCATTGCAGGGTCTCCGTATGCGCCTAGTCGTACCATCCGGCCCGCGATAATGCGGCGCAATTGTGCAGGCGATACCCGAGGGTACAAACCGGCCTTAAGCGCGCGATAAACCGATCCGATCCCGAAGTGTGTCACGTAGCAAGTACGCTTGCCTGTTAGTGGGTCGCGACGGTGCCGACAATCCCCGCATATAGAACGGTCCGCGCCATTGGCGATTGCCTCCGATGGGTGAACGTCGGAGCGTAGAATATAGGTTTGCACCATATCCCCTGTTTTCCCATTGTCCGAATGGACTATCGCCACGCCTACAATCGGCGCGCCATCAATGGGCGATCTACCCTCATAAAATACGTACCCGGTGGGGTTCTTCATGCGTTACGCTCCGGTTAAATGCCAACATCGGCACAGCACAGCACCGGACAACCCGACGCTGTGCTGTGCCGCCCCATGTGGGGCGGCGTGGGTTTATTTCAGTGCGGCTTTTAATTCGGCTTTGATCCGTTTGGCTACCGGTCCGCGCCATGAACCCGCGTTACTCAAAAAATACAAAACGATACCGTGCGCGTCGTCATGGCCGAATCGGTCACGTATGCAATGCATGCCTGCTAGGGCGTTTAGATATGGCACGGCGGCGAAGTGCGGCTTCTTCCAGTCTTCGCGAATTTCGCGGGCGATGTCAGTCAGTGGGCGGTGGTTCATGCTTGGTTCTCCATTGTGGTAAATGCCTGGGCGATGTCGGCCTTCACTGCGGCCAGGACGGCGGCACGGTTTCCCTTGTATCCGTATTCGGTCTTCAGGGTCGCATATGCGGATCGTCCGCTGCTGCGCATGCCGTTAATCTCTAATCGAAGCGCGGTGCGCAGTGTGCACAATCCGAATAGTGCGATCTTGTTGGGGTCACTGATTGACGACATGGCCGGCCCCTTATGCAATGCGAACGGCGGCGATGCGGCCCGAGCGCGTGTAAATGATGCCGATGCCCGATCTATAGCAGCCGAGCCACCCTCTAGCCTCTCGCGTGGTGCGTGCGCGGTGCACGTAGCGGTCCCCATCCGCGTCAATGATGACAACCCGATAGGGGCTGATTGCGCGGCGGATCGCGCGTCGGATTGCGTGCTTAATCTCTTTCATTTTTCAGACTCCGGGTTAGTGCGGGCGGCATTGCCGCCCGAGTTGGTTTATTCAGCGTCGGTCAATATCTGAGCTAGTGGGCGCGAGAACCGTTCAGGATGCCGGCCCATTTCAACGCCAAGCCGATAAACGGCTTGGTCGCGATCTTGGGAAACTACTTGGGCGCCTAGGATGCCAACGTCGTCAACAATACGTGCGACCCAAAAATCGGTTTCTTTATCAATGAATACTTCGATGCGATGCATGTTGGTTCTCCGGGTTAGTGTGGGCGGCATTGCCGCCCGGGTTTGGTTAGTTGGTTAGTAATTCCATGGGGTAGCGTTTGCCGCTTTCGCTGCCGCTTTCGCTGAGCGCTTGTCGGCGTGGTGTTCGGTTCGGATCACTCCGGTATTGATTTCAGCGCCAGTTGTCAGAATCAGCGTATGGCCGTTTGGCAGGTTAAGTAAGCGCGATGTTGTAGGACGCATTTTGTAGATGTGGGAATAAAGCATTTCGTTAGACTCCGGTTAAAACAACGGCGAGACTTGCCGCCCCTATCCTTATGCACTAACCGTGCCAGCGAGAACCTACCCGGAAACCCGCATAAACACGTGAGTGCTTCCGATTGACACCGTGACACCGGCAATCATTACCGGCAATTAATGCATGGCCCGGCAATCTTTGCCGCGTGTCTGCGATGCCGGCGCAGCCGGCCATCCATCCGCCGGCGCAGCCGGCCATCCATCCGCCGGCGCAGCCGGCCATGTTCCCGATGCCGGCGCAGCCGGCCATGCTCGCCCTGTTCTCGCCCTGTACTGGCTGGCATCCGATGCCGCTCCGCCTGCCCCGATGCCCTCGCAGCGGCAAATCCTGCCACCCCACCCACCCCCCACCCTCGTCTGTGCGATGGCGCGACACGCGCCGCCACGAACACTGTTTCTCACCCGCTCCACCCACTTTGTAAAACCTCATACACAAAGTACCCCCCTACCAAAGCAAAACGCGCCCCCATCCCACTACTACAAAAATTTATAAAAACCTTTGTCTAACGCCACACACTTGCATATTCCCGCTGTTTATGTGTACAGTTGCAGGCATGCTGAACCACCTCGTCAACTTTGAGCCAGACGTAGCAGACACCGGAGACTTCAAGCCGCTTGAAAAGGCGACGCCAAATGAAGTGCTCTCGGCTCAGTTCGCCACTGCGGATTGGTTGGAGAAGTTGGGGGTGACGCCCGATGAAGAAATTATTGATGGGCTAGAGACGGCAAGCGCGCGAGAAGCGTTTCAGTCGATGGTTACGGTAACTGACGACGATAAGAAGAAGCAGGCGCTTGTTGAACTGAAAACACCGCTGGCTGTGCGCCAACTAACGGGTATGCTGACAGCCTATGATTGGGAGTTTGTGCAGCAGGCTAAAGAGTTACGCGGCTATACGGTTGCCAAGATCCTTGAAGAGACAACAAGTAATAACCCAAACATTCGGTTAAAGGCTTTAGCGCTGTTAGGTAAGGTAACTGAGGTCGGATTATTTACTGAAAAGATTGAGATCAAGAAAACCGAAATGTCGGACTCCGAATTGGAGACGCGCATTAAAGAAAAGCTCAATCGCTTTATGCAGGTTGTTGATGTTGTAGACGTACATGAACCCAAACAGTTTCACGACGCTTAGTAAAGCAGAGCTTCAGGCTCTGCAACGGGCGCTGCCCCATATGTCCACTGCGGACAAGATGGAGTTGTTCGAGGATCTACAGGTTCGTGAGCATCGCGCGCGGCTAGGGGCGGCAAAAACTTCTATGCTGGGGTTTGCGACTGCGGTGTATCCGGGCTTTAAAGTAGGCGCCCACCACAAGAAGCTGGCTAAAATTTTTGAAGCAGTTCTTTCTGGAGAAAAAAAGCGGGTGATTATTAACATTGCTCCGCGTATGGGCAAGTCCGAGTTCTCGTCCTACCTGTTCCCTGCTTACTTTTTGGGCAAGTATCCTGAGAAGAAGATCATTATGGGTACGCACACTGCGGGTTTGTCAGAAGACTTTGGTCGGCGCATCCGAAACTTGATCTCTTCCGAAGAGTATGCTGAGATATTCCCTCAAACGGGCGTAGCAGAGGACCAGAAGGCCGCTGGGAAGTGGTCGACTACTGCGGGAGGCCAGTACTACGCCGCAGGCGTAGGAGGCGCGCTAGCGGGGCGAGGCGCAGACTTGTTTGTTATTGACGATCCGCACTCAGAGCAAGACGTACGCGCTAACTCAAGGCTTGCTTTTGATACTGCGTGGAACTGGTTCCAGCAAGGGCCGCTTCAGCGACTGATGCCGGGTGGCGCAATCATTGTAATTATGACTCGGTGGTCACTTATTGATCTGACTGGGCGCTTAATCGACTATCAAACCAAGAATCCCAACGCTGATCAGTGGGAAATTGTCGAGCTTCCAGCCATTTTGAATGAGGATAGCCCCGGCGAGAAGTCGCTTTGGCCTGAGCAATGGCCGCTAGACCAGTTAAAAAGCAAAAAAGCCAACATGGACCCCCGGTTTTGGAATGCGCAGTACATGCAGCAGCCCACAGCCGACACATCTGCCGTAGTTTCGCGCAAACACTGGCGTATTTGGCCGGACGATGACCCGCCCCCATGCGAATACATCATTCAATCGTGGGATACGGCGTTCGAGACAAAGAACAATTCGGACTATTCAGCCTGTACTACGTGGGGCGTCTTCTATAATGAAGAAGAAAACAACTCGCCGCAGATAATTTTGCTTGATGCGTTCAAGGAACGCATGGCTTTTCCTGAATTAAAGGCGGCAGCACACAAACATTGGAAGGAGTGGGACCCAGATGCCTTCATTGTGGAGAAAAAGGCAGCGGGCGGACCGCTTATCCAAGAGTTACGGGCTATGGGCATTCCCGTTCAGGAATTCTCGCCTAGTCGCGGCAATGACAAGATGGTTCGGATGAACGCTGTGTCGGATCTGTTCCATTCCAACAAGGTCTGGGCACCGGATACGCGCTGGGCACGCGAAGTCATTGAAGAAGTTGCGGCATTCCCTGTGGGGGAGCATGACGATTACGTGGACACGACCACCCAAGCCCTTCTACGGTACCGCCAAGGGGGGTTTATTGCGTTGGATTCAGACGAGAAGGACGAGTTATCGCTTTTTCGCCGCAGAACTGCTGCATATTACTAAGGTAAACAATGGCTACTAATATTGACAAAGCACTCTATAGCGCGCCGCAGGGCATTGATACGCTGGCTGCGCAGGAAGAACCATTAGAAATTGAGATCGTTGACCCCGAAGCGGTCAACATCAAGGCTGGCCCGTTAGAAATCAGTATTGAGAAGGACGGCGAAGAGTCCGACTTTTACACCAACCTTGCCGACGATATTGATGCGGGCGACTTGGACATGCTGGCGGGCGAGCTAGCTGAAGCTATTAGTAATGATCGCGCTTCGCGTAAAGACTGGGAGAAGTCTTACAAAGAGGGCTTAAAACTCTTAGGTCTCCAGTATGAGGAGCGCACGGAGCCGTGGAACGGTGCTTGTGGCGTGTTCCACCCCATGATTACAGAAGCCGTTGTACGGTTCCAGTCCGAGGCTATCACAGAATCATTCCCGGCCCAAGGTCCGGTGCGCACCAAAATCCTTGGAAAAGAGACGCCAGAGAAAAAAGAAGCCGCTAAGCGAGTTGAGGATGACTTGAACTACGAGCTTACGGAAGTGATGCGCGAGTTTAGGCCCGAGCATGAACGCATGCTGTGGAGTTTACCTGCAACCGGCTCAGCTTTCAAGAAAGTTTATTTTGACCCATCGCTTGATCGCCCGGTATCAATGTTTGTACCAGCAGAGGACATTATTCTGCCGTACGGGGCTACAGATCTGGATACGTGCTATCGGGTTACGCACGTTATGCGCAAAACCGAGCAAGAGATTGTGCGGTTACAGCAAGCTGGGTTCTATCGGGATATTGCGTTGCCCGACCCTAGCCGCGAGCAGACAGACATTCAGAAAGCCAAAGATCGGGAGACCGGTTTTAGCGATCTAAATGATGACCGCTACATTATCTATGAGATTCACGCTGATCTGGATATTGCTGGGTTTGAAGACAAAGACGACGACGGAGAAGAAACGGGTATTGCGCGCCCGTACGTGATCACAATTGTTAAGGGCACCAATGACGTACTAGCTGTTCGGCGCAATTGGAGAGAAGAGGACGAGTTCTGCCTAAAGCGGCAGCACTTTGTTAAGTATGACTACATCCCCGGCTTTGGTGCATATGGTTTTGGTTTATTCCATCTGATTGGTGGCTTTGCCAAATCAGCTACCAGCATCATGCGCCAGCTTGTGGACGCTGGCACGCTGTCGAATCTACCGGGCGGTTTGAAGTCCCGTGGGTTGAGAATTAAGGGCGATGACACACCGATTGCGCCGGGAGAGTGGCGTGACGTAGATATTGGTTCAGGGGCGCTTCGGGACAACATCCTGCCGCTGCCATATAAAGAGCCATCAAACGTCTTGTATCAGTTGCTGTCCACGATTGTGGAGGAAGGGCGCAGGTTCGCAGCCACGGCGGACATGCAGGTTAGTGATATGTCGGCTCAAGCCCCAGTGGGGACCACGCTGGCTTTGTTGGAGCGCCAACTCAAGGTAATGACGGCGGTGCAGGCGCGCCTGCACTACAGCTTCAAGCAAGAACTGCGCCTGCTTGCGCAGATTGTTCGGGACGAGACAGATGCTGAGTACGACTATGACCCAGAAGAAGGGCCGCGCAAGGCGAAGAAGTCTGACTATAACCATGTAGATATCATTCCTGTTAGCGATCCGAACGCTGCGACGTTGAGCCAGCGGGTTGTTCAGTATCAAGCCGTCATTCAGATGGCGCAGATGGCACCGGACATTTACGATCTACCGCAGTTACACCGGCAGATGCTGGAGATTCTGGGTGTTAAGCATGCCGATAAGTTGGTGCCGCTGCCAGAGGACATGAAGCCGCGCGATCCGGTAACTGAGAACATGAACCTGATGAAGAGCGAGCCAGTCAAGGCGTTCTTCTACCAAGATCACAAATCGCACATTCAGGTTCACATGGCGATGATCCAAGACCCAACAATTGCGCAGGCACTTGGGCAGAACCCCAAAGCTCAGCAGATTTCAGCCGCGCTTATGGAGCACATTGCGGAGCATGCCGGGTTCCTGTATCGCTATCAAGTAGAGCAGCAGCTTGGCGCTGCGTTGCCAAAATACGACGACGATCTGCCACCAGAAGCAGAGTATGCGCTATCTAATCTAATAGCCCAAGCATCTAAACAGGTAGTGGATCAGAACAAAGCGCAGCAGGCCCGAGAGCAAGCGCAGGAACAAGCACAAGATCCGCTAATTCAGATGCAGATGCAAGAGCTACAGATTAAGCAGCAAGAATTGCAGATGCGGCAACAGGAGACGCAGGCACGGATTCAGCTTGATTCTCAGAAAGCTCAGCTTGATGCGCAGCTAAAACAACAGGATATGCAGCTAAAGATGCAGCAGGCGGCGGCACAGGCGCAGGCGGCACAGGCTCAAGCTCAAGCGCAAGCAGGCAGGACAGCGTTAGATCAGGCGCGTCTGGAGATGGATAAAGAAAAGATGGCGGGCGATATGCAGCTTGCCGGTATGAAGATGGGCGCGCAGATTAAAGAAAGCAAAGCCAAGCAAGAGGCCCAGCACGAGATCGATGGGCTTCGTATCGGTGCAGATATCGCCAAGCACAAGGCGCAGACCGCCGTACAAATGGAACAAGCTAAACAACGCAAACCGGAGAGTAAGACATGATTCATGAATTCGCCCGCGTATTGCGCGAAAAGATCCGCGACGATTTGAATAACTACGCCGATGATTTGGCTAATGGCGTGTGTCAATCGTTTGAGGAGTATCGGAAACTCTGTGGTGTCATTCAGGGTCTAGCCATCGCAGAGCGTTACATCATCGACCTTGCTAAAAAAGTGGACGAAGCCAATGACTGAAGAACTTACGCCTGAGCAAAAAGCAAAGACAGTCCCAGATCCAACCGGATGGAAGATTCTTTGCACTATTCCTGAGATGGACAATACGTTTGAGGGCACAGAGATTGTTAAGCCCGATGCGTTTATTCGGCAGGAAGAGCATGCAACAACGGTGCTTTTTGTAGTGAAGCTAGGCCCTGACGCATACAAGGACAAAGCAAAGTTTGCTTCTGGTGCTTGGTGTAAAGAGGGTGATTTTGTTTTGGTGCGTACCTATTCCGGTACGCGATTGAAACTCTTTGACAGAGAATTTCGGTTGATCAATGACGATCAAGTTGAAGCTGTTGTTGAAGACCCCCGTGGCATTAGCCGCGCTTAAGGAGAAAACACATGGATGAGTTTAAGTTCCCTGATGAAGTTAATGGCGTACAAGCCATTAAACCAAACGACGAAGACATCGAAGTTGAAATCGTTGACGATACGCCCGAACAAGACCGGGGGCGCAAGCCGCTGGACCGAGAAGTAGAAGACCCGACTGACGATGAGATCGAGTCCTACTCAGACAAAGTTAAGGGGCGCATCAAAGAATTAACGCACGCACGCCATGACGAGCGCCGTGCCAAAGAAGCCACCTTGCGGGAGAAGCAAGAGCTTGAGCGCTTTGCGCAACAGTTGTTGTCTGAAAACCAACAGCTCAAACAGTACGTGGATAACGGAACTGTTCAGTATGCCGAGACTGCCAAAGTTGCGGCTGAAGCAGAACTGGTTGCTGTACGCCGCCAATACAAAGAAGCGCAAGAAGCTTTTGACACAGACGCTATTATTGCTGCCCAAGAAGCACTGACCGAAGCCAAACTAAAACTGGAGTCGATCAAAAACTTTAGACCTATCCCTTTACAAACAACTTCAGATGCTGTACAAAGGCAAATGTCCGCTCCCCCAGCGGTGCAACCGGATGAAAAAACACTGCGCTGGCAGGCAAAAAACCAGTGGTTCGGCGCACAGGGGTACGAGGAAGTTACCA
>Ga0209499_1001010_pt1 | contig 20401 bp, 22 predicted proteins | sample C_130208_EF_Meta_FD_187306 | JGI IMG/M metagenome (GOLD analysis project Ga0209499, IMG submission 187306) | Freshwater microbial communities from Lake Croche, Canada to study carbon cycling - C_130208_EF_MetaG (SPAdes) (version 2) | ecosystem: Environmental > Aquatic > Freshwater > Lake...
CAAGGACCAGTGTCTACGACACAAGGACCTACACAAGCGCAAAAACAAGACCAACCAAAAATAAAGCCTCCACGTATTTTTTCAATTCCCCATAAATTCACGGAAAACTGGATTCGTTTACAACAAATCGCCAAACTTATTGGTCGTAAGAAATAGGGATGCGAACAATGATAGTCGCAGGAATTATTAGCATTTCAGTACTCGTAGTTCTTATAATGCTAATGAGAAATGGTGGCACAGAGGACTCAAATAATATAAATAAGAAGGTTCGCGAAGGAAATAGTTGCGAAATTAAGAAACAAGTTACATTAACAGATTCCAAAACAGGTATAGAATATACTATTGCTTTCTGCGATGACTCCTGTGAAAATGGTCTTCCGCATACAATCAATGAAACAACTATGATGATTCCTGAGTCGTATTCAAAAGATCGTTTTACGACTACTGTTGATCATGAGAAAATTCATCTTCTTCAAAGACGCTACCCGGAATTATGGGAAGCATGGTATAAATTACTCTGGTCATATACAATTCATAAAGCGCCACCTCCCGCAATGCCTTCCAGTCTCCTAGAAAAACGCCGTCATAATCCGGATACAGAAGATAAACCATTCGCATGCTGGCGAGGTCGCTGGTATAGCCTGGCTGTCTATAATTCAAATCCAACATCACTGCTAGATGCTAAAACAGTTTGGTGGGATGAAAAAACGGGTAGTATCAGCAACGAAGCCCCACCTGAATGGACTGATTTTTTTGGAAAGCAGCCGCAAGATGAGCATCCACATGAAATAGCCGCACAAATGCTTGCGAATGGTGCCGGAAATAAAAATCTCCGTGAAAGATTGACAACAGTTTATGAAAAACACTTCTTTCTGAATAATAGAGCATGAGTATCTGTGGAATTGACGGTGGAATTGCGCCAGTTGCTCCTGGGCCTCTAAGTTCAATTAAAGACTCAATCAAATTTGATATATCTGTGATTTTATCGTTAATTGAACCAAAGGTATATTTAAAAAAAGAAACCATGCTTAACACTAAATCTAAGAAACTTCCATCATTAATTCAAATTGATACATATTATCATCCCGTTACACGAGAACAAAGAATAAAAATCATTTAAATTTACAACATAGGAAGAAATGTCTACACAAGAACAAGGACCGCGACATGATTATTATCGTTTTATTAACCAAACATGGCTAAATGAAACTGAAATCCCGGAAGATGCGGCATCTACAAATATCAGTCGTCAAATTGCGGAGAGAATTGAATCACAATTAATGGGTATCGTTCGTCAAGCATTGATTGAAGAACCAAATTCTAAATTATCCAAATTTGTCCGCAGTATTTATCACACTTGGAATTCACCCCGGCAAACAGAATATGTAGTGGTTGAACTAATCGGCCAACTTAAGAATATTCAAACTAAAGAGGATGCTGCTTTTATGATTGGCAGACTTAATCGTCTTCAGTCCCGTTCGCCGCTAACCATTAAAGTATTAAGCGACGCATATAATACAAATTATTCACGCATACAATTGAGTGAATATGTTCTCTGCGTCCCGCATAAACACCTGCTGGAAGATACAAAATACGGAAAGGACCGCGACGCTTATCGGGAATTTGCTAAATTAGTCGGCTCATATTTTGGCCTAGATTCCTTGGATTCATTTGTAGAGATTGAAATTGATGCTGCGAAGTATCTGCCTACTCCCATAGAAGAAGATGACACGCCTAATCGCTACAATCAGATGACATGGCACGAAATTCAAGCAGAATTTCCTGATGTACCTTGGCTAACACTTTTCAAGGGATACGGTGTAACTGAAAAGACCCTAGAAAATCACGCTCTTCTTGTCACAAGTCGCAAATTTCTCCAATATATCAATAATGTATTCAAGACTGACCTTGAAAAGATGAAACTCTGGCTTATGGGATCTGCGGTTCTCACAATGGGTCGTTTCATTTCCGGCGAAGTCTACCAGCACTATTTCAATTTCTACGGAACGGCGCTAAAAGGAGCAGTGAAACCGAGCAATGTAGACCGTATTATGATGACTATTTTGACCACGCATTTGCCGCAAATGTTATCAAAACCTTACACGGAAAAATATGTGCCTCACCGCATTAAAGATGCGGCAACAGACCTTGTTCATATACTAAAAAAAGCCGCTAATCGCCGTATCCGTGATACAGAATGGATAAGTCCCGAAACACAGATTAAAGCAATTCAAAAAATGAATAAAATGGGATTTAAAGTGGCATTTCCAACAGTGTGGCGGGATGAAAGTCGCGGTGAAGATTTCTCCGACAAGCAGATGCTGCGAAATTTGTTTAGCATAAATGAAAAGGATACACAATACGGAATTGAAGATGTAGGACCTCATGATCCGTATAAATCGGTTTACTGGGATTCATCCACGTTTGAAGTGAATGCTTTTTACTATCCCGACTCAAATGAAATGACAATTCCTGCTGGAATTCTAAATCCGCCCTTCTATGATTCTAACAGATCTACTGCTTGGAACTTAGGAGGTATCGGAAATGTTATCGCGCACGAAATGACGCATGGATTTGACAGTGATGGGCGAAATCACGATGCGGATGGTAATTATGCTCCATGGTTCACCGTGGAAGAGCAGGTAGAATATGAAAAGAAATCCAAACAGATTGAAAAACTTTTCACTGTAAAATACATGGATTCTGTAATTGATGGAAAACTGACTCTTATGGAAAATATTGCTGACTTGGGCGGCGTATCTATATCCCTTGAAGCACTACGAGGAGAAATGCAGGGTAAGACAGCAGCTGAACGCCATAAAATGCTAAAAGAATATTTCACATCCTATGCTGTATCATGGCGTAATAAGGACAGAAAAAAGAAGGCGGAAGTAGCATCTAAATCTGATAAACATGCTCCACCGGAACTCCGAGTAAATAAAATTCTGTCACAATTTCCGGAATTTTATGAGACATATGGACTCAAGCAGGGAGATACATTGTGGGTTGCGCCGGAGAATAGGGTTACGATATGGTGAATTCTAAGGCAGACTCTAAAGAATAATCAAATCCTGTAGACGCCAATATTCAAACGTACGGTCAGGCAGAGGTCTCTTTATAATATACGGAATCCTCTTAGCCTCCAGCTCAAGACGAGCAATCTCATGAACATCAGATACATGCGCAGGAACTTCAATGAAAGGTCGGGAATTATGAGCTAGCTGACTAGCCCTCAAGGACAGAATCTTCGTCTTTTCATACTGTGTCAGAAATGGATAAGTCTTGTGATTAGCATCATTAAGAACAGGCAAATCTTTCACAGGAAGTCGCTCTTGAATGATTTCCATATAGTCTGCTTGAATCTCAGGATGTGCCTGGAGTAGTTTATGCGCATCTTCACGTAGTTTACCTGAAAATCCCCTATAAAGTAATTCTTGAATCTGTTTTTTCTCAGCAGGAAGTTCCTCAACCTCTTCCAAGTCCTCTGTATCAATTACATCCTCCTCTTCAAAGATATCCTCGTCCTGCTCATTCAATTCATCAAAATCTTCTACTGCGGCACTCATCTTCTGTTTAACCAATATAACTTTTTTTTAGGTATTCAAATTTAAGTAAATCCGCAGTTAAAGAATAGAGATGGACGCAGCTGCGGCACAACAACAAATAGCCGCTAAGGCCGAAGAAATACGCATTGAAATGGTTACAATAATTCGCGAAACGATTAGATCTCTTAATCAAAGAGCAATCAATGAACTTTTATTTATACAACCTATTTCTCAACTAATTAAGGCTCGTTTTATTCGCAATGAACAGCCATTATTACTCGCCCAAAAGATTTCTGCTCGTATAAAGCAAATTGGAACTGAAAATCGCTATGATCCGCAAGTTATTAATTTATTAGCTGTAACAATAGCGACAGTTGCTGGATTACACATAAGAATAGAAGAGATTAAAGATGAAATTGAAGAGCACATTGGAATTGCTTTAGAACCCGCAGAAGGTGTTGAATTACCAGTATCTGTGGCCGCACAAGCAGCCAGTGAAGCAAGATTTAACGAAGAAGAATATATGGCATCAATTAATGTTATTTTTAATACAATGCTTGAGATAATTAATGGTGAAATGGTAGGATTTATTACACAAGTTAATGAACGTGCGTTTACTTCAAATCTTGTAACAAGAAGTGTTCTTGCAAGAATAGCAAATGCTTTTGACGATAATGAAAAACGCCTAATATCCAATTACTTAGGAAGTATTAATACATTAATAACACAAATTATCGGTCATACATTTGGTGAAGATGGCCCTTTCAATATAAGGGATTTACGAATTATTCGTGTTCTTGGTGCTGGAAATGCTTTTATAGATAATGCGGCTAATCAATATGGTGTAATTAAATTTGCTGGAGTCACAGATAGTGTTGAAGTTCGTACTGACAATCTTGATGATTTAAAACGCTTTGATAAACTGACTCTTGAAGGCATGAATGCCTATGCGTATTGGAAATTAATGCTGTATGCTCCGCCACAGGCATGGCGTGAAGTCAAATGGTTACAGAATTTATCAAATAGTGTAGACCGAACTTGGTGGGAAAATCCAGCAACACGATTTGATTTATTTATTAATGCGTGGATTATTGATACATTGAGCCGCGTTGGTTCACTTGATTCTAAACAATCAATGCTTGAAAAAACAGAGCAATGGAAAAGAAATTTTAGTACAGTTGGTCCTAAGAAAATTGCAGTATCGGACTCTCTGCTGAATGAAATTAGTCTTTTTGATGCGTATTATAAGATTGATTACCAGAGTTTATTTCCGATAGGAATGTCAACTAGAACACGTTTAAATCCTTTTATATTTATTCTTGATGCTGGTATTCGCAATGAATTTATTACACAACATTTTATTGAGGGTCTAATGATTGATTGTGCGAAACAAGCATTATGTATTCATACTCAGGAAATTAAAACAGTAATACAAAAGAACCTAGAAAGATACGATGGTATTCTTATAGGTGATCCTATTATTCCAGACAAACGTCTTGATATAAGAGGTTTGCGATTTTTCTTAGATTTCATTGATACTAAACTTCTATCCACTAATTTAGAACGTTCATCGGCAGAATATTTTAATTATACTGAGATCATGGCAACATTTATGAACTATGTTAATGTGTACGCATTTAGAAATGGAGTCCAACCTGATCGGCGAGAAGCATGGACTGCTGACCGATCACCTACCTTAAGAGGACATCGCGGTGGCATAGAACATCCTTCTCTGCTGGCATATTTAAATGAATTACGACAACGGGTTGAAACTCAACAACCTTTATGCGAAACAACGCCGAATATATATTTGGATATTCCTGTAACGGATGATGTAGTCGTAGCACCTAGTGCTCCTCGGCCGCCAGCAGTAGCAGCTCCAGCAGCTCCAGCAGCTCCAGCAGCTCCAGCACCACCCGCAACACCATTAAGGACACAATCCCCAGGCCCTCCAGCAGGATCACCGGCACCAAGAGCACAGGTCCGGTTCACAAATCAAGCAAGTGATCCCGCTGAATCTGTTAGGGCCGGAAGACCCACAAAAGCAAGTCCTTTATTTCCTCAAGGAAGACCAGGTCTAAGGCCAAGTCTTTAATTATCTAAATAATATGCGTGAATATCCTCCAAAATATTTTGAGGGGCACAGTGGGAAGGATTCACTTCTGTGCGTCTTAAAAATTCATAAATGCCCGTATCAAAAATAAGTGGCCGCTGAATAGTATATGGTTTTCCATTTGGAGCAATGCCCATCCATAAATGAGAAGTCCCTTCCGAAAAGGGTACTGTCAACCATTTCTCAATCAACGCACAAAATGAATCTGTAAAATATCTGCGTCGCGGAAAATAGCATTCCATACAATAAATAAATTGTACTAAATCCCGACCAGATTTAAAACAGGAATCAGTAGGCCCAAACCATGAACCAGCTTCCAACAAACTCATTTCTGGCATATCATGTGAATCGCCGCAAGCAACACACGCAAATCCATAATCAATTAGCACAACATTAAAATTAAATGAATCAAAATCAACTAATGGTGGATAGAACTTTTCAAAAACATGAATCCAATCCGGTTTCCGATTGCGAATTAGAATATTATTCACCTTCATATCCCGATGATTCATCCGCAGATTTACTTGAATTTCCCGCAATTGAAGAGCAATCTCTGCTAGAATACGCAGGTAGAAAGCATCATTTTTCTTCTGAACACCCGTAATCAAATTCTGTTTCAAATATTCAAAGAGTGTAACACCACGAATATATTCCATACAAAATACAATTTCTTTCACATCATAAACTGTCGTAGTACTCTGCGCTCCCCGTGAAAAAATTTCATACAAACCGGGCACAGCAAACGACCAATTAATTTTCTTAAAAAACTGTGTAACAAGTCCATGAATTGTGGCTTCATACATGATGGCTTTTATTTCACGTTCATGATCTTCCGGAATTATATTCTGCGGAATAGAGATTTCTTTAAGAACAATATGTTCAGTTCCAGATAATAATTTATATTGCTGTGATGTTCCTTGACGACGATATACAACACGATTTCCTTTATAAACTTTTCCATATGTTCCTTGAGATAATAGACTTTCCCACTGAAATGCTGGAAGCCATGTATTACCGCTTACATCTTCAATAACAAAACTCAAAGTCTGATAATCCGGCAAACTTGCTGTTTGGCGCATAATCGGAATTAAATCTTTCCAGGTGGGTAAATTATTAGATAAATCGGTTAAGTCATCTTTTATTAGATGCTTACCAAGCCCATAGATTGATATATCATACATTGCCCTATTTTGGGAAAATGTATTATATATTTATAACATTTATATACAAAATTTACACATTCAAGTCACGAATATACTGTCTGCTGGGAATACCGCCCTGAACCCAACCTGAAGCAGCATCCTCCGGAATTATGTGAACCGGATTTTGGATATTCTTCTCAACATGAGGAAGCAAAGGTGTGAATTGCTGAGCAAAAGGCTTATCCGTAACCGTCATACAGTCCTTGCCTGTACGAACAAATTCACTCTGCTGGAGCTTAGCCTCTAGCACAGGCTCACCACGACCACGGCCCATATACGGAACTGTTACAAAGGGACGCGCCTGCGGATGGATAGGGCAACGCTGACGATTTTCCTGTACGGCGTGATTGCGTAAAATACTGTCATTGTCAATATTCTTCGGCAGTAAACCATATCCCTCCTTCGCAATAATCGTCGGGTTATTAAGAGCCTGCGGCACAACATCTGAAGCACTCGGCACTAGATTAGTAGTCGCCCAGAAACCAGGTCCAACAGATTGGCGGTAGAAACTGTCAACTCCGCAACGGTCATCGTGGACACGCGTGAATTGATTTATTTGAAATGTATTGGCGGCCATTCTCTAACCCAGGTCAATAAAAAAATACTTATGTAAGATGCGGAAAACGTCCCGAATTATTCACTGAAACACACGCCCCCATATTTCCCTCTTTACATGTTTTTTCAGGCACACGGAAAAGCCAGTCTTGGAAGCTACCAGCATCATTGGGAATAGATGTGCTAGGAGGGGTTACAAACTGGCGCTGCCCTTGATTCCGCTGAAAAACATCTCCAGGGTCGCTATAAATACTAGTTTGGAAATAGGCATCTAATTCTTTTTTGACGGCGGGAGAATTAGAGTAGACAGCCGGAGGCTTTGCCGGATTGTTATTAATTTCATCCATCAAAACATTCATAAAAGGATTCGGCGCATTTGGGCCAGTGCGATCTTGAACACCAATCACATCCGCTACGACTTTATCAGCAACTCCATCCCGAATATTTCCTTGAAATCCTTCACGCAAAGTATCTTTCGTTTTCATTCCATAAAAAGCACCCACTGCTAGAAGAGGAAATAATGTGCTTATTATTAAATAACGAAAATCAAGACGAAGCAGAGACAGAATTACACCGAGGAGTATACCAAAGCGTGTAAAACTATTTAGAGCAACGCTTGTACACCGACGGGCCCGTGCGTGAAAGGGAAAAAAGTCATCTCCTTCACGCCATAGTATTGAAATATCTTCTGTGAAAAATGAACTACACTGCATTTCTCTTCCCTATCGTATGTCCACGAAATTACTTTTTACTCTTTTTCTCGGCCTTCTTGCGAAGACGTTCACGAGCAGCACGAAGACGGTCAGATTGCGACCCTTTAGCACTTTCGCCACCACCCATAAAAGGATTATCAAAGAGTCCTCCCATTGAATCAAACATCTCCTTAAAAGCCGGATTGTCTGTAAAATAAGTCATCAATTCCTTGGCCTCCCGCATAAGAGCATCTCGGTTCAAAGCACCAGAGGCAAACTTATCCTTAATTTTACCTGCAACACGCTTCATAGCCTCCGTTAGTAGTTCGGGATTATTTGTATAGACAAACTGAAGATGCTCAAAGATTTGCATGGGATTCATGCGTTCCATTAGCTCCGGATCAATTCCAAGATCTTCCGGCTTAAATTCTCCTGCTAGTTCCGCTGCTATCTTAGCAATGAGTCCATTTTGAAGATGCTCGGGAATCTTAGGCATTTCAAATGGCTTCTTATCACCTTCTCCTTCTCCTCCTTCAGCGGATGGAGGAATATTTCCACTCAAATCCTTGAACATATTCTTCATGTTCTCAAAAATTCCCTTGAATTCTTCGGATTTGAAATTAGTGGCCATTTCCTTCATAATGTCATCAAAGTCGGGAAGACCCTGCTCTGTATTATCTTCACTTGCTGCCGAAGGCACAGAAGGCACAGAAGCCACAGAAGCCACAGAAGGAGCAGGCGCATTAACCATAGTATTCAAAAGGATAAGTGATGCTAGATAGTCCCAGAAAACCACGCGTGTTTCCTTGCTGGTATCAGACCAGAGTTTAGCAGAAAAAAAAATTCCAGGCAAAATTTCAATTCCCTTTTTACTACCTGACTTTAGGAAAAATGAATCGTCCCGAGCAGCGACGGGTGCTTTCAGAGCAGATGCCAACGGAGAAAAAGACTCAATATAATCCTTGCGCTTCATATATGCTTCAACTCCCTTCTCAAGTTCAGGATAGGACAAACTTAGTTCATTTGTAAATTGCGTGACAATTGCCAGAAAACGCTTCTGTATTTCAATCTGTTGTGACATACTTGCTTTTGTCTCTTCTTTTTAATATTTTCTCCTACCGCATTAGGGATGCCTTCACAGACACGTAGGTTAAAAAAACAAAGAGGCGGAAATCCAGAAGATGTTCTACGAGCACAGATAGTTGCTATACAAGAAAAGGAGAGTGAGGTTAAATCATCCTTACAAGATGTAAATGAACGGCAACTGCTTGAGGCAATTAATACTGCCTTTATGGCACCTGGTGACCCTGAAAAAATAAAGGCAAATATTACTTTATACACATCATCAATCTTAAAAGATAATAGCACAATCCGTAATCTATTTCCCAAATATGATGGTGTTCCGGCCGAATATGTTCATTTAATTGAGATTCTTGGAAAATACGGTAAAGCGCGGAATGATATGAATCGCCTTATTGATTTAATTTACAGTTATATTGTTGGATTACGCAAATCGTATCCAACAGGTGATATGACCAGAGAATTATCAGCAAATCCTATTGCTGGTAGCACTGTTCGTATTGAAGGAGCGGGACCCATAGGTCAATCTGTTGCCATGCCTTTTAATAATGAAGAACCATCCTCCTATGGATTGCCTCTTCTATCCAGAAATGATAACACTCAAAATAGTGTGTCTCCAACAGGATTACCTTTACTAAGTCGTAATGGTTCTAATAATTACAATAAATTATTCAAGAAGAATAGTTCTCTTCCGCAATTATCCTTCGGATACAATGATCCAAGCTTCCGTAAATCACGAAGAAGCCGCCGCCTTCTCAGAAAGAAGTACTAAAGCAGTACACCACTTCCAAATCTTATCTTTATCTGGTTCTGACATGGTTTTCCAATGCTTGTCAAAAATCCAGAAAGCAAATGACATTTCACTGAATTTATTCTGTAGGACATCATGCCCTAATTTAATTAGAGCTTCTTCATTCTTAGATAATACTGGTTCACGAAAGGTAGGATATACATTTTTCATAAATAGTGTAAGCAAAATTCGCGGATTTGTAGAATCAATTGCTTTTAAACCATCCGTTGCTAAGCGAATATCACGCTCCTCTGGATAGGAATCCGATAGCATTTCAAAAAATCCTATCAGAGTCTTAGTAAATCGTTTTAAAGGCGTTACTTGTTTATCCATACCTTAATTGTAATTTATGCTAGAAACTTTAAGCATATTATTTACGACCAAAGGGAGCAGGAGTATCTTGGTCGCGTTTTCGCTGAAAGTCCTCATATGCTTTATCCATAGCCAATTCCTTCTTACTACGCTGTGACTGCGAAGCAACAACTTGCCCAGCAGTCTGACCACCAATTCCAGTTATACTTCCTGTACCCTCCTGGAGTTGACCAAAGTTTCGCGGAATCGGGTCAAACCCTTGTCCCTTTCCTACATCAAATTGCTGGCCGAAAAAACTATACGAATCTGACCACTTGCCAGAAGCCAATTCATTTCCATAAGCTACAGGTTCAGAACCACCGCTACCCTCAGGAGCACCCGAAGAAAGACCTGAGCGACCCTCCTGCAGTTTCCTCATTGAGAGCCAATTAAATACTTCTGCGTCTGTGCGAGGACCTGTTTCACCATCAATAATGAGCGTAGGAACAGCCGTCAGCCATTTTTCTACACGCCCCTTATCTACAATCGGCGGCCTTTTGCCAGAAGCATCAGCATCAACACAAATAAATTTAAATTCTGATTGGTATCCTGCTCTTTTGACCTCCTCAAGAAATGATTGTGAGAATCGGCATTTCTCGGAGTAAAAGCACAAGTGTGGCATCCCTTGTTTGGATGACGAATTTCATGGAACTAGAGTTACGCGTGTTTGTGAATAAATTTGAACATATTCCTGTGAATAAAATAAGGCAGAATGTTTAGCAACTATACCGAATCGGGGGCTTCCCTTATGACAGATGCGACAAAGAAGGAGCGGGCGGCCTTCACACTAGCGCCTAGTCATACAACAATCGCAAATACTCTTGTTCGTATTATTCAATGTAAGGTTCCTACGGTTGGATTCCGCACAGAGCCGCCTGAGCAGTCAGAGGTTCATATTCAGGAGAATACAACGCCTCTACCAAATGAAATGCTGGCGCATCGCATTGGAATGATTCCTATCTATGTCGCAGCAGTAGATGATTTTGACCCAAAGAAGTATCGTGTTGAACTTGAAGTAGCAAATCCTACACAGGAGTCCCGTATGGTTACAACGGCAGATATGCGTATCTTTCTTCAGGATGCGGAAGGCTGGAAGGATTTAGGACCAGAAGGAAATGCCGCAATGTTTCCTGTTGACGCGACTACTAAAGAGCCAATTATGATTACGCATCTCCGCCCTCAATGGTCAGCGGATAGTCTAGAAAAGATTAAGTTGGTTGCTTATCCGAGTGTATCTACGGGTGAAGAGAATGTCCGTTATTCTCCCGTCTGCCAGTGTTCATATGGACATACAATTGATCCCAACCCTTCTCGGCAGGAAGAATTCTTCCAGAATTGGCTGAAGGAGTCAAAGAAGATTAATGAGCAAAGTCAGGTAAATCCTGCGCAGCTTAATAACCTGAAGAGGGAATGGGCGACACTAGAAATCCAGCGTTGTTTCTTGGTTGATGAGGAGAATGAGCCCTATAGTTTTGACTTTGAGATTGAGACAAATGGACTTATGAGTGTCCCAGCCGTTGTTCATCGTGGTATCCGCGAAATCAAGATGATGCTTCAGAAGTATCAGACGCTTGATATGCAAATTCCAGCAAATGTTCGTATTCAGCCAACACTAGGACATCGCAAGGGCGTTGAAGTTATCTTTGATAACACTGAGGACCATACTCTTGGAAATCTACTTCAGACATATCTAGTGGAGCGTCACATTATGGCGGACCAGGCTCCACGTCTTACATATGCCGGATACAAGATGGGCCATCCGCTCAAGAAGGAACTAACAATTGAAATCGGTTCAGAGGCTGATATGGAAATGACAGCACGGCGAGCCATTGTGGCTGTTATTCGCTTTCTTCTGGGCTTGCTTGATACAATGGAGCGTGATTGGTTGACAATTACTGGAACGGCAGCGCAACTTCCAGCACTCCCTCCTGTCCCGGCTGCTGCGGCCGCTGATGAAGGCATTCTACCTCCTGTACCAGAGCCAACTGGTCTTGCTACACGAGGTCCAACAGCGACAAGGGGTCGTGGCCGGGGCCGCGGTGGTCGGGGAGGATTATAAACACATACTATAGAGATACAGAATGATGTATGAAATTTCATTATTATTTTTTCTTTTTGTAGTGCTAGCTCTTGCTGAATTATATCCTCGTAGATTTCTATATGAGAACTTTGCTAGTACTCAAACATATCCAGCATGCTCGTATGAAACAGCCTCTGAATATAATGTAAAAAAACGGGAATTAGATGTTCTTTTTCAAAAAATAGCAGCAGTTAAGACTGATATTAATGAAGGCACTGGCCGCGTTTATAAATCCATTGATGTTCCCTATTCAACTGAACAGGACGTAGAACCTGCCGCTACTCTTGTAGGCCGCTGCCACAAGAAGGCTATTCGTCAACGTGATATTGAACTAGCCACTGACCGCTATTTAATCCGCGGTAGGCAATTAATTAAGGCATTAGATGCTTACTATCCCGCAGTAACACAATCAGCAAGTCAAGAACTTGAATCTAATGTTGGAAGTCTTAAGGCAGTCATGTTAGATAAATGCCTTAAAACTCAACCCCAACTTGATATGCCCGATGGTGTACGCGACCCGGCCTTCTATGAGCCTCCATCTCTAGAAGAACTTCGTGCGACATCAACTTTCTGAGCTAAGAATGTACAATTAATAAGAAAAGAAGTAGTCCGGCTGCTGTCCAGATACTCTTAATGGGTTTAGCAATTGTAATGACATTTACAATTACATTATTCCACAACCAATAAATAATACCAACATCAATTGCTAGAACAAGTAGAAGAGCAATCAAGAAAGCACCGGGATTTATAGCTCCGGCATCTAACATATTGGTGAAGTTCTCCCGAAAATCCATTTTAACAACACTATCCACGATTGGGCTTAGCATGCGAAGCATTTCTACTATTCACGCTCTAATTTAATATTATCCTTGCTCTTTTTCCCCCGATGCTCTTCAAGATAATTGAAAATCTCCGTAGCTTTTATAATATCTCCCTTGAAATACTCAGTCAACTTTGATATGATAAACTTCTTACCCATAGATTCCTTCGTCTGTTTATTCTGATATAGAATCGCTCCACTTTTGATATTAACGCGCGCTATTTTATGTCCCTTCATGGTCTTTGTAATAAGTCCTTGTAGGATTCCCATACGCTTTTTCTTTTCCCGCATAGCATTACCTAAAATTTTTAATTCATCCTCTAAAGTCAACCATTCTTTAAGATAATTGGGTAAAATGGAAATCTCGGGAATATCTTCTGCTGGAACTATGTTGCTGGGTTGCTGTTGTACTGTTGTTTCACTCATATGTGAAATAATGTATTCGTCCTGACTCATTACTCTACTATCTCCTTAAATTATTATTACTTACACGCGCCCCACAAACCAAAAAAATTGACTTTACTGCGGATCTACAAATAAACACAAATGGCGGAAGTTCAAGACACACAATCTCGTCAATTCTTCATTCGGCTCATAGCCAAACGAAGAGAATATATTTTACAGCAACTTTCTCTGAAATTTCCTGAAAAAAAAGAACGGCTAGAAAGACTAAAACCCCATGCTTTCCAGCATGAATTCCTAGAGCCAAAAGTGGAAGAATCAAGGGAAATGTAGTTTTAGTCGGTCGCGCACACTTGTCCGGCAAAGATAGCAGAGACTCATCTGCTTATTAATACAGCCCGAGCAGAAAGTGTGACCGCAAGGAATCATTGCGTGTGTGATATCTGCTATAGTACAGATACAGCAGGTGGGAGGACCATTTGGCGCCGCAACCTGAGATAATTGAATTGTATCATAGAGTGCCGTCCAATGCTTATAAGTAATCATAAAATGAACAAAGTCGCTGCTTATATCATTATTTTTGAGTATAGCAGCCAGATAATTAGCAGTAGGTTCGGCCATAGCATTCAATTCAGAATTTGCTTCTAGCTGCATGAATGCTTGAACTTTATCCACAACTTGATTCATTTTTGCGATTTTTTCCTGTAGACGAGCATCCACAGCAAAAAGGTCTTTTAATGTTTCACTGTAAACCCGCAATAACTTTTTTTGCGATTCCTTAAATTCTTCCAAATGTATATCTAAATCTTCTTCTAATTCCTGTTTTACTGTATTCATGCTAATATCCCATCCGAGTTCAGGGAAATATGACCGTCCTGAAGAAGGCATATTGTTAGACATTCGTGTAATTAATTGCTTCATCTTTGTGATACTTTCCTGGTCTTTTCCTTCGCGGTCTTTAATCAAAAAATCAAAGAAAGCATCATTAAATCGTGTAATAGGTTCACGAATCTTCTTACGCCACACACGCAACCAGTCACGCTCATCCGAACCAGAAGCCCCTTGAACTTCATTCATAAATCTCTGCTGGAGACTACGAGCAGCTCCCACGTTTGTAGAAAGACGAGATGCTGATTCATTACTTGTACCAGAACCCGCATTCAAATCCAAAAACTCTGCTGGAGCCAACATACCTACAGCATATTCTAATGGACCTAATAATGGCGACCCATGAGTTGAATTACTCATTCCCTCCTCTTTTAATGAATGAACTTATATATTAATTGTTACCGCAGCGGCCGAAGGCTCAGCAGCATGTAAATGGCAAAATGTAGCATACGTCTTATTACGACATTTTTTTCCCAGTGCGGTTTTACCTTTACATTGTGTAGCCCGCGGTTCGCGATCTAATCGTCTTGGTGCTCGTGGAGCATACGGTAATTTAACCGGTGTTTCACAGACAAGACATACCTTCTTTTTTGTGCTCGTAGTCAAACATATCCGGTGGTATTCATGCCCGTGGCTACATTTATATCCTTTACATTCCGGTGTTACTACTTCACCGCAGACTACACAGTCTTCCACCATTCTATTAGTCTACATCCAATTATTTTAAAGGTCTTAAAATAGGGGGTGATGTCACCAACACGAGAAAAACTTTTAGAAAATCTAAAAGTCTCCGAAACAGAATTCAAAGAAAAACCAAATGTTTTTTTTGATGGTCTGCGAAAGATTCTACTTGGATATGCTTTTCTATACGAATTAATTACCATCCATAGATTGCCCGTCGCAACAGCAGCCAACGCCCTAGCAGTGGAATTAGATTTGACCCCCGAAGAAGCCACAAAATTCACAGAAATGTTCGCATCAATTGACTGGTCGGAAGCAGCGGCTGCTAAAGAGGAACGAAGACAGCATGGAGGTGCTATGCTTACGCAAGGTGGAGGTATGTTCGCTAAGCTCATCCAGCGTTTCCCTTGGTTAGAAGAACTTATTTTTGAAGTAAAAGATATTTGGGTTAATCTTAGAGTAGAGCCACCGCAACGCCACGCGGGTGACCAACATCTTGTTCATATGGAATACAACTTGGATGATATTGTGGGCGGCAGCATATCAACAGTGAAAGCGCTTGACCGTATCAATGACGCAGTTTCACGACGCATCGGTATTTGGGCAGTAGATAAAATGCGACCTTTTGTAACACCCACAATGCCAATTCCCACACAATTAGCCATTTCTCTTATTCTGCTACTCGTTGAATTAATTCGCATGATTTTGACAATTCTGCCCGATGTCTTATTCAATTGGATTTCTCCTGCTCTTTCCACAATTATGGCCTTTATTGAATTGGCCCGCGGCGACTGGAAACATGCGATTCTAACATTATATGGCTCCGTTAAATCCGGATATTGGTCTAGCATGCGATGGAAAATGGTGCTTAACACATTAACATTGGTAAGTCCCGAGACTAAAAATCAGATTCTAGCAATCGCCCTTAATACTCCCCGTGACATTGGTCGCGCGTTTGTCTGGTGGCTTGTAACTTTTGTTATGCCTAAGCAAGAAGAAATTGCTAAAGTCCGCGACCTCTTATATGTTGTCAGTGGCACACCCGTTTCGGGCATTATGCGTCTTGAAGTTTCCGATTTTTACAAAATTCGTACACTTTTCAGCGATTCGCCTATTTTCTGCTTGACCCCTGTTCAAGTTGCCATCCGGAAAATCACCGAAGGCGACCCATGGTATATTTATCTTCTGCCGGAATCTATTATTAAGAAAGTACAGACTGCTGTTCCATGGCCCTATAGAAAAGCCGGCTCTATTGTAATTAAAAGTCTGGTGGGTGTTCCTGTAATCGCAGAGCCCCAAACACTTGAAGCAAAATGTGGAAAATCTACTGTTACACGGATGTATGAGATTCTTAAACGAGTTCTTGAGAATAAAGATAAAATAAAAATGGTTCTTCCCGACGCAGCAAAGCCGAAATGGCAGAAATTCATTGATGCGTGCGAATATATTGATGCGCCCGATAAACTCTTAGATGACGCCGGTCTAACAATGCAAGAAGCATTCGGTCCTCTTCTACGGCTCAAAGACCCAAATGGAATTCGGAGTTACTTTCAAGAAGATTTCTTAAATCAACTGGAAGGTTTCGTACAGACGAATAATAAAAGCGGTTTTAAAACATGGATTCTTAAATTTCCTAAAGACCAGATTCTAGACTTGAATAAATCCGTAAAATTATTAGATGATGATATTCTTCCCGAAGTGGGCTTATTTGCTAAAGAAATGTCACCGGTTCTTAAAAAAGTCGCAAAAGCAACTCTAAAAGAGCAAGCCGGCACAGTTGACCCTTTATTATCTTCTTTATCGCATATGGATAATCCAGCAGCTATTCTAGATAAACACGGTGTTACAATGAATGATATTATAGACCCCCTAGTGAAGGATTCCAAAGTATCAGCCCTGCTAGACCCTGCGTTTCTTAAGGTTCTCAAAGAGACAGCGGGAACAAATGACAAAATCCGTTTTGTTCGTTTTGTATCCAATTATCCGAAGGAGAAAATGTTTAATTTCAAGAATCCGATGGGGTTTACTTCTCTTCCTGCGGCTTTGAAGGAGAAGCAGCTTCCACCGAAACTGGCGGCGGCTCTGCGGAACTTTGCTTCTCCTTCGCAGCAAGGAACGCAGCCTTCTGCTTCGCCTTTGCCTCGTCCTCGGCAGCGGCAGCAGCAGCGGACACGGAGGCCGCACCGAGCCCGTGTAAGAACAAGAAAAACTCGTCGCTAAAACCATAATGGCAGCCATTTTGCTGCTCCTTATTATCCGCCGCTGCTCTGATCCCACGACTGCTAGTATTCTGCGCGTGAAGAAGTGAAACTATGATGCCCTGTGGTACAATCTCCACTGTATCCGTTTCCCGCCCAGCAAGAAATGCCTCCCCTTCAGCCATGCTTACTGTGTTCGGAAATTCCCGCGCCTTCCAAAACTCCGTCGTGAAAGCCATTGAAGCTTCACTACAGCGTTTAGCCGGTCCAAGAGAAAGAGGCGGCACATTAATTGCGCTCGTATATGTCTGAAGATCGTATAAAGGCAACACACTAGCATAGCAGGCACCCTTCTTAGTGCTAGAAAGCCAAGCTACACGATCACGAATCGCATGTGGGAAATACACATCATCATCATCCATCATACAAAAATAAGCAGTATCCGGAAATTTCTCTAGAACACGCCGAATACCACGATTACGCTTTCCACCAATGTGCGTCTTCTTTCCAAGGCTTACATATTCTATCGCAAGACGCGGGTTCGCCTCAGCAAATTTACCAACCTCAATATCTACACGCTTGCCAAATGAACCGTCGTCAACAATGGTCCATACTAAACGGTCCAGCGGCCAACTCTGTGCTAGAATTGTTTGGAAAGCTAACTTCATCCAATGAGGACGATTCCATGTAAGTGTAATAACTCCTACACGGGGCAGTAGACCATCCGCACCTACCAGCGGAGGAGCAGGAGCAGAACCAAAACCCGGCACAGCAGGCATCTTCTCCAAGTCACGAAGCATTGTATTCCAAAGAAGTTGGCAATGCTGTCTGAAAATTCCTACCCGTTCATTTATAGCGCCAATAAGCCGATTGCGTGTGGCAAAAACATCATCCTGCGGCATCTCCAGCAGAAGTTGTAGTGCTATACTAAATGACTTTGCTTTGAGAGGACGAGGAGCAGCCAAGAATTCACACGGCTCTCCATCGGAAGTTACCATCTGCCCATTAGAACCCATAATATCATCCAAGAAAACGCGATATGCTGGAACATCAGACCAAAGTGGCAGGCACCCCGTCATCATCGCATCACATAGAGCATAACCGAATCCTTCTGCTTGAGAAGGTAGGAGACAATATTCACTATTACTCAGTGTTTTGAGAACTTCTTCATTGCTAATATGTTCGCTGCTTAGAACAATATTTGTGCGTCCATCACATACTTCCTTGAGTTTTGCTACAACATCGGCTGAACCCCAGATTTTAAGAAGCGGAGCAGTGACGGGCCACACAGCAACTACTTCTAGCGCAGCAGCCAACTTGTGCTTGGATGCTCCGAGAAAACAGACAAATGTCCGCTGACGAATCTTCTTAACAGGCGGTGCTAGAACAGCAGGGCCGCGCCACAGTAAGGTGAAAACAGAGGCACCACTTACGTCTTGTGTTGTAATGGCTTTCGGATACCGCTGAATAAATGTTGCGCCTTCCACTACGTTTACCCATTTCCACTCCTCCTTGTACCACCATTCGGGATTCACCATGAAATAATGCTTCCGAGCATATGGGATTGCTAGACGGCAAGGGACCTCAATGTGAAAGGCTACATCTGCCCATGGAATTTTAGTTGTGCGCGGATCTACATGCTCAATCATGAGATTGATGTCCGTGGCTTTCAGAGCGCGCTCCTTGAGTGCTGTCTCTAGGACTTCCACATCCTTTGATAAACCATAGGCTCCTGTTTTCATACAAATGATAAGGATCTTCAAATCCTTCTTGACCATTTTCGCCAGACTAAAATGAAATAGACGCATGATTTTAAGCCACCTACATATAATATTCTAAAATGGCACCATCTGTATGTTTATATACAGTTCTATTTACTTTAGACGATGTTCCATGTCATAAAAATAAATATATAGATATTTTCATAACATGGTTTACTTTTCTAAGTAAATCAAAATCATTAAATGAAAATGATTTACTACTAATATTTATTGATAAATATACATTACAATATTTACAATCTTTAAAATCTTTTATAAATATTCTGTATACTTCTAATTTAATTAATATAACGGCGTATATTATACTAAAACAACCCAAAACTGTAATAGAAGGATGTATGTGGAAATATAATGTTTTAGATACAAAAATATTAAGTCAATATAATAAAGACATTTATATTTATATGGATACAGATGTTCTTATAAATAAATCATTTAAAATAATTACAGATCAGATGCGACCCAATACTATTTGTGTCCATGAAGCAAATTATTTTTATCCAAATTATTATTTTGAGGGTATACCACAAAATGAGATGGATATATTTATCAATTTCAGTGTAAAAGGTGTAAATGCCGGACATTTTGCGTTTTATGGTAAATCTATTATGCTAGAAATATTTAATAAGATTATTGAATATAATAAAACTGAAACAAATTATAAAACATTAGAACAACCTCTATTTAATAGAGCAATTTATAACTATTATATAATTGAAAAAAAAATCAATGAATTACATACCATAAATTCATTTGTAAGCAATTATTCTATTCCGTTAAATTTTGATTCTGTATTAATTGATTGTTGTGGAGATCCGGGTAATGATTTAGAACATTACGAAAAAGTGATAAATGTGTTACTTTTTAAATATTTACTAGAATAACGCACTATACTATAAATAACATTTTAAGCTATATCGGATGAAGCAATAGGTACTTTCCGTTTTAGCGGCCATTTGAAAGAGGGCCACCAAAAACTAGTTTTTCGCTTTTGTACAACATTTTTGGACCCGTAGATTTCACGCAGAACCTCTTGTATTATACTAGCCGGATCATCTTCACAATAAAATGACTTTTCATATTCATCTTTGTAATAAATATGAAATGCTGGTAACCGTGTTAAACATTCTCTATCCTGCCAGAAAGCTTCACTATTAAACATACGAATACCGAACTCAATACGATGCGTAGCACAGAATATACGCACTGAATCAAATACCTCT
>Ga0209499_1001011_pt1 | contig 20353 bp, 17 predicted proteins | sample C_130208_EF_Meta_FD_187306 | JGI IMG/M metagenome (GOLD analysis project Ga0209499, IMG submission 187306) | Freshwater microbial communities from Lake Croche, Canada to study carbon cycling - C_130208_EF_MetaG (SPAdes) (version 2) | ecosystem: Environmental > Aquatic > Freshwater > Lake...
CCGACCCATCAATGATGGCCTTGCCCTCTTCGACATTGGTGCCGGCCAGTCGCACCACAACGGGGATCGTCAGGCCCACTTCTTTATAGGCCTGCACCACGCCTTGCGCGACCCAGTCGCAGCGGTTGATCCCGGCAAAGATGTTGACCAAGATCACCGACACATTGCCATCGGCCAAAACGGTGCGAAACGCCCGCACAACCCGCTCGGGGCTGGCACCGCCGCCGATGTCAAGGAAGTTGGCAGGCTCGCCGCCCGCCAGCTTGATCATGTCCATGGTGGCCATGGCCAGACCGGCACCGTTGATGATGCAGCCGATGTCACCCTCTAGCCCGACATAAGACAGGCCATGATCGCCCGCCGTGCTTTCGCGCGGGTCTTCTTGGCTGCGGTCGCGCAGTTCGGCAATCTGCGGCTGGCGGAACAAGGCGTTGGTGTCAAACGACATTTTGGCATCCAGTGCGACCAGATCGCCGGAATGGGTGACAACCAGCGGGTTGATCTCGACCATCACCGCATCCAGATCGCGGTAGGCGCGGTAGCAGGCGCGCAGCGTGGTGACCATTTGCGCCACCTGACCGCCGCGCAGGCCCAGTTGAAAGGCCAGCTCGCGGGCCTGAAATTCTGACAAGCCCGTTGCAGGGTCAATAATCATGCGGCGCAGGCTGTCGGGGTCTTTGTCGGCCAGATCCTCAATCTCCATCCCGCCGTGGGCCGAAGCCACGATCATGATGCGTTCGGACTTCCGGTCCAGCACAAAGCCCAAGTACAGTTCTTGCGCGATGTCAGACGCGCCTTCGACCCAAACGCGGTAAACGCCCTTGCCATTGGCATCGGTTTGCTTGGTGACAAGCTGCTTGCCAAACAGCGTGGCGGCAAAGGCCTGCACCTCTTCGGGTGTCTTGCACAGCTTCACCCCGCCCGCCGCCCCGCGCCCGCCGGAGTGGATCTGCGCCTTGACAACCCACGCCTTGCCACCCAATTCGCGGGCGCGGTAGCCTGCCTGTTCGGGGCTATAGGCCAGCCCGCCACGCGGTACGGGCACGCCAAATCGGGCAAGGATTTCCTTGGCTTGGTATTCGTGAATATCCATATGTTCCTCCCTAAGCGAGGAGCGGTTTCGTTGAACCGCCCCCGCGTGATCTGTTTGAATTTTCGCAGAAAATTCGTGGCTTACTTGGCGGCGATGGCGTCAGCCAGAACCAGCACGTTCATGGCCATCCGCTCTGACGCCGCATCGATCATCCGCCCGTCCAACTGCGCGGCGCCTTTGCCCATGGCTTCGGCCTTGCGCAGCTCTTCGATAATCCGGCGCGCGCGGGTCACTTCGGCCTCTGGCGGCGAGAAGACCTCATTGGCCAAAGCGACCTGCGACGGGTGAATGGCCCACTTGCCCTCGCATCCCAAAGCCGCAGCGCGACGGGCACCGTCTTTGTAGCCTTCCGGATCGCTGAAATCGCCAAACGGGCCGTCAATCGCGCGCAAACCGTAAGCACGGCAGGCCACCACCATCCGGCTGATCGATGCATGCCATTGGTCGCCCGGATAATGCGGGTTCAAACCGCCAATGTTCGTCGTCCGCGCCCGCATGGAGGCGGCGAAATCCGCCACGCCGAAATGCAGCGCCTCTAGCCGTCCGCCGAATTGGGCGATGGCTTCGACATTGGCCATCCCCAAAGCGGTTTCAATCAAGGCTTCCAGACCCACGCGGGTGGTGTAGCCCTTGGCCTGTTCGATCTGGTTGACCATGGCTTCCACCATGTACAAATCGCCCGTCACGCCAACCTTGGGCACCAGCAAAGTGTCAACCTTGTCACCCGCCTGTTCCATCACATCCACCACGTCGCGGTACATGTAATGCGTGTCCAGCCCGTTGATCCGCACCGAGACCGTCTTGCCCTTGGCCCGCCAGTCGATGTCGTTCAGCGCCTGAACGGCATTCTTGCGGGCTTGCACCTTTTCAGACGGGGCAATGGCGTCTTCCAGATCAAGGAAAACATAATCGGCTGGCCCATCGGCAGCCTTGTCGATCATCGCGGGGTTAGAGGCCGGAACCGCCAGTTCCGAACGTTGCAAGCGTGCTTTGCGCATGGGGTGAAGCGTATGGCTCATCTTTTTATCCTGATTTCCGTATGGTTTATTCTGCAGCCATCGCGACAGAGGATTGTACGTGCTGGGCATAAACCGCCTGCGCGGCCGCCACCCCCGACCCAAAGTTGATCGTCGCCCCTGCCGCCACCAGCGACAGTTCGGCCAAGGCGATGGCGGTCAGGCACATGCCCTCGTTGCAATCACCGATATGGCCGATGCGAAACACCTTGCCCGCCAGCGGCCCAAGGCCCGACCCAAGCGAGGCGTTGTAGCGGTCATAGGCGATCTTGATCACATCGCGCGCATCCACGCCGTCAGGCGTGCGAATGGCGGTGACCGTGTCGGAATAGACCGACGGATTTTCCGCGCAAACCTCTAGCCCCCAGGCCTGCACAGCGGCGCGCACGCCTGCAGCCAGACGGCGGTGACGAGCGAGGATTGTATCAAAACCCTCTTCGATCATCAGGTCCAGCGCGGCGCGCAGACCGTGCAGCAGTTGCACGGGGGGCGTGTAGGGGAAGTACCCCGTTTCGTTGTTCTTCACCTGATCAGAGAATTCAAAATACGCGCGGCGCATCTTGGCGGTTTCAGCCGCCTTCATCGCCTTGGGGCTGACGCCCAGAATGCCCAAACCGGGGGGCATCATCAGGCCCTTTTGGCTGCCCGTTACGGCCAGATCAACGCCCCACGCGTCCATCTCGAACGGCAAGCACCCGATGGAGGACACGCCATCGACAAACAACAGCGCGTCGTGGCCAGCCTCGTTCATCGCGCGGCGCAGCGCGGCGATGTCGGACGTGACACCGGTTGCCGTTTCGTTATGGGTGACAAAGACAGCCTTTATCTCGCCCTTGCGGTCATCCCCCAGACGGTGGGCGAATTCGCTGATCGGGGCACCGGCACCCCACGGCAGGTCGATCAAGTCAACCTCTAGCCCCAAACGTTGGGCCATTTGCGCCCACAGTACGGAAAACTGGCCGTGACGCGCCATCAACACGCGGTCGCCGGGCGACAGGGTGTTGGTGATCGCAGCCTCCCACGACCCGGTGCCAGAGGCCGGAAACACCAGCACATGGCCGTCTTGGGTGCGAAACAGGGTTTTCAGATCGCGGAATATGCCCATATTGGGCGCACCGAAATCATGCGCGCGATGGTCTTGCATCGGCACATTCATAGATTGACGAACACGTTCCGGCACATTGGTCGGGCCGGGAATGAACAGGTGATTAATTCCAGTGCGCATAGCTTCCTCCGCTTGGTGGACTGTGTGTTACACCGCTTTTAATTTAAGCAAAGCGCAAACAGGTTGCGCTGTGAATGCGAGACTTTACAGATTTGAATATTTGTAATATTGTAAACAAGACAAACTCTAGCTTGTGTGCGATGGTATGCAAAAAACCTTCATAGGCCCCCACCTGCGCCGCTTGCGCGTGGAACGCGGCGAAACCCAAGGTGCGATGGCCAAGGTGCTGGGGATCAGCCCCTCTTACGTCAACCTTTTGGAAAATAACGAAAGATCGGTGTCGGTGCAGGTGCTTTTGCGCCTGTTTGACGCTTACGGCGTTGACTGGCGCGACATCGCCGAAGAAGACGGCACCGCCCAGCTTTCCGACCTGCGCGCCGTGATCCAAGACCCGCTTTTCACCCAAACCCGCCCCGATTTGCCCCAGTTGCGCGCAGCTTTGGTGCATGCGCCGGCCTTGGTTCACAGTTTCATGTCACTTTACCGCAGCTATGCGGTCGTCTCGGACCAGCTTTTGTCGCTCACCGAAAGTGGGGCGCCGCAGGTGTCCGCCTCGCCCGAGGCGGCGGTGCATGACGTTTTTCGCCGCAATCGCAACCATTTTCGCGAGATCGAAGAGGCCGCCGACTCTTTCTGGCCCCAGCCGATCGAACGGGACGAGCTGTATGTCACCCTTAAACGCCGCTTGCGCGACAGTTTGGGCGTGAATGTGCGTGTGTGCCGCGTCGAAGACCTGCCCGGCGCGCTGCGCGAATATGACGAATCGCGGCGCGAGATTTTGCTATCAGAGGCGCTTGACCAGCCCAACCGCACCTTTCAACTGGTGCATATGGCGGGCCTGTTGGAACAGCGCGCCCTGCTGGATGCCCTGATCCAGCGCAGCGGTATCCGCGACCCGCGCGGGGTGGCGCGGTTGCGGGTGGAATTGGCCAACTACTTCGCCGCTGCCGTCTTGATGCCCTATGCGGCCTTTCTGGCTGAAGCGCGGGCCTCGAAATACGACTTTGACCATATCTCGACCCGCTTTGGTGTCAGCTTTGAACAGGCCTGCCACCGTGCCACCACCTTGCAGCGCGAAGGGGCGCAGGGCGTGCCTTTCTTCTTTTTGCGCATCGACAAGGGCGGCAATGTGACCAAGCGGTTCAACGCGACCGATTTCCACCTTGCCGAATATGGCGGCGCTTGCCCGCGGTTAGATGTGCACACCAGCTTTCGCACCCCGGGCCGGATCGTGCCGCAGTTCGTGGAAATGCCCGACCGCAGCCAGTTCTTCGTCTTTTCGCGCACCGTCGACCGCCCGACATGGGAGCGTCACACCCAAGACAACCGTCTGGCCGTGGCCATGGGCTGCGCGATCGGCTTTGCGCCCGAGATCGGCTATGCTGAGGGGTTTTCCGTCTCTGCCGCGCGGATGACGCAGATTGGCATCAACTGCCGCATCTGCCCCCGCGCCAATTGCGACCAACGCGCACATCAGGCGGCGATCTTGACCCAACCGGTCGACGAATTGCGCCGTGGCGTGACGCGGTTCGATGTCAGCTAGGCGGCCTTAACCGCCCTTGATGCGCTGGATCAGGTAGATTTCGTTGGCCTCGCCGACCGCCGCAAAGCGGCTGGCGGTCAGCACGCCGTCAATGCTGACCGACACGCCCGCCGCAATCACCGGCCCAAGCCCCGGATGGGCCGCGACCAGCCCATCCAGCATTTGCCCCACCGTGTCGGCCTGGACCTGCACCACCTCTACCCCATCGGTAAAGCGGCGCAGGCCAGACCACAGGTGAACCTTAACCACGACCCTTTGCCTTGATCGCCGCCAAAACTTTCGGCGGTGACAGCGGCAACGAGCGAATCCGCGCCCCTGTCGCCATCGCCACAGCATTGGCAATCGCAGGCAGCGGCGGGGTGATCCCCGTTTCGCCCACGCCGCGCACGCCGTAGGGGTGGCCGGGGTTTGGCACTTCGACGATCACGGTGTCGATCATCGGCAGGTCGGATGCCACGGGAATGCGGTAGTCAAGGAAAACCGCGTTCTGCAAACGGCCATTCGCGCCGTAGACATATTCCTCGTTCAGCGCCCAGCCGATGCCTTGTACAGCGCCGCCCTGATACTGGCCTTCGACATAGGCCGGATGAATGGCGCGGCCCGCATCTTGCACCACAAGGTAGCGCAGAATGGTCGTGCGGCCGGTTTCGGGATCAACCTCAACATCCACCACATGGGCGCCAAAGCTGGCCCCCACGCCTTCGGCATTGGTTTCGTGGTGGCCTGAAATAGGCCCGCCGTTGCCACCCATCTTGGCCCCGATTTCCGCGATGGTCATGGGCGGGAATTGGCCAGCGTTGGGGCCAGCGGGCATGGCAGCGCCGTCTTTCCAGACGACCGCCTCTTCCTCGATGCCCCATTCTTTTGCCGCGCGGCGGCACATCTCGCCGATGGCTTGGCGGGCGGCTTCGACGGCGGCTTTGCCGGTGGCAAAGGTGGCGCGGCTGCCGTGGCTGGGTTCGTTCACCCCCAAAGCCCCGGTTTCCACGATATTGACCCGCACCGCTTCATATTCGATGCCCAAAGTTTCCGCCACCATCAGCGCCAGCGAGGCGCGGCTGCCGCCAACATCGGGTGTTCCGGCGGAGACGGTCACAGTCCCATCCTCGCCAATCGCCAGCGAGACCGAGGTTTCGCCGCCATGGTTGAACCAGAACCCGCTGGCAATGCCGCGCCCTTGGTTCGGGCCCAGTTTGGCCAACAGGTTGGGATGGGCTTTGGTGGCTTCCAGCACCTCGACCAGACCGATCTTGGCATAGGTCGGGCCGTAGCTGGCCTTTACCCCTTCGCGCACGGCGTTTTTCAGGCGCACGTCCAGCGGGTCAAGGCCCAGTTCGTGGCACATCTCGTCCAGCAAGGATTCGACCGCAAAGGCCGCCATGGGCGACCCCGGCGCGCGGTAGGCAGCGGCTTTGGGGCGGTTGGCCAAAACCTCGACCCCGTCATGCTGCACGGCGGGAATGTCGTAGCAGGCCAAGGCGCAGCTGAGCGCCTCGCCCACGGGCGATGCGCCCAAGAAGGCCCCACCCTGCATGCGGAAATTCACCTTGGCGGCGGTCAGCTTGCCGTCCTTGGTCATGCCCAGCTTCACATCCATCGACGCCGAGGCCGTCGGCCCCGTGGCCCGCAGTACATCAGACCGGCTCATCACAAGCTTGACCGGACGGCCCCCTGCCTTGCGGCTAAGGGCCAAAGCCAGCGGCTCCATGAAGATGATCGTCTTGCCGCCAAAGCCGCCGCCGATTTCCGAAGGCGTCACGCGCAGGCCCGATGCGTCAATGCCCAAAACCGCCGCGCACATGCGGCGGATGTACCATTGGCCTTGGGTGCACACCCACATCTCGCCCTTACCATCCGCGCCCAGTTGGGCGACGCAAGCATGCGGTTCGATATAGCCTTGGTGGGTAGCTTCGGTTTTATAGCTCTGCTCGCGCACCAGATCGGCGGCGGCAAAGCCTGCTTCGATGTCGCCATGGCCGAAGTCGATACACTTCACCACATTGGGCGGCGATCCTGCGGGCACCGAATGGTCAGCCGCGCCCACGCGCACCACGGGCGCATCGGGGCGGATGGCGTCATCGACGTCGATCACATGGGGCAGAACTTCGTAGTCGACCTTGATCAGCTTGGCCGCATCTTCCGCCAAAAGCCGGGAGGTGGCCGCCACAGCCGCCACGGCGTGCCCGTCATACAGGGCCACGTCACCGGCCATAGAGTTTTCTTGCAGGTTCCAATCCTCGCCCGTCAAACCCGTCGGGAAATCGGCCCGCGTCACCACGGCTTTAACGCCGTCAAGCGCCAAAGCAGCCGAGGCGTCGATTTTCAAGATCCGCGCATGGGCGTGCGGAGAGCGGACGACTGCCGCGAAAAGCATCCCCGGCAGGGTCATATCCGCGCCGTAGCGCGCACGGCCTGTCACCTTGTCCAGCCCGTCGGGGCGGTTGGGGCGGGTGCCGATCAGGCGGAATTCGGTGCTGCGTTCGTCTTTGGCCATCACACTGCCTCTCGCATTTCAGATGCGGCATCCATCACGGCGCGCACGATTTTGTCATAGCCTGTGCAGCGGCACAGGTTGCCTGCCAGCCAATAGCGCACTTCGGTTTCGGTCGGGCTGGCGTTTTGATCCAACAGGGCCTTGGCGGCGACCAAGATACCGGGCGTGCAGAACCCGCATTGCAACGCGGCATGTTCGATGAACTTGCGCTGCAAGGGGTGCAGGGTGCCACCATCCGAAATACCCTCGACCGTGCCAATCGCTTTGCCCTCGGCCTCGACCCCAAGGACAAGGCACGAACACACCAGCACCCCATCGACCGTCACCGAACATGCGCCACAATCGCCTGTGCCGCAGCCCTCTTTGCTGCCCGTCAGGCCCAACTGGTCGCGCAGGCAATCCAGCAGCGATTCGCGCGGGTCGGCCAGAAAATCAACCGGATCGCCGTTGACCACGGCAGAGACATGGATCTTGCTCATTTGGCTTCTCCTTTGGCGCGGGCATAGGCGATGCGGGCGGTGCGGGCGGCCAGAACGGCCGTGACATCCTTGCGGAATTCAACCGTGCCGCGCCGGTCGGTGATGGGCTGGGCGGCGGCGGTGGCGGCGGCTTGCAAAGCCGACAGGGCGCTGTCGTCCAGCGTGGTGCCGATCAGGGCGGCGGCCGCTTCGGCCACCAAGATCACCTTAGGGGCCACAGCGCCCAAGGCGACACGGGCGGTGGCGATCTTGTCACCCTCAAGCGTCAGGCTGATCGCGCAGCCGACCACGGCGATGTCCATCTCGGTGCGGGGGATAAAGCGCAAATAGGCATCGCCGCCGTGCGCCCCACGCGGCGGCAGGTGAATGGCCGAGACAATCTCGCCCGGTTGCAAATGGGTGCGGCCCGGGCTTGCGGGAATATCCTCAACCGCCATTTGGCGCGTGCCGTTCGGCCCAACGACACTCACCGTTGCCCCCGCAGCCACCAAGCCCGGCACCGAATCCGCCGCAGGTGAGCCGTTGCACAAATTGCCCGCCAAAGTGGCGCGGCCTTGCACTTGGGTGGACCCAACGAGGTTCATCCCCTCGACCACACCCGGCCAATCGGCCACCAGCGCCGCATGACGGCCCAGTTCCGCACCCGACACGGCAATGCCAATCGTCCACCCGCCGTCAGCGTTTCGCACAATATCACGCACGCCGGGGATGAGTTTCAGGTCAATCAGCGTGTCAGGCGTCACCGTTCCGGCGCGCAATTGCACCAGCACATCGGTGCCGCCCGCCAAAAAGCGGGTGACACCTTGGGCGGTGGCGGCGATCTTTATGGCGTCTTCGAAGGTCTGCGGCTTATGATAGTGCATCTTGCCTCCTCTGGGCGAGGTTCGGGGTTTGACAGGTACCCTAAGCGAATTTCTCCGCCAGCGCCAATGACCCAAAGCGACGTTTTGCAGGAAATATAGCCACACCCCGCGCTTGAGCGTCGCAAAGATGCAATCGGGCAAGTTTGGCGCAGCGGCGATCCGCCGTCTATCGGCAGGCAATGCCCTTGGTGCGGTTGATCGGCGTCAATTGCCGCAAAGAATGCAAAAACCATTGGCCGTGGCACGCAACCTTCGCAGGAAGAGCATTGCGGACGGTATACCCACGAACAGCGACGTGTCCGCCTATCGTGCCGTAATGGCAAAGGGCTTGCGCCAAGTGGCGAACCGCACTCTTCACCCAATTTCGGGTGAGGTGACGGAGGGCCGGACCTCCCCTCATTCACGAGCGTTCGACTGGCGTCGGGACGGTGTCACGTACTCCGAATTTCCGTGGTCGCCACCTCAGGAGAAAACATAGCCATGATCACCATCGACATCAAGGACGCTGGCGTTATCGGGGAAATTTGTGACGCGGGGGAGGAATTGAACCGCCATCAACGCCCATTCAGAGCGCCCCCTTCCCAATCGGGGTACACCGCGTCACGCAACGACACTAAACATGATCAGCATTGGATTCAAGGATGCCGATGTGACCGGCGCTTTGGCGCGGGCCGAGACTTTCTTGCCTTTGACCAATGCCGCCATCTCGTCTGGCACAAGAGTGTTTGCCAGCGCATTGCGGATTGCTTGCGCGGCATATCTATCTTTCACCAAGGCCACGATTTTAGGCGTGATGTCCTGCACTGCCTTCCATCGGCCCTTGTTATAAAGGGCGATGGTGATGGGAACCTGTTTACTGCCCACGCTGACGCGGGCTTGCCAGGAACCTTTTGCTGACCTGCGCTTGTGCAGGTAAAGCCTCGCAGTCCCATCGGGACACAGGTTTTCGGTCTTGAGCGTCACGAAACCGTCGATCCCGTCAACCGCCAGCACTCTTGATGTGTTTGGTGAAGGTGTGGCTTGGTACACCTTTTTTACACCCTTGGCATATCAATAGGGTTTGGCTGTTTATCCATTTTGATGGACGAACATGGATCAGAAGTTCAGATGTTTACGTAAAATATATGGCGAAACGCGGACCTTGGCAGAGGAAGAAAAGCGCCAGTAAAAAGGGGGGCAGAAGGCGCCCCGCTATTGGGTATCTTGCGACATAAGCCCAAGCGGTTTGGGCTTGGGCCACGACATCCGCTCGTTTCGTCCCTTAGACAGGGAAGATATGCGCCTGTGTCGGATCAAATGTCAGCCCCAAGTCGCCGCCTATGGGAAAAACCGCATCCCGCGCGAGGGCTGCAATCAGGCGGTTGCCGTCGGTCAGCATCAGATCGACCACGGTTTCCGACCCCAAACGCTCGGTCAAGGCGATGCGGCCATGCAGCATGCCCCCGCTGTCAACCGGTGTCAGATATTGTGGGCGCAGGCCCAGCTTGGCCTTACCGCCTTGGGTAAAGCCGCCGACTTTGGCCGTGATCTCGACGGGTTCCAGGGCGGGGTTCTGCACCAAGACTTTGGGTCCGTTCACCGCCATCACATCGACATCCAGAAAGTTCATCGCCGGAGAGCCCAGAAACCCTGCCACAAACAGGTTGGCGGGGTTGTGATACAGCTCCATCGGCGCGCCGATTTGCTGGACCATGCCGTCTTTGAGCACCACGATCTTGTCGGCCAGCGTCATGGCTTCGACCTGATCATGGGTGACATAGATCATCGTCGCGCCCAACTGCTGGTGCAGCTTGCCGATTTCCAGCCGCATATCCATGCGCAGCGCGGCGTCGAGGTTCGACAGCGGCTCGTCAAATAAAAAGACCTGCGGGTTGCGCACAATCGCGCGGCCTATGGCCACGCGCTGGCGTTGGCCGCCGGACAATTGGCTGGGCCTGCGGTCTAAAAGATGCTCCATCTGCAAGATGCGCGCCGCCTCGGCGACTTTTTCGGCCTTCTCAGCCTTTGACGCGCCCGCGATGGTCAGCCCGAAGGCCACATTTTCGCGCACCGACATGTGGGGGAAAATGGCGTAGCTTTGAAACACCATCGCCACGCCGCGATCTTTGGGGGGCAGGTCGTTGACCACGCGCCCGCCAATAGACAATTCACCCGCCGAGATATCTTCAAGCCCCGCGATCATCCGCAGCAAGGTTGACTTGCCGCAACCTGACGGTCCGACGAAGACGACGAATTCACCGTCTTCAATCTTTATATCGACGCCCTTGATCACATGGGCCGTGCCGTAGCTTTTCCGAAGACCTTTCAGCGTGATGCCAGCCATGATCAATCCACCGTCTTTGCCGCAGGCACCACTTGCAACAGCCCGTCCTCGCCTGCCACGACAGGTTCAGGGTCCATCACATAGCCGCCGAACTTGTCTTTGCCGCCATCGGCGAAGCCCAAGATCACAAGGCCGTCGGGGCCGTTCACGATGCGGGCGGCATAGCGGCGGCAGGGCTCGGCCCCGTCAAGGAAGGGGCCGGGGGCCATACGCCACGGGCCGCGGGGGTGGTCAGCCATCAGGTAGTGGTTGCCGGTGACCGGCGATTGCGGGTTGGTTGCGCGGTAATGGGCCGACCATTGCGACCCTGCCGTGCAAAACAGGCAGTACCAGCGGCCGGCGTGTTCAAACACCTGTGGCACTTCAAGTTGGCCCATGCCGCCGGTAAAGACGGGGGGGCGCAGCGTCCAGCTATACAGATCGGGCGAGGTGGCAAAGCCCACGGCCCCACCCGCGTTCGCCTCGGGGATGCCCGGGGCGCGGGCGGTGAAATACATCAGCCAGCCGTCGGAATCGGAGTCTTTCATCACCCAAGGGTCGCGCATGGCGCGGTCGTGCCAATGGCCGATCATATGGTCTTTTTCGTAGGTGTCGGCGTTGGGGCCTGTCAGGTCTAGGCAAAGCCCGTCCCCGACGCGCACCCATGAATGCAGATCGGACGAGGTTGCATGGCCTATGCGCTGATACATCGACTTTTCGGCCAAGGTGGTGCCTGTGTAAAACAGATGCCACAGCCCGTCTGGCCCTTGAAGGACCGAGCCTGTCCAAGTCGTGCTGTCATCCCAAGCGGGGCCGTTTTTCTGCGGGCCAAACATCGTGCCAAGATGTGTCCAGTTCACCAGATCTTTCGAGGTGGCATGGCCTTGGCTGACGTTGAAATGGCGCAGGTCAGGATCGCCCAAGCTGGTAGAGGCTTGCAGAAAGAAGCCATGATAGGTGTCGCCGTCTTTGGCGTACCAGCTGTCCCAGATCCATTTTCCGTCGATTGCGATGACCATCTTTGTGTTCCTTTACCAAAGGCCGGGGGCGCTGCCCCCGGACCCCCAGGATATTTGAGCAAGTATGAAAGGGGAAAGGATCAGCCCTTAACCCCGGTGGATGCGATAGAGGCGATGAAGGCTTTTTGCAGGTACAGATAAAAGGCCAGCACCGGCACGGTGATCAGCGACAGATAGGCCATGATCTCGCCCCAAGCGCGGTTGAGCTGGAAGAAGTATTGCAAACCCACCATGACGGGGCGGTATTGCTCTTCTTGCGTGACCATGATGGGCCACAGGTATTGGTTGTACATGGCCAGAAACTTCAAGATCGCCGCCGTAGCCAGAACCGGGCCAGACAGGGGCATGACGATGCGGCGGTAGATGGCGAACCAGCTGGCACCTTCGACGCGGGCGGCCTCGATCAACTCGGCGGGCAGGTCTTTGAAATACTGCACGAAGAGATAGATCGTCAGGCCATCGGCGATGAAGGGCACGATCTGGACGCGATAAGAGTTCAGCCAACCCCATGTGATGCCGCCCGCCCCGATCCACGGCAGTTTGGAGGATTCCAGCAGCAGCGGAATGGCGATGGTTTCAAAGGGCACGATCAGCGTGGCCAAGATCACCGTCAGCGCCAGATCGCGGCCTTTCCAGTTTACAAAGGTAAAGGCGAAAGCCGCAGCCGAACAGAGCGCCAGCGAGGCGATGACCGTCACCCCCGTCACCAGAACCGAGTTGAACATGAACAGCGCCACCGGTGCGCGCTTGAATGCGTCAAAGTAGTTTTGCAGCGAGATATCCCCCAACGGCAGCAGCGCACGGAATGAATGGGCATCGGCCAGCAACTGTTCGGACGGTTTCAGCGAGGAGACGACCATAAAGATCAGCGGAAAGCTGAAGATCGCCGCGATCAGGCACAGCACCGCGTACCGCACCACCAGCCGCAAACCGCGATTGTCTTGGGATATCTGGGCCATGTCAGGCTTTCTCTCGGGTCAGGTAGCGTTGGATCAGCGAAACCGACAGCACAATCACAAACAAGATCACCGAAATCGCCGATCCGGCAGAGATGTCTTGCTTGCCATAGCCGCGCTGGATGGCTTGGAAAACGATGGTTTGCGTGCTGTCCAGCGGGCCGCCTTTGGTCATCACATCAATCTGGCTGAACAGACCAAAGGCCTGCATCGTGATCACCACCAGCACGAGCACCGCCGTGTTGCGCAAGCCGGGCCATGTGATGTAGCGGAAGGTTTGCCATTTTGACGCGCCTTCAATAGCGCCCGCCTCGTACAGGGTGGGGGATATGGTTTGCAGGCCGGACAGCCAGATCACCATGTGAAAGCCCACCGCCTGCCAGACCGACATGAAGATGATCGCGCCAAGCGCGGTAGATGGATTGCCGAGCCAGTCCACCCTTGGGATGGTTCCAAAACTAATTGCTGAGAGCAGGTTGTTCAGAATGCCTTCACGCTGGTCGTAAATAAAGCTCCACAACAGCGACACGACCACGATCGACACCACAACGGGCATGAAATAGATCGCGCGAAACACATTGATCCCGCGCAGGCGCTGGTTGATCAGCAGTGCCAGGCCCAAGGCCAGCCCGCCTTGCAACGGGGCCACGACAAGCACGAAGATGAACGTGTTCATAATGGCCGTCATAAAGACCACATCACGCGCCAGAACATAGGTGCGCCCTTCGCCGGACGCCCACGAGAACCACGCGCGCATCCCGTCAAACTGCGGGAAATCGGGGTTCTTGCGGGTGATCTTGCGCAACTCGGGCAGCTTGGGCTGGCCCTGATCGTCCAGCACCACGGCCCCTGCGGCGTCTTTGAGCGGGTCAAGGTGCAAAACACCCATGCCCAGAAGCTGGCGGTAATTCGACAGGCCGGTGAATTCGGCCGGATTGGGGGAAACAAGGCGCTGGTTGGTAAAGGAAAAACCGACGGCCAGAAAAAACGGCGCAATCACAAAGACCAAGATCAGCGCAATGGCGGGGCCTGCCATAAGCCAGCCTGTCCGATTGGAGCGTGTGAATTTCGATGCCATAGCCGACCCTGTCCCTGAAAGATGACGGCAGAGGCGGTGGGAGGACCACCTCTGCCAATGCCACGCGGGGCAAGAAACCCCGCCCCGCGTGGCGCGGTGTTATTGTGCGGCGTAGCCGTTGTTCTTGGTGATGTCGGCGTCGATTTCGTCGACAGCGGCATCCAAGGTTGCAGCCACATCAGCGCCGTGGGCGATGTCGTTGGCAGCCTTTTCGAACACTTTGGCTTGGACCACATAGCCCGGGGTCACCGGACGCACCATGCCTTGGGCGTTCGACAGGCCGAAGAACACGGCCAGCGGGCCGCCGTCTTTATAGTTGTCAACCAGCGCGGCAGCCGAGGGGGTTGCCGGGATCAGGCCGATGCCATTCGAGAAGTCTGCCAGATACTTGTCTTGCAGAGCGAACTCGATGAACTTGGCAGCCCCTTCCGGATGGGCCGACTTGGCCGAAACGCCAAACTGCCACGAAGCGGCACCGATTTTCGGGCCTTTGCCAAAGTCGGGCGCGGGCAGGAAGACGGTGTCGTCATAGGCTTTCAAAGCGCCCAAAGCGGCCCAGTTGCCGTTCCACGAGAAGGCGTATTCGCCGGTGCCAAACCCGTTGTCACGGTCTGCCCCGTCTTGGTCAGCTTGCGCATACCCGTCGGTGAACAGGTGCTGCCACCACTGACCCCAAGCCTGAGCGGCCTCGCCGTTCAAAGCACCTTCAGCGCTGGCATAGGTGGTGCGATCCACAATATCGCCACCGAAGGATTGCAGGAAGGGCGAGAAGGCATAGGGATACCATTCCCCTTTCCAAGCCATGCCCAGATCCAGCGCATATTTGTACTTGCCCGAATCCTTAGCAGCTTTCAGGGCAGCTTCGAATTCTTCGCCGGTCCACGGCTGTTCCAGTGTCGGGGTACGCAGGGCCAGCGCTTCCAGCGTCGACTTGCGTGTCACCAGCGAGATGGCGGCATCCCACAGGCCGATCGAATAGAGCTTGCCGTTGTACATGCCCTTGGTGCCGGGCAGGAAGGTGGCGATCTTACTTTCGTCGATCGTCAGCGGCTGCATATAGCCAGCCCAAGCCCAGTTGGGCATGTTCGGGCCGTCAACGTCCAGAATGTCGGGCAGATTGCCCGCCAAGGCGCCGGCGGTGACCGAGTCGTTATAGGCCGCTTGCGGGAAGCTTTGCAGCTCCACCGCGTAGTCGGTCTGGCTGGCGTTGAAGTCAGCGATGACCTGGCTGATAAGCTTCATTTCAACTTCATTGCCTGCGCCATGGTACCACATGGACAGGGTTTCGGTAGCCGAGGCCAGCGAGCCCCAGCCAATCAACGCAACGGCCGCGACGGACCACTTAAGATGCTTCATTTCGTCACTCCTCTCTGACGGATTTCAACAAAGACACGTTGGCGGGCCGCAGTTCTGTGACTGAATCCCGCCAGTAGACGGGCCCCGCAACCAGCGTGGGGCCTTTCTCTTCCCGGGTTTCCCCGGAAATCATCGCCATCAGCCGCTGCGCTGCACGCACGCCCATGGCGGTATAGGGGAGATCCACCGTGGTCAGCGGCGGATACAGGGTTTCGGCAATGACGCGGTAATTGTCATAACCTGCCACCGACACCTCGGTCGGCACCTTGCGGCCCATCGAGCGCAAGATGCCGTAAACCCGCAGCGCCATCTTGTCATTGCCGCAGCAAAAGACGGTCGGTGGCGAGGATAGGCGCAGCATTCGGTCAATCGCCTCCCACAGCAGTTGGGTTTCGCCGTCACGCCCCTCAAGATCGCAATTCTCGACCAAGGTCGTGTCATAGGTGATGCCACCCGCCTGAAGGGCGGCGCGGTAGCCATCCAGCCGCAAGGGGCCTGCAGCGATTTCGGGGCGCAGCGTCAGATAGCCGATGCGGCGGTGGCCTGCGGTGATCAGGCGGGCCACCAGATCATGCTGGCCGCGCCAATCATCGGGCAAGATCGCGGGCGTGCCGCGATCGTCAAAGCAATTGGCCAAGATCATCGGCGTGCCGTCCGAGATCACAGGCAGGGCGACTTTCTGGTGGTATTCGGCCACATAGATCAGCCCTTCCACGCGGTGGCGCAGGAAAGTGTCGATCAAGGGTGCCGCTTTTTCCACCACACCGCCCGTGTCAGCGATCATCAGCGTCATGCCGGAATTGGCCAGTGATTTCTGGATGCCTTGCACGATGAACAGTTCCGGCAAGCCCGCCGGTTGCGTGGGTTCGGGCGACATCGAGATAGCGCCGGTGATCAACCCGATCAGCCCCGACCTTTGGCTGCGCATCATCCGCGCGGCATTCGAAGGCACATAATCCAGTTGGGCAATGGCCAATTCCACCGCTTCGCGCGTGGCTTTGCCCACAGGCGCATCGCCGTTCAGCACACGGCTGACCGTTTTGGGCGAGACGCCCGCAATGCGGGCGACATCGTAAATCGTCGACATTCCCCCCCCTTGGTGCCAAGGCACCTGACACGACCAGTTTATGACACCGGTGTCATGTCATCGGTGTCATAAGAGAAGACAAAGCGATTCGTCAAAGGGTTTTTGGGGGATTTTGTTACATCATGAATTGTGAATGTGTTTGATCTGCATCATCGCGCAAACTGCCGCCGTCGGACATCCTTGCACCAAAGGAGCCGCCATGACCCACAAATCCGACACCGCCGACCTGCGCGCCGAATTGCGCCTGTTGCACAAGCTTAACCCCGAAACCGCCAAGGGCTTTGCAGCCCTGTCCTTGGGGGCCATGACCGATGGCACGCTGGATAAGAAATTGCGCGAGTTCATAGCACTGGCCATCGCCGTCACCCAACGCTGCACGCCCTGTATCAACCTGCATATCGAAGCACTGGTCAAAGCAGGCGCCACCCGCGCAGAACTGGGCGCGGCTTTGGCCATGTGCGTGCAAATGGGCGGCGGGCCTGCGCTGATGTATGCGGCCCACGCTTTGGCCGCTTGGGATGAATTCGCGGCCCCCGTGGTTTAAGGGGCCGCAGGATCATGCCTGCGGCCCAATCGCTTAGCCGTCGATACGGATGCGCGCGTTTGACGGGTCAAACGGGCTGTCTTCCACCACCACGGCGTCCCACAGCGCGCGGTTGATGCGCACCTTAAGCTGGGTGCCCACCTCGGCCAGATCGGGGCGCACATAGCCCATGCCGATTTGCTTGCCAAAGGCCACCGAATACCCGCCCGAGGTCAGACGGCCAATCTTTTCGCCGTTCAGCAGCAGCGCCTCTTTGCCCCATGGGTCGGTGTCAGCCGGCCCGTCGATCAGCAAGGTGCAGCATTTTGACCGAACGCCGATGGCCAACATCGCTTCCTTGCCCTGAAAATCTTTCTTCAGGTCAACAAAGCGGTCTAGGGCGGCTTCAAGCGGGCTGGCATCGCGGCCAAGCTCGTTGCCAAAGGCGCGGTAGGATTTTTCCTGCCGCAACCAGTTTTGCGCCCGCGCGCCGACCAGCTTCATCGCGTGCTTTTCGCCAGCTTTCAAAAGCTGTTCCCACAGATAACGCTGCATTTCGATCGGGTGGTGCAATTCCCATCCCAACTCGCCGGTATAGGCCACGCGAATGGCGTTGACCGGGCACATCCCCAGTTCAATCTTGCGCGCCGACAGCCACGGGAAACGCTTGTTAGAAAGGGCGGTTTCGGGATCAGCATCCTTGATCAGTTCGGCCAAGATCTTGCGGCTGTTCGGCCCTGCAAGCGCAAAGACGCCCCATTGGGTGGTGACATCGTGGATGTCGATATGGCCAAAGGTCGGGGCCATATCCTCGGCACATTTGCGCAGGTAATCGGCGTCATAGGCCGTCCAAGCACCGGCTGACACAAGGTAATAGTCATTCTCGCCATTGCGCACGATGGTGTATTCGGTGCGCGTGGTGCCTTGGGGGGTCAGCGCATAGGTCAGGTTGATGCGGCCCACCTTGGGCAGGGTGTTGCAGGTGAACCAATCCAGAAACGCCGTCGCCCCCGGCCCGCGCACGATGTGTTTGGTAAAGGCGGTGGCGTCGATCAGGCCAGCGGTTTCGCGCACGGCTTTCGCCTCGTCGACCGCATATGGCCACCAAGCGCCACGGCGGAAGCTGCGGGAATTGTGGTCGAAATCTGCGGGCGCGTCTTTGGGGCCGTAGTAAATCGGGCGCTCCCAGCCGTTCACTTGGCCAAACTGCGCGCCTAGCGCCTTTTGGCGGTCATAGACGGGGGCGGTGCGCAGGGGGCGGCAGGCTTCGCGCTCTTCATCGGGGTGGTGCAGGATGAAGACGTGGTTATAGCACTCTTCGTTCTTGCGCGCGGCATATTCGGTCGTCATCCAAGAGCCGTAGCGCTTGGGGTCAAGTGAGGCCATGTCAATCTCGGCCTCGCCCTGCACCATCATCTGGGCGAGGTAATAGCCCGTACCGCCCGCAGCGGTGATGCCGAACGAAAAGCCTTCAGCCAGCCACATATTGCGCAAGCCGGGGGCGGGGCCGACCAAGGGGTTCCCATCGGGCGTGTAGCAGATCGGGCCGTTGTAATCATCCTTCAGCCCCACCGTTTCGGAAGAGGGCAGGCGGTGGATCATCGACATATACTCCGCCTCGATCCGTTCCAGATCCAGCGGGAACAGGTCGGCGCGGAAGGCTTCCGGCACGTCATACAGAAACCGCGCGGGGGCGTTCATCTCATAAGGCCCAAGGATCCAGCCGCCGCGCTCTTCGCGGACATACCATTTGGCATCGGCATCGCGCAGCACGGGGTGCTGGGGGTGGGTTTTGCGGTATTCCACCAGCATCGGGTCAGGTTCGGTGACGATGTACTGGTGTTCGACGGGAATCGCGGGAATTTTGATGCCCAGCAACTTCGCCGTGCGTTGCGCGTGGTTGCCAGTGGCGGTGACGACATGTTCGGCGTGGATTTCGAACTTATCGTCTGACCCCACCAGCCGCCCGCCCACTTCATGCATGCGCGTGCAAGAGACGATCCATTCCGCCCCCGTCCAGCGATAGCCGTCGACCTGTATCTTCCGCTCGATCGTGGCCCCCAACTGCCGCGCGCCTTTCGCCATGGCTTGGGTCACATCGGCGGGGTTAATATAGCCGTCTTGCGGGTGATACAGCGCGCCCACCAGATCATCGGTGTGCACCAAGGGCCAGCGGTCCTTGATCGCTTTGGGCGACAGGAATTCGTGATAGACCCCCGCCGTTTCCGCAACCGAGGAATAGAGCATATACTCGTCCATCCGCTCTTGGCGCTGGGCCATGCGCAGGTTGCCCACCACATAAAACCCGGGGTTCAGGCCCGTCTCCGCCTCTAGCCCCTTATAGAAATCGACCGAGTATTTATGGATATGGGTCGTGGCGAACGACATGTTGAACAAAGGCAACAGCCCCGCCGCGTGCCATGTCGAGCCCGAGGTCAGCTCGTCACGCTCCACCAGCATCGTGTCCCAACCGGCTTTGGCCAGATGATAGGCAATGCCAGTGCCCACGGCACCACCACCGACGACCAGCGCTTTGACATGGGTTTTCATGGATCGGGACTCCGCAAATTTGGGGGCAAGACGATTTGCCCCTTATGTGCCCCAAAGCCCCCCCGACGGGCAAGACCACCCGACACTTGTTGGCCAAAAACGACATGATGCGGCTGCGGTAGCGGCGTTGCACGGTGCTGGCGCTCCACTTGAATAGGCCCAAGGCCCGGCCCTTTCAGGGGCCGGGCCGTTAGTCGAGGTGGAAAATCTCGGGCATCTGCGCCCACCATTCACCTTCCTTGCGGGTGGCAAGGGGGGCTTGGCAGGGCATACAGACCGCCCACCAGTCTTTCGTCACAGGATCCGCCGCCATCTTGGCCATGTCTGCGGCATGATCGGTGCCGTGGTATTCGTAATACGAGAACATCAGGTTCTCGGGCTCTTTGAGGTAAATCGAATAGTTGCGGATGTTGCAGGCAGTGATCATCTTCAACACATCCGGCCAGACCGCCGCGTGCAGGCGCACATATTCGGCCTTCTTTTCGGGGTTCACCCCCACCACCATACCATAACGCTGCATTGTCCCCTCCCCCAAGGTTACGCTCGCCGCAAACGGCCAAAGGCCGCCGCCAGCGCAAAAATCCCCGCAGCCGCCGCCACCATAGACGGCCCTGCCGGCGTATCTTGCCACAAAGACAGGCCAAGGCCCAACAGGCAAGCCAAAGCCCCAAGGGCCGAGGCAAGGGCCGCCATAACCTCAGGCCCGCGCGCCAAAGCCCGCGCGGCGGCGGCTGGGATGACCAGCATGGCAGCGATCAGCAAGGCCCCC
>Ga0209499_1001012_pt1 | contig 20337 bp, 20 predicted proteins | sample C_130208_EF_Meta_FD_187306 | JGI IMG/M metagenome (GOLD analysis project Ga0209499, IMG submission 187306) | Freshwater microbial communities from Lake Croche, Canada to study carbon cycling - C_130208_EF_MetaG (SPAdes) (version 2) | ecosystem: Environmental > Aquatic > Freshwater > Lake...
ATAGGTTGAACCGTGATTTCTGCTGCTAATTCTGGCGTTTCGCAGCGAGTGAAGAAATCATATTTATCACGTAAAGCTCTGAATTCTGGCAAATATCTTCCAGCTTGACGCATCATCCAAACTGGTGGACGTTCTACAGTTTCGTTGTTTAATGCTCTTAAAAATAGGTCGTTTTTTATCATATCTCTTTTTTAGACCTGTCAGGTTTTATAAACCTGACAGGTCTCATTTTTAATTATAATATTCTATTGCTTCATCAATCACATTTTTAACCGATGGTTTTTCTGCAATTATGATGTTTTTTACTTTTTTGTTTTCTAAAGATTCTGCTGAGGTTTCACCTATACAAAAGCACATTTCATCTTTTATAGTGTTCATTTTAAAATAACTTTCTACTGCTGATGGACTGAAAAATAGTATTCCGTCTAATTTATTTGTTATTTTTTTTGAAGTTATGATGGTTTGGTATACTTCAATTTCGTTAAATGTAATTTCGTTTTCTTTTAGCGTGTTTGGTAACACATCTCGCCTTAAATTTCCGCTAAAAAAAGTATAGCTTTCTTTTGAATAAATAAGTGAAATTATTTCAGCCAAATCAGCTGCATAACCAGTATAAGCTATAACATTAAACCCGTTTTCTGTTAATAAATCTTTGGTTTTCATTCCAACAGAAAAAACATTTTTGCTTTTTAAATCTTCATATTTTGGATGTTGTAAAATACTTTGAACTGCATTTTGACTGGTGAAAATCAGATTTCCATTGATTTTTGAAAGTTCGAAATTTTTGATTTTGGTTTCGATAAAATCTTCCTCAATTACTGAAATATTGGCAACTAACAAAAGTTGCTTTTGATTGGGTAAAAGTTTTTTGGTGGATAATATGACAGGTTTTTTTACCACAAATTATTTCTTCAATTGTTGTTTTATTTCCGACATCAAATCGGTTCCACCATTTGCTAAAATTTCTTCTGCCGAATGAAATCCTAGTTTTTTCCATTCTGAAATAGCAACAACTTTTTCTATTTCAAGTTTTTGTTTTCCGTCTATAGATAATAAAACTCCTTTGAAATTTATGGTATCTTCTTCTTCGTTATATGTTGCAATGGCTCCAATTGGCGCAGTACATCCGCCTTCTAATGTTTTTAGAAATTGTCTTTCTACATAGGTACAAATCTCTGTTTCGATATGATTTAATTGAGAAACAGCATCTATTGTATAATTGTCATTTCCCATAGCCAAAACTACCATGGCGCCTTGTGCTGGCGCTGGAGTCATCCAATCTAGATTGATATAATTCTCTGGTATTAGGTTGATTCTCTCTAAACCTGCGGCTGCAAAAACGGCCCCACTCCAATCATTATCCTGCAATTTTTGCATTCTGGTATTTACATTTCCGCGTAAATCGACTACTTTGTGATTTGGATATTTGTTCCACCACATGGCTTGACGACGCAAACTTCCTGTAGCAATAGTTCCATTAGATCCTAAAAAATCTAAGTCCCCTTTGTGAACTAAGATGTCTAAAGTAGTGGCTCTTTCTAGAACAGCAGCCTGAACAATTCCAACTGGCAAAGCCGTTGGCACGTCTTTCAAAGAATGCACTGCAATATCAACCTGCCCATTTATCATGGCAATATCTAAAGTTTTTGTGAAAATTCCAGTAATTCCGAGTTCGTAAAGCGGTTTGTCGAGGATTATGTCGCCTTGCGATTTTACAGCTGTAATTTCAGTTTTATAACCTAAATCATTAAGCTGTTTTTGGACTGTATGTGCCTGCCAAAGTGCGAGTTCGCTATCACGAGTTCCTATTCGTATTGATTTTCCCATTTCATTTATTTAGAAGAAAATCGAATTTAACTAAAAAAAGATTTCTCTTGTTCCAGTTGAAATACTTTTTCAATCCATTCAATACCTTCCTCCATAGAATCGCCATCTTTTAATTGGTTTACAAAATGATTGGTTATTTTTTGAATGATTCTGTTGCTAATTAATTCGGCTTGTTCTTCGTCAAAATTGGCTAATTTTTTACGTTGAAAATTTAATTCCCCGTCTTTAATAGCATTTAATTTTTCTTTTAAAGCATGAATGGTTGGCGCAAATTTTCTATTTTTTGTCCAAGCAATAAATTCTTCTTTAATTTCTTCAATGATTGCTTCTGCTTGAGGAATATGTAGTTTACGATTTTCTAGAGTTTCATCCGTAATTTGAGATAAATGATCTAGATGAATTAACGTTACACCTTCAACTTCTTTTACATTTTCATGCACATTTTTTGGAATAGATAAATCTAAAATTAACATAGTTTTTTTAAGATTTAAAATGGCTTTATCAATGGTTGGGTTTTGTGCTCCTGTAGCAACAACAACAACATCGGCTTTTTGAAGCTCTAATTGTAAATCGGAGTAATCTTTTACAACTAAATTTAATTTTTGAGCTAGTTTCTCAGCTTTGTCTTTAGTGCGATTTATTAAGGTAATCTGATCGTGTTTGGTATGCTTCACCAAATTTTCACAAGTATTTCTTCCTATTTTCCCAGTTCCGAAAAGCAAAATATTTTTATTAGAAATATCGACTACGTTCTTGATAATATATTGAACCGAAGCAAAGGAAACCGAAGTGGCGCCCGATGAAATTTCAGTATCTGTTTTAATTTTTTTGCTAGCTTGAATAACCAAGTTTACTAATCTCTCTAAGAATGAGTTGATCATTCCGTTAGATTTACTTTCGTTGAAAGCAGTTTTTAACTGACTAATAATTTCAAAATCTCCAAGAATTTGACTATCTAAACCAGTACCAACTCGAAACATATGATGGATTGCTTCTTGATTTTTATAGATGTAGGCCACCTCTTGAAATTCTTCAACGCTTCCGTTGCTGTTTTCGCATAGTAATTTTATTAATTGATAGGGATGTTGTGCAAAACCGTAAATTTCAGTTCTATTACAAGTTGAGGTCACTAAAAGTGCTTCAATTCCTTCGGCTTCGGCTTGTAGCAGCAAAGTAGATTTTGCTTGATTGTCTAAACTAAACTTTCCTCTAATAGCGGCATCTGCTTTTTTATAACTTAATCCTAATGCATAAAAAGAAGTTTGTTTCGACATATTAAAATTTTCCATAAGGTACTTTTCTGAAAAGTGCAACAAAATTATTACTATCTATTTCATAAAAACAACGCTAGAAGGACTTTTTGTATCGCTGTGAGAATTTTTAAATCAAATTTAACTTTTTAGCGTTATTTATTATAAATTTGCAGAGAAACTAAGTATAATAAAATTTATTATGTGGATTTATTCTAAATAAAATCGTTTCTAAAGTCTGACTCTGAAATGAATTCTAAGTAAAAAATATCGCTATGGGTTCTCAAGAAGTAATAACAATTGAAAATGATTTTACCCTAATACGTTTTCAAAATGATGGAAACGAATATTTTCATGTGAAAAAACATGTAAATCAAGGACTTATCCAATTTCATTTTGGCATTAAAGGAAAAGCAAAATTTGTTTTTAACGAAGGAAATTATGCGTTAGAGTTAAAAGATGAAAAGTCATTGTTATTTTACAATCCGCAGAAAGAATTGCCTTTGAATTTAGAATTAACACCAAATTCATGGGTGATATCCGTAATTATTTCGATACAAAAATTTCACGGATTGTTTTCGAATGATTCTGAACACATTCCCTTTTTAAGCGAAGAAAATAAAGATAAGAAATATTATAAAGAAGGCGATATTAGTCCGTCTATGGCAATAGTATTGAGTCAATTGTTTCATTATAATTTAAATCCGTCCATTAAAAATCTCTATTATAAAGGGAAAGGATATGAATTATTGAGTTTGTATTTCAATCGTTCTGAAGATCCAAATGCAGAACAATGTCCGTTTTTAATTGATGAAGATAATGTCTTGAAAATTAAAAAAGCAAAAGGAATTATTATTTCAAATATGGCCGAACCGCCCGGATTAGAAGAACTTTCGGAGCAAGTTGGATTGAGTTTGAAAAAACTAAAAATGGGATTCAAACAAATTTATGGTGACACGGTTTACGGGTTTCTATTTGATTATAAAATGGATTATGCCCGTCAATTATTAGATTCGGGGTCGTATAATGTAAACGAAGTAGGTTTGAAAATTGGCTACAGCACTGGAAGTCATTTTATAGCGGCGTTTAAGAAAAAATTTGCTACAACACCAAAGAAATATTTGATGTCAATAAACCCAAATACCTAACCAAATCAGTTTCATAAATCAAACAATAATTAAAAAATATAAATGTAAAAAGTAAGAATCATTTACTTTTACAAAAAATTAAATTTTACTATGAAAGGAGTATTATTAGTTAACTTAGGTTCGCCCGAAAGTCCAACAGCTAAAGATGTTAAGCCGTATTTAGATGAATTTTTAATGGATAAATACGTAATTGACGTTCCGTTTTTATTACGCGCTTTGTTAGTTCGTGGTGTTATTCTTCAAACTAGACCAAAAAAATCGGCAGAAGCTTACGCCAGAATATGGACTGACGAAGGTTCGCCTTTGATTGTTATTTCAAAGAAAATGCACCAAAAAGTACAATCGTTAGTAGATATTCCTGTTGCCTTAGCGATGCGATACGGAATAATAACCATCATGAAAGGATTACAAGAATTGAAAGATAAAGGCGTAACCGAAGTGATGCTTTTCCCTTTATATCCTCAACATGCCATGGCTTCCACTACAACGATATTAGTTTTGGCAGAAGAATTGCGTGAAAAGCATTTTCCAGAAATGAAATTCACAATTGTTCCTGCATTTTATAATAAACCTGATTATATCAAAGCGTTATCCAATTCGATTAAAAAACATTTAGAAGGATTTGATTACGATCATTTGTTGTTTTCTTATCATGGTGTTCCAAAGCGCCATATTCGAAAAACAGATGTTACTAAATCCCATTGTAAAATGGACAGAACTTGCTGCAACACGCCATCGCCAGCACATGAGTTTTGTTATAGCCATCAGTGTTATGAAACCACTAAACAAGTCGTTAAATTATTAGGAATTCCAGAAGGAAAATACAGTCAAACATTTCAATCACGTTTAGCTGGTGACAAATGGTTAACACCATACACTGATGTTGAAGTTAACAAAATGCCCGAAAAAGGAATTAAAAAATTAGCGGTTGTAACTCCAGCTTTTGTTTCTGATTGTTTGGAAACTTTGGAAGAAATATCAATGGAAGCCAATGAAGAATTTTTACACCATGGGGGCGAAGAATTTATGGCAGTTCCTTGTATGAACGATGAAGACGAATGGTGTGCCGTAGTGGCAAATTGGATAAAGGAATTTGAAAAATAATATTGGTTTCACGTTTAAGGTTTTAAGTAGCTAAAATTCGACTGAAAAACTGATAACTGATAACTGATAACCGGTAAAAATGGAACTCTACAACTACATAAAATCATTGCACCTAATTTTTGTAATCACTTGGTTTGCAGGTTTGTTTTATATTGTTCGTTTGTTTGTATATCAAATTGAAGCAAATGACAAGCCATCCCCTGAAAAGGAAATCTTGCTAAAGCAATACAAAATAATGACCTATAGGTTGTGGTATATCATTACATGGCCAAGTGCTGTTTTAGCAACGCTTTTTGCCATTTGGTTATTAGTTTTAATGCCAGCTTGGTTGCAAATGCCTTGGATGCATGTTAAATTGGGTTTTGTCGTTTTACTGATTGCTTATCATTTTAAATGTCAAAAAATTTATAATCAATTGCAAAATGACCATTTCAATTATTCGTCTAACTTTATGCGATTGTGGAATGAAGGAGCAACGATTATTCTCTTTGCTGTAGTTTTTTTAGTAATTTTAAAAAATGCTTTCAATTGGATTTATGGTGTTGTCGGCATCCTTTTGTTTTCAATTCTGATAATGTTGGGATTTAAGTTTTATAAAAGATTACGAGAGAAAAGATAGTTTGCAGTTGCAGTAATCAGCTGAGACTGAAAACTGAAAACTGCTACTGAAAACTGAACATTATGATAAACGGCTTCAAAATGTCAATGTTATCTCTTCGAATTAGGATTTTCCTATCGATGATTATATTGATACTAATTGCTTCCATTTTGATGGCTTCAATTTCGATTATTCAATTTAAAAATGAAGCAAAAGATTACCACCAAGAACGATTAGACCGAAAAGAATTTGCTATAAAAGAACATATCAATTATGTGCTTTCCACTACGACTTATCCATTAACTCAGGATAATTTAAGGCTGATTTTCAAAGATAAAATTCATGAATTATCAGACATTCATAACCTTGAAATCAATATTTACTCACTAAAAGGAAAATTGGTAAAATCATCTAAAGCTAAGTTTTCTGTTGATAAAGTTGCTCCGCCAATTCCAAATTATATTCTAAAACTCGTTCAATCTTCAGTTGAAAAAAGATATGTTGATATTAAAAATATTGACGGAGTTAAAAATCGTTCGGCTTACAGTCAAATCAAAGATGACAAATTTAAACCTCTTGGAATATTAAACATTCCTTATGTTGAAGATGACGGGTTTTATGAAACGGAATTGCGTCAATTTTTATTGCGATTGAGCCAGGTTTATTCTTTTATGTTGATTATCGCTTTTGGGTTGGCCTATTTCCTTTCGAGTTATATCACTAAATCTTTAAAAACTATTTCAGATAAAATCAACGAAACGAGCTTGAATCAAAAAAATGAAAAAATTGTAATAGAAGCTAATAGTCGTGAAATAAATTCACTTATTAACGCTTATAATCAAATGGTAGATAAACTAGAGGAAAGTGCAACCATGCTTGCTCAAAGCGAACGTGAACAAGCATGGCGTGAAATGGCAAAACAAGTAGCTCACGAAATCAAAAATCCTTTAACCCCAATGCGATTAACGGTGCAAAGTTTTCAACGAAAATTTGATGGCAATGACCTAAACTTGAAACAAAAATTAGACGATTATTCAAAAACATTAATCCAACAAATTGACACTATGAGTGCTGTAGCTTCAGCATTTTCAAACTTTGCTTCGATGCCAGCACAACAAAATGAAAACCTCAACGTGGTTGATGTTGTGGAATTGGCTTTGGATATTTTTAATGAAGATTTCATTGTTTTTGAAAGTAATAAAGAAGAAATTATTTCAAAATTAGACAGAACACAATTGATCAGAATTATTACTAATTTAGTCAAAAATGCCATTCAATCTATCCCAGAAGAACAAGTAGAAAAACAAATTTTGGTATCTGTAAAAGAAATGGATGACAATGTGATTATTTCAGTTAAAGACAATGGTATTGGTATTGAAACAGAAAATATTGAACACGTTTTTGAACCAAAATTTACTACCAAAACCAGTGGAATGGGGTTGGGTTTAGGAATTATCAAAAATATTATAGAAAATTATAAAGGAACCATTACTTTTGAAACAGAACTTGGAAAAGGTTCTACTTTTATAGTTTTGCTTCCTATTGTGAAATAAAAATTTAAACCATGAACTTCGAAAACCTACTCGTTACAGTTGAAAACCACATTGGACAAATTATTATTAACCGTCCATCAAAATTAAATGCGCTCAATGTTGCTACCATTCAAGAACTCCATAATGCTTTTGAAACCCTGGAAAGTAATACTGACGTTAACGTAATTATTATTACTGGAGAAGGCGAAAAAGCTTTCGTTGCTGGTGCTGATATCTCTGAATTTGCAAATTTTTCTGTTGAAGAAGGGGCACAATTGGCCGCACAAGGCCAAGAATTATTATTTGATTTTGTCGAAAATTTAAAAACCCCTGTTATCGCAGCCGTAAATGGTTTTGCGCTTGGTGGCGGATTAGAATTGGCAATGGCTTGCCATTTTCGCATTGCTTCGGATAATTCAAAAATGGGTTTGCCCGAGGTTTCTCTTGGTGTCATTCCAGGTTATGGCGGAACGCAACGTTTGCCTCAACTCATAGGAAAAGGGCGTGCTATGGAACTCATTATGACGGCTGGAATGATAGATGCTGAAACAGCCAAAAATTATGGTTTGGTAAATCATGTTGTACCACAATCAGAATTACTTGAATTTGCAAAAAGCATTGCAATTAAAATTATCAGAAATTCACCAATGGCGATTAGCAAAGCCATAATAGCTATTAATGCTAATTATAAAAATGGTGTAAATGGTTTTGAAACCGAAATTAGAAACTTTAGTAAATGCTTTGGCACTGAGGATTTTAAAGAAGGAACGACTGCGTTTTTAGAAAAAAGAAAAGCAAATTTTTCTGGAAAATAGTTAGTCATCAGTCGCAGTAATCAATCTCATAACTACAACTGAAACCTGCGACTGAAAACTATTTCTCTCCTTCCCATTCGGCATAAAACTGGGAAAGGAAATTTTCCATATATTGATGTCTTTGTAAAGCTATTTTTTTACCTGCTTCGGTATTCATTTTGTCTTTCAACAAAAGTAGTTTTTCATAGAAATGATTCAAGGTTGGCGCTTCCGAGTTTTTGTATTCTTCCTTACTCATATTCAAATTTGGTGCAATCTCAGGATTGTATAAAGCACGGTTTTTAAAGCCCCCATAGTTGAAAGTTCTAGCAATTCCAATAGCACCAATAGCGTCTAATCTATCTGCATCTTGCACAATTTGTAATTCAATTGAATTGAATTTCTTCTCAAAATTTCCTCCTTTGAACGAAATGTTTTCTATGATATTTATAACGTGATTAATAATTTCTTCAGAAGTGTTTTGAGATTCTAAAAATTCTCTTGCTACTTTTGGTCCGACGGTTTCATCACCATTATTAAATTTACTATCGGCGATATCATGAAGCAATGCCCCAAGTTGAACAATTTCTAAATTACAAATTTCATTTTGAGCAATTAGCAAAGCATTTTTGTATACCCGTTCGATATGAAACCAATCGTGTCCGCCTTCGGCATTTTCTAATTTTTGTTTTACAAAAAAAATCGTATTATCTATTAATGGCATAAATTATTGATTTAAAAAAATCCTTTCTTTTTTGGGAAAGGATTTAATCTATTTTCTATTATCTAACTAAAGCTGGCTGTACCCATTTGAAGATATAATTTTCATCTGGCAAAACTAATCTCTCTGAAATTTTAGCCATTCTTCCTGGAAGTTTCATTAGATAATCTCTAGCTTTTTCGGCTTCATCGCTTAGATTTCCTATCTTATCAATTTGCCACCTATCAATTAGTTTTTGCATGATTTCTACATAATCATTAGCCGTGTAAACTCCTAATTTTTGTGCAGAATTAGAAAATTGTTCAAAAGCTACTCCAATTTTTTCACCTGATTCTCTTAAAAAAAGAGCAGGCATTGTAATTTTTTGCTTCATCATGTATTGAAAAGCTAACATCATTTCGGATGGATCAACTTTAAAAATTTGATCTACAAATTCGCAATAAGCGTGATGATGTCGCATTTCGTCACCTGCAATTAGTTTACAGACTTTAGATAATTTTTTGTCCCCATATTCTTTTGCCAATTGTGAAACTCTGTTGTGAGAAACATAAGTTGCTAATTCTTGAAAACTAGTATAAACAAAGTTTTTATAGGGATCACGACCTGTACCAATATCAAATCCATCGGCAATTAAATGCTGCGTAGTAATTTCAACTTCGCGCATGTTTATCCTACCCGATAGGTATAAATATTTGTTTAATAAGTCGCCATGACGGTTTTCTTCACTGGTCCATTGACGAATCCATCTCGACCAACCGTTGCGTTCAACATTATCAATTCCTTCTACATCCATTAACCACGATTCATAAGTAGGAAGTGCTTCTTCTGTGATGGTATCGCCAACCATTGCTACCCAGAAATCATACGGTAACTCTTTGGCTATTTCTTGAATTTCTTTAACTTCTTCAAAAAAAGTATCACTTTGTGCATCAGGCAAAAAATCAGAAGGTTGCCAAATAGTTTCAATTGGAATTAAAAATTTATCGACAAATTCATCGACTTTGGAATCTAGAAATTGCATCACTTCTAGACGAATGTTTTTAATAGACATTATGATTATAGAATTTTTAAATTAGGGTTTAGTGATTACTCTAAACACAAATTATAATTATACTTTTATAGAGTTTACCACTGCGCTTTCCGTTTTTTTCATTAATTCTTCAAACGAAAAGTCAGCAACTGCAATTGGTTTGTGAATTATAAATTGCAAATGATTTCCTAAACCCATCGGAAACGCACCAAATTTAACTATTTTCCATGAATTATTTATACTTATTGGAACAACATAAGCAGATGGAGCATATTTACATAAAATTTTTAGCCCACTTTGTAGGAATTCTTTTGGCTTTCCGTCTTTACTTCTTGTTCCTTCGGGAAAAATTACAGCAGATCGTTTATGCTTTTCTATATATTCTGACAACCCTTTTATTAAAGGAATGGCTTGTTTTGGATCTTTTCTATCGATTAAAACAGAACCTCCATGTCTTAAATTATAAGAAACGCTTGGAATGCCTTTTCCTAATTCTTTTTTACTAACAAACTTGGCATGAAAGCGACGCAAAAACCATATAATTCCGATTACATCATATAGACTTTGATGATTAGCGACAAAAATTATTGGAACATTTTCTGGAATTAATTCTCTGTTTTCAAACGTATAGGTTGTTCCTAAAATAGTTGTGCATTTGGTCAAAAAAAAGTTCAAATAGTCAACGCTTTTTTTATGAGCTTGATATCCTAAAACATTGAAACAAAACCACTGAATAGGGTGAAAAATAACTAATGTCAACCCAAAACATAAATAATAAACTACTGAAATTGGATAAGAAATAATTTTTTCCATACTATAAAAATATAAAACAAAAATAGAAAATATATTTGTCTTGTAGATTATTTATAATTTTATAGATTGGTTTGAATTTACAATAAAAAACATTAATTTTATACCAATAAATTTTTAAAAAAATGAGTTCGGAAAAAGAAGCTAAATTAAAAGCACTACAATTAACACTTGATAAATTAGACAAAGCCTACGGAAAAGGAACCGTAATGAAAATGGGCGATAAAGCTGTAGAAGAAGTTGAAGTCATTCCTTCTGGTTCGCTTGGTCTTGATTTGGCACTTGGTGTAAACGGTTATCCAAAAGGAAGAGTTATCGAAATATATGGTCCAGAATCCTCTGGTAAAACAACCTTAACATTACATGCCATTGCAGAAGCTCAAAAAGCAGGTGGAATAGCTGCTTTCATTGATGCAGAACACGCATTCGATAGAAATTATGCTGAAAAATTAGGGGTTGATATTGAAAATTTAATTATTTCACAGCCCGATAACGGAGAACAAGCATTAGAAATTGCTGAGAACTTAATTCGTTCTGGAGCCATTGATATTGTAGTCATTGACTCTGTTGCAGCTCTAACCCCAAAAAGTGAAATTGAAGGAGAAATGGGAGATTCTAAAATGGGATTACACGCTCGTTTAATGTCTCAAGCACTAAGAAAATTAACCGGAACTATTAGCAAAACAAATTGTACCGTATTCTTTATTAATCAGTTGAGAGAAAAAATTGGTGTAATGTTTGGAAACCCTGAAACTACAACAGGAGGAAACGCTTTGAAATTTTATGCATCGGTTCGTTTAGATATTCGTCGTTCTTCTCAAATTAAAGATGGTGAAAACGTTATTGGGAATAGAACCAAAGTAAAAGTAGTAAAGAACAAAGTAGCGCCACCATTTAAAACTGCAGAATTCGACATTATGTATGGCGAAGGAGTTTCAAAAACTGGAGAAATTCTTGACTTAGCTGTAGAGTTTGAAATCATCAAAAAAGCAGGTTCTTGGTTTAGCTATGGTGAAACAAAATTAGGACAAGGTAGAGATGCTGTTAAAGTGTTAATCAAAGACAACCCTGAATTAGCCGATGAACTAGAACAAAAAATTAAAGAAATGATTAAAGAAAATAATGCTTAAAAAAACTAACCCGAATATATTTCGGGTTTTTTTATTACTTTAACGCAACCATTTTTAAAACATAACATCTAATAAAATTAATTGTCATTATGAAAAAAATAATTTCTCTAATTACGCTGTTTTTTTTATTTGTCGCTTGTTCCTCTGATAACGGACCAAATTATTTTTATGAAGTCTTAAAAATAGAAAGTGTTGATATTCCAACAGAATTTACTTTGGGAGAAACTTATCCAATTACTGTACATTTTAATAGGCCTACAAATTGTCATTATTTTAGCAATTTATATTATGAAAAAGATTTAAACATAAGAACAATTGCCGTTGAAAGTATTGTAGAACAAAGAAATAATTGTCAAGATTTAAGTGCTGCCGATGCTGCCGATGCTGCCGATGAGTATACTTTTAATTTTTATGTAACTAGCAATGGTTCCTATATTTTTAAATTTTGGCAAGGGAAAGATGATCAAGGGAATTCCATTTTTCTTGAATATGAAGTGCTAGTAAATTAATAATAATCTGTAATGCAAATTTGTCAAACAACTCAACAATAAAAATAACAGAAAAGAGTCGCTAAATTATGTGACTCCTTTTATACACAATCGTTTTGCAAATCATTGAGAATTATAGTTCTTACTTCTTCTTTTAAAATCTTTTTAAAATCAGCATGCTGATTTTTGGTTTCAAAAAAACGATGTACTTTAGCTCTCATTATTCCTGGGCTTCCACTAAAAAAAGTAAAGGGAAAAAGTCTTTTATTGTCATAAAAAGTTAAAGGAACAATTGGGATTTCATGTTCAATAGCAAGACGAAAAGCACCGTCTTTAAAAGTATCCAGAAAAACACTTTTGTCAGGAACGCCACCTTCGGGAAATATACAAATACTCAATCCTTGCTTTAGTCTTTTTTGCGCGCTTTCAAAAACTTGCATTCTACTCTTAGAATTATTTCTATCTACTAAAATACAAGTTCTTTTATAGAAAAATCCAAACAATGGAATTTTTGACAATTCTTTTTTGCCCACAAATACAAAAGGATTTTTCACAATAGAAAGCATCAACATTATATCGGTCATTGAAGTATGATTAGCAACAAACATATAACTTTGGCCGATTTTTGGTTCTTGTTCAAATACAATTTTAGTTCTAAAGCCCATGCCAAACAATATAACTTTAGCCCAAATTCTTGCCATCAAAAAAAAATAAGGATACCACTTTTCAGAGAGGATGGAAATAAATAAAAAAGGAAACATAACAATTATTGGAATTGCCATTAATATGTAAAACCAAATGCGATAAAGTGACCAAAAAACAATTTTCAACGCTCTCATAGTGTCAAATGTAATGAAAGGTATGTAATTTTTAACACAAAGGTTTAACTTTGCGATTAGAAAAAAATTGATACTGAAATTAATTCAGCCTACTATGTCAAAAATATTAACTGGAATTCAAAGCACTGGAACACCTCATTTAGGAAATTTATTAGGAGCCATTATTCCTGCTATTAAATTATCTCAAAATCCAAATAACAAGTCGTTTCTTTTTATTGCCGATTTACATTCTATCACACAGATAAAAAACGGAGAGGAACTTCGCCAAAATACTTATAGCACAGCTGCTGTTTGGTTAGCTTGTGGCTTAGATGTTAATAAAGTACTATTTTATCGGCAATCCGATGTACCACAAACGGCTGAATTATCTTGGTATTTGAGTTGTTTTTTTCCTTTTCAGCGATTAACATTAGCACATTCTTTCAAAGACAAATCCGATAGATTAGAAGATGTTAATGCCGGTTTGTTTTCCTATCCTATGTTGATGGCTGCAGATATTTTATTGTATGATGCTAATTTTGTTCCTGTAGGGAAAGACCAGATGCAACATATCGAAATTACTCGCGATGTAGCTTCTCGTTTCAATCATCAAATGGGCGAAACCTTTGTAATTCCTGAAGGAAAAGTACAAGAAGAGACCATGTATGTTCCGGGAACCGATGGTTTTAAAATGAGTAAATCTCGTGGCAACATCATTAACATTTTCTTGGATGATAAAGCATTGCGCAAGCAAATTATGAGTATTGAAACCGATAGCACTCCGTTAGAAGAACCCAAAAATCCTGATACTTGTAAAATATTTGGCATCTATAAATTAATAGCTAATGCTGAACAGATTGCAGATATGAAAACTAAATATGCTAATGCCAATAAAGATTTTGGTTATGGACATGCTAAGCAAGCTCTATTTGAATTAATCCAAGAAAGATTCAAAACCGAAAGAGAAAAGTATAATTACTATATGAGTAATATAAATGAAGTGGATAATTTATTAAAACAAGGCGCAAAAAAAGCAAGTGCAATTGCTGATGGTGTTTTACAAAGAGTACGTGAAAAATTAGGTTTTGAAAATAATTAAACAGCTTCAAACAATTTTCCTGGCAAAGGTCTAATTACCCCTTTTAGTTCCATATTGAGCAATAAAGTTGATATTCTAAAAATCGGGAAATCACATTCGAGAGCAATTACATCGAGTAATTGCTTTCCGTTTTTTTGTAGGTACTCATATATTTTTTGTTCTTCATTATCCAAAGAAACAAAGAGTTGCTTTTGGACTGGTTTAATCGATTTGGCTTCCAATTCCCAATTCAAACAATAGACTAAATCTGCTGCTGAAGTTAAAAGATTTGCGCGTTGGGTTTTTATTAAGTCATTGCAACCTTGACTGTATTTGTCCGTAATTCTTCCTGGGACAGCAAACACATCACGATTGTAATCATTTGCTAAATTTGCTGTGATTAATGACCCGCCTTTTTCAGCACTTTCAATAACAATTGTTGCTTCACTCATTCCGGCAACAATTCTGTTTCGACGCACAAAATTCTCTTTATCAGGATTAGAATTACTCCAAAATTCAGTTAAGAAACCCCCATTTTGTTCCATTTTGGCTACGTACTTTTTATGTGTTTTTGGGTAAATTTGATTTAACCCATGAGCCAAAACACCTATGGTTTGCAAATTAGTATCCATAGCAGCTTGATGTGCTACAATATCAACCCCATAAGCAAAACCACTAATAATAATAGGATTGAATATAGCTAAGTCTTCTATTAGTTTTTTACAAAATTCTGTTCCATAAGAAGTGATTTGTCTCGTTCCTACAATACTAATTAATTTTCTGTTTTCAAAATTCAAATTCCCTGAAGCAAAAAGTAAAACTGGTCCATCAATACAATGTTTTAATTTATCCGGATAATTTTCATCTTTATAGTATAAAACTTTTATTTTTTCGTTTTCAATAAATTTTAATTCCTGTGCTGCTTTTTCAAAAACCGATTTATCTTTTAGTTTTTTTAATAATATTTCACCTATTCCATCAATAGATTTTAAGAGACTCCCCTTGGCGCTAAATATTTTTTCAGCTGAACCGCAATGATTTATTAGTTTTTTAGCGACAATATCGCCTACACCATCAATCTTTAATAGTGCTAAAACATGGAAAAGTTCTGTTGTATTCATGCATAGAATTTACAACACAAAATACTAATTTTTTATTTAAATTGTTAATAAAAATTGTCAATAATTTTTTGATACTGCTATTGTTTCTTTAAATTTGTCATTATGAAGATTGAACAATACATTTCACAATTATTATATCGTTATCAGTGCGTAACCGTTCCAGGATTTGGTGCTTTTTTGACTGAATTTCAGTCAGCGCAATTGGATGAAAATTCGTATTCGTTTTATCCTCCAAAAAAAATGATCTCTTTTAATCCTTTCATTAAAAACAATGATGGGTTATTGGCCAATCATTTGGCCCAGGAAGAAAAAATTGGTTACGAAATTGCGGTAAATACTATTGAAATTGAAGTGTCACATTGGACAACTAAAATTCAAGAATTAGGTAATTTTTCCATAAAAAATATTGGTGAGTTCACTTTAAATGCAGAGAAAAATTTAGTCTTTGTGCCTGCAAATCAAATTAATTACTTGAAAGAATCCTTTGGTTTATCTTCGTTTGTATCTCCAACTGTAAAACGTGAAGTTTATAAACAAGAAGTAGAAGCTATTGAAGAAAAAGCGCCTATCGCTTTTACTCCTGAAAAAAGAAAAAGCTACAAAGCATTTAAATATGCTGCTGTTTTCACCCTCTCTATAGGATTAACTGGGGTTTTGGGTTATAAATTATATGATAATTATTTGAAACAAGTTGCACAAGAAACGCTTTTAGTTCAATCCAACGTTCAGAAAAAAATAAATCAAAAAATACAAGAAGCGACTTTCTTTATAGAAAATCCGTTGCCTTCAGTTACGCTGACAGTTCCATCCGAAAAAACTCCTTATCATGTTGTAGCCGGAGCATTCCGATTAGAATCAAATGCTAAAAATGCTTATAATTCTTTATTGAAATTAGGATTTAAAGCTAAAAGATTACCCGTTAACAAACATGGATTATTCCCAGTTCTTTATGGAAGTTATAGTTCTTATACTGTAGCTCGAGATGCTATGAAAAATATTCAAAAGCTTGATAATAAAGATGCTTGGTTATTGATTCAAGAATAAAAAAATCCCGATACATCGGGATTTTTTATTTTCTGTAACTACCTTTGTTAAAAATTTGATATGAAACCAAAACATCCCTCGGAGTCATTAACAATTTTAACGGATTTAGTTTTACCAAGTGAAACTAATCCATTAAATAATCTTTTTGGTGGTGAATTACTCGCAAGAATGGATAGAGCAGCTAGTATTTCAGCTAGAAGACATTCTCGTAGAATTACTGTAACAGCCTCTGTAAATCACGTTGCATTTAATCGAGCCATACCTCTAGGAAGTGTAGTTACTGTTGAGGCTAAAGTTTCACGTGCTTTTAATTCTTCTATGGAAATTTATATTGATGTTTGGTTAGAAGATAGAGAATCGGGTATTAAAACCAAAGCAAACGAAGCAATTTATACTTTTGTTGCTGTGGATGAAATGGGAAATCCTGTAACAGTTCCTCAAATTGAACCAGAAACTGAGCTAGAAAAGGCAAGATATGACGCCGCACTGAGAAGAAAACAGCTTAGCTTAGTACTAGCAGGTAAAATGAACCCACACGATGCAACCGAATTAAAAGCATTATTCACATAAAAAAAACCTGCTTTTTTTGGATTTTATGTTACATATTAAATAACCAACTAGCTGGATTGTTGTAAGTTGTATTTTGTAAAATTAAAAACTTTAAAATAGTTTTTCCTGTATCGCCATTGGTTCTAATTTTTCCTAATGTTTGCTTAATCGTAACCTTATCGCCAACGCTAACATTTACACTACTTAAATTTTGATATACGGTAAAATAATCACCATGTTGAATAAAAACAGCAATGTTTAAAGGTGATAATTTAATCACCTTTGTTACTTCTCCACCAAAAACAGCTCTTGCAGAAGAACCGCTTTCGGTTGTAATTTCTACTCCGCTATTATGTACTGTTAACGTTTTATATACGGGATGTGGTTGGTCACCGTAGGGTAAACTAACTGCTCCTTTTTCAACTGGCCAAGGTAATTTTCCTTTGTTTGCTTTAAAATTATTAGCTATTAATTGTCCTTCTGAGGTTAAAACAATTTTTGTGGACTCTTCAGTGGCTTTGGTATCTGCCTTAGAAACTGTTTTTGGATTAGCTTTTGCTTTTGCAGCCGCTGTCTTTTTGTTAGCGGCAGCAATAGTTTCACGTATTAATTTTTGTATCTGAGCATCTATTTTCTTGGTTTCTTGTTGCTTTTTCTTGATATCTGCAACAATTTTACCTTTCTCCTTTTGAATTTGTTGTGCTATTTTTTCTTGTTCTTTTTTCTCTTTTTCTAATTCTTGTTTTTCTTTTTCATTTTCAACTATCAACTTTTCTTTGGCAGATTTTTGGACTCCAATTTTATCATTGTACGTTAAGAGTTGATTTGTTTTTCCTTTGATTTCCTCTCCTTGCATTTTCCTGTAACTAGCATATTGTTTCATATACTGAGCTCTTTTATAGGCTTGAAGAAAATTTTGTGAAGACAATAAAAACATAGCTCTACTTTGCTCTGACCTGCTTTTATATGATTTTAAAATCATATCCGCATAATCTTTTCTAAGTTGATCTAAGTTTAGTTTAAGTTGGTTTATCTTTACTTGATTTGTATATATATCATTACTAAGCAATTTTGTTTGCTTTTCTGTAGTGCTAATTAATTTTTGTTTTAAACCAATTTTTTCTTTTTGGAGCATTAATTGTGTAACTACTGATTTTTCTTTACTTTTTACAGATTGTAATAGTTCTTCTTTCTCAAGAATTTCTTGTTGAATCTTGGCTTTTCGTTCTTCAAGTTGTTCTTGCGTAGGAGGTTGACTCCACATTGGGATTGCTAAACAAAAAAAGAATAAAGTGAAAAAGAATTTTGGCATAATCTAGTGAATTTTGGCAAATCTAATTTATAAAAATTCTGTCATATCCATCAGGAACGCTATATGGAAATGACAAATCTTCGTTAAATGTAATCGAATTATAATCAATTGAAATTTCTGTTTTTGCTTTCTTTTGAACTGCATTTATAAACAGACTTGAAGGCAAAATAGCAGATGCAAAATCTTTAAAATTAGGATAATTTACTTCAAATGTCCTTTCTTTTGTGGGTTGATTAATTTCTTGTTTTTTTAATAAAAAATGTTCCGATTCAAAGAAAAAAGATTTTTCTGTATTGTTGGCTATTAAGTTTAACTTATAAAATTTATCCCCTACTTCTGATTTATAATTCTCTTTTGTTAAATCATCAATTGGTTGTCCAAGAAGCATGTTTTGAATCTTTTCAAAATCTAAATCAGTACCAAGCCATTGGCTTAAGGCTTGATAATTGCCTTCAAAATAAGTTCCGTTTATTTTTTCATAATACTTCACTTCTTTGGGTGTTATTAGTGCTTTGGCCATTGTAATGCCTAAAAATCGAATACTTACTAATATTTTTTCTCCCTTCTTAATTTTAATTTCGGCAGCAACACTTTGTGATTGATTGTCATCTCTATATTTTGCGCTAGATCTTATATATAAAAAGGAAAATTCATTTTTGTTATTATAATGATTCTGAATTATTTTTTTTGAATTCATGATGCTTTCATCTTTTGCAATGTCAATTTTTGCTTTTGCATCAACAAAAACAGCTTTTGATTTGCAAGAAACTAAAAGAATAACCAACAAAAACCAACACCAATTTTTCATTATTTTTTTTGTTTTTTAATGAGATCTTCAGCCTTAGAGAAGTATTTTTCTTTTTTCTTTATATCGCCCAAAGCGCTATAAGCTTCGCCTAGTTGAATATTGAAATTGATTTCTAATGCTTGATCATCTATAACAAAATCTAAGCCAGTTTCTAAAAAAGTCAAAGCTTTTTTGTTATTTTTCAATTGATTGTTAGCTAAACCAGCATAATAATAAAACTGTGGTTGCGTTGGATAAATTTGGGTCAAATCATCAGCTTTTTTTGCTAAAACATCAAACTGTTGGATTTCTGAATAGGACTGAAGCAATAACAGTAGGGTTTCTGTATCATCTGAATTGTTTTTTTGATGCATTTCGAAATACTTGATTGCCTTATCCCAATTGTCTTTTGAATAATAAAATTTACCAATTTCTCTAGATACTTTTACTTCTTTATCATTATCAAAATAAAAAATAGCTTTATCTAAATCGGGCTCGTATTTTGGATTATTCATAACAAAAATCAAGAATTCATTTAGCATTCTATGTTTAATCTTAGGGTCTATTTTTTTGCTTGGAAAAACAATATTCATAGCTTTTACCGCATTGTCTCCATCGTTGTTATTCAAATGAAATTTAAATAGACTTACTTTTGCCCAATCTGATGTTGGAATAGCTTTTTCAAGTTTTTGAGCTATTTCTAATGCTTTTTCCTCTTGGTTGCTTTTAGAATACATGTAAATTAAAGAAATGTAATTTGACTCATCTTGAGGATATTTTTTTATTTTATCTAAAAGATTGTTTTTTTCTGCCGATTGGTATTTTAAATCTTTAAGGATATCTGCTTTATACAATTCGCGTTTATCTGTTCTTCCAAACTTTTCATTTAACTCATTGATTAGTTCTAAAGCTTTGTCAAATTGATTGGTATTCATATATAATGAAGTCAGGTCTTCCTTATAATCTTCTTTAAATTCTACTAATTTTTCTACTACAATTATTTCTTGATTATAATCGTGAGTTTCATAGCATACATCATACATGCCTACCCAAGCCCAACGGTTTTTGGGTTCCATTTTAGTAACTTTTTCAAAATTATCATAAGCATCTTTATATTTTTTTTGAGCCAAATAATTTTTACCTAATTCAAAATAAATAACTGCATTTTCAGGTTCTTTTTCTTTACAAATAAGCAA
>Ga0209499_1001013_pt1 | contig 20336 bp, 11 predicted proteins | sample C_130208_EF_Meta_FD_187306 | JGI IMG/M metagenome (GOLD analysis project Ga0209499, IMG submission 187306) | Freshwater microbial communities from Lake Croche, Canada to study carbon cycling - C_130208_EF_MetaG (SPAdes) (version 2) | ecosystem: Environmental > Aquatic > Freshwater > Lake...
ATATAGTTGGTTACCGAAAAATAACAGTTCGAGAAAATCTGGCTATGGCTATGCCTCATTTATCAGAAAAAGAACGATTACTTATCGAGAAAAAATCATTTCATCATTTATGCGATATGTTTCTTGAAATGATTAAAACAATTACCATTTCAAGAAAAGAAATTGACAAAAGGTTTGTTTTTACCAATCTTGAAGCATTTAAAAATTTAGAAAAAAAAGAGAAAAGTATTGCCTTGATGATGGGACATTATGCGAGTTACGAATGGGCAGTTTCTATAAACCAGCAGATTGATTTTGAAGGATATGCAATTTATAAAAAAATAAATAACCCCTATTTTGACAAATTAGTTCGTAGTATTCGATCCCGATTTAAAGCTACATTAATCACTACTAAGCAGGCAATTCCTGTAATAATAGAGAATAAAAAAAATAACAAATTGGGACTTTATGGATTCGCAAGCGATCAATCTCCTAAAATTAATTCTGTTTTTCATTGGCAAAAATTTATGGGAATTGAAGTTCCTGTTCATACTGGTGCAGAAATGCTAGCTAAAAAGTACAACATGAGTATGGTGTTTCTAAAAACTCGGAAAGTAAAACGGGGCTATTATGAAGCGAGCTTTGAAGTGCTTTCGGAAAATCCTAAAGAGGTTCCAAATTATGAAATAACCGATAAATTTCTAAAATTGGTGGAGCAACAAATTCTTGAAGCTCCAGAATTTTATTTATGGACGCACAAACGTTGGAAGCATAGGAGATAATTCAGATTGTAATATTGAATCAGAATGCGGTTTAATAATGATTTTTTATCTACTTTTTTAATGGGCAACCTGATTTTTCTATACTTTAAACCAATCTTCCACCATTTCTTTTTCTAATGGATTTGCGTTTTTATGTATAAACTCATTTGTTATTTTATCATAATTATAGTCTAAAGCCCAATTTTTATGGTTTTCAGCTAAAGATTTTATGCTATCGCAAACAAATTTAATTTCATCATTTGTAGTTGTAGGATGGATTGACATTCGAATCCAACCTGGCTTTCTTAATAAATCTCCCAAACTTATTTCGTCCACCAATTGATGTGAAGCTTCTTGGTCCACATGCAATAAAAAATGTCCATAGGTCCCCGCGCAACTGCAACCGCCACGAGTTTGAATACCAAATTTATCATTGAGTAATTTCACCCCCAAATTAAAATGCAATTCGTCAATATAAAACGAAATTACACCTAATCGATCTTGATGTTGTGCTGCCAAAATCTTAATGTTTGGAATTATACCTAAGTTGGAAAAAACGTATTCTACAATTTCATGTTCGCGTTTCAAAATGTTTTCAATTCCCATTTTTTCTTTTAGCTGTATGGCCAAAGCTGTTTTTATAACCTGCAAAAAACCTGGCGTTCCACCATCTTCTCGATCTTCAATATTGTCGATGTATTTGTGTTCTCCCCAAGGATTTGTCCAAGAAACCGTTCCTCCTCCTGGATTATCGGGAACCATATTTTGGTATAATTTATTATTGAAAACTAAAATTCCAGGTGTTCCAGGTCCCCCTAGAAATTTATGTGGTGAAAAGAAAATAGCGTCCAAAAAACTATCTGGATCCTCTGGATGCATATCAATCGTTACATAAGGTCCTGAACAAGCGAAATCAACAAAGCAAAGTCCGTTATTTTCGTGCATCAATTTTGCCACTTCATGATACGGCGTTTTTATTCCCGTAACATTAGAACAAGAAGTTATAGACGCAATTTTAAAACTTCTGTCTTTGTATTTTTCCAATAAAATTTTAAGATTTTCTATACTAAATAATCCTTCTTCGCAAGACGGAATAACCTCCACATCGGCAATCGTTTCTAGCCACGAAGTTTGATTAGAATGATGTTCCATGTGCGAAATAAAAACTACGGGCTTCTTTTCGGCAGGGATTTGGATAAAATCTTTTAGATTTTCAGGCACTTTCAATCCTAAAATACGTTGAAATTTATTGACAACTCCCGTCATTCCAGTTCCATCGGTAATCAAAACATCATTGCTATTTGCATTTACATGGTGTTTGATAATGTTCCGCGCTTTATGATAAGCCATAGTCATTGCCGTCCCCGAAACGGTGGTTTCTGTATGCGTATTAGCCACAAAAGGACCAAAATCGTTCATTATTTTTTCTTCAATGGGACGATATAACCGACCACTGGCTGTCCAATCCGTATAAATTATTTTTTGTTTCCCATAGGGCGAAACAAATTCCTGATCGATTCCTATAATGTTCTTGCGAAATTGATTGAAGTATTGCTCTAATTGGGTTGACATATCTTTGATGCTCATTTAAATCTTAATTTGATTTCAAAGATACCCATTTTAGGTCATGTTATTTATTATACAAATACTAATATTCCTTCTTTATTGTCTATATTTTATCAAATAAAAGTATTTTTATAAAATTATTCTTATATTTAAACATTGAAAGAGATTCTGAATTTAAGTATAAAAGAATTGCTATTTATATAATTATAAAACAACAACTTATGAAATTTGGATTTAGAATACCATCCATTAACAAAAGGATCGCCGCACGAACTTCGGTAAAACGAATTGTCCAAAATAGTTTAGGATTAAAAGCACCCCGCGGAATGGGCTGGATCACCAATCCAAAGAAATTTGCTTATAACAAAGTATATAACAAAACTTCCAGAGGTTGCTTGGTGGGAATCGTACTTTTTATTGGAATTCCTTCAATAATACTTATTTGGATTGTAAACCAATGGATATAAAAAAACCTCAAAGAAATAAATGCTTTGAGGTTCTTGAAACTGTCTATTTTAAAATTTAAATTCCAGCAATTGCTTTAATTTCATCAATAATTCGAAGTGCTAAAGTATCCGCTTGATTTTGAGAAGGCGCTTCGGTATAAATACGTATAATCGGTTCCGTATTCGATTTTCTAAGGTGAACCCATTCGTTTGCAAAGTCAATTTTTACGCCATCAATTGTGGTAATATCTTCGTTTTTATATTTTTCGGTCATAGCAACCAAAATGGCATCAACATCAATTTGAGGTGTCAATTCGATTTTATTTTTGCTCATATAATATTCTGGATACGAAGCACGCAAAGCAGAAACCGTCATTTTTTTGTTGGCCAAATGAGTTAAAAATAGTGCTACACCCACCAAACTATCCCTTCCATAATGCGATTCTGGATAAATAATCCCACCGTTTCCTTCGCCACCAATAATAGCATTATTTTTCTTCATTAAATCCACCACATTCACTTCGCCTACTGCGCTGGCTTCATAATTTCCGTTATGCTTGTTGGTCACATCGCGCAAAGCACGAGAAGACGACATATTCGAAACCGTATTTCCTGTGGTTTTTCCCAATACATAATCGGCGCAAGCCACCAAAGTGTACTCTTCGCCAAACATTTCGCCATCTTCGCAAATAAAAGCCAAACGATCTACATCGGGATCTACAACAACCCCTAAATCAGCTTTCTCTTTGACAACCAATTCCGAAATATCGGTTAAATGTTCTTTCAAAGGTTCTGGATTATGTGGAAAATGCCCGTTGGGTTCGCAATACAATTTGACTACTTCAACTCCCATTAATTCTAATAATTTTGGGATAATAATTCCACCCGAAGAATTCACTCCATCAACAACTACTTTAAATTTAGCTGCTTTTACAGCTTCTACATCCACCAAAGGCAAGTTCAAAACTTCGTCAATATGAATATCCATATAGGCATCATTCTCGGTGATTTCTCCCAAGCTATCTACATCCGAGAAATCGAATGCTTCGGCTTCGGCAATTTGTAGAATTTTTTCTCCTTCAATTCCGTTCAAAAACTCCCCTTTTTCATTCAATAATTTCAGTGCATTCCATTGTTTTGGATTATGAGAAGCGGTAAGAATAATTCCACCATCTGCTTTTTCCAAAGGAACCGCAATTTCGACTGTTGGCGTTGTAGAAAGTCCCAAATCAACTACGTCAATTCCTAAACCAATCAAGGTATTTACCACCAAATTATGAATCATAGGACCCGAAATTCGAGCATCACGACCTACAACAACTTTTAGGTTTTGGGTTTTGGATTTTGGATTTTGGTTCTTAAGCCAAGTTCCATAAGCCGACGCAAATTTCACGGCATCAACCGGAGTTAGATTATCGCCTACTTTTCCGCCTATTGTTCCTCGAATTCCTGATATTGATTTTATTAATGTCATTCTTATTTTTTTAAATTTGGATTCTAATTTATAAATTGCTCACAAATATAATAATTGACGGTTTATAAAAGTCAAATAAAATTCAAAATTCATCATTTAAAATGCATAGATTCGGCAAATGAATTTCTTAGCGCACATATACCTTTCTGGAAATAATGATTTGATGAAAATTGGCAATTTTATGGCCGATGGAATTCATGGTAAACATTTTGAAAATTTTCCAATTGATGTTCAAAAAGGCATCATTTTGCATCGTTCCATAGATACTTTTACAGATGCACATCCAATATTTAGACAAAGTACCAAACGATTGCACGCTAATTATCATCATTATTCAGGTGTGATTGTCGATGTTTTTTATGATCATTTTTTAGCCAAAAATTGGAGCAAATACTCCGATGAAAAACTTGAAGATTTTGTTGCTCGTTTTTACCAATCTTTAAAAGACAATTACGAAATACTAAGTCTGAAAACTCAAACTATGATGCCTTATATGCTAGAACACAACTGGCTAGTAAGTTATAGAACAATCGAAGGAATCGAGGATATTTTAACAAAAATGGATCGCCGAATCCAACGCGAATCCAATATGCGTTTTTCGATTACCGAATTAAGAAATTCTTATTCTGAATTTGAAAATGAATTCACTCCTTTTTTTGAAGAATTAATAGTACATTCGAAACAGAAAATACAAACCTTATGAAAAAAATAATTATCCTTTTTACCTTCACTTTTTTCTATTTACTTCCAACAAAAATAGAGGCACAAACTGGTTTAGTAACTTCCAAAGCGATGGTGGTTTCAGCACGAGAAGAAGCATCAAAAATTGGTGCAGAAATCATGAAAAATGGAGGAAACGCTTTTGATGCCATGGTGGCAACCGAATTGGCTTTGGCAGTTTCGTATCCACAAGCAGGAAATATTGGTGGCGGGGGATTTATGGTTTTCAGAAAAGCAAATGGAGAAACAGGTGCCATTGATTACCGCGAAAAAGCGCCTTTTTCAGCATCAAAAGATATGTTTTTGGACAAAAACGGAAACGTAATCGAGGGCAAAAGTACGGCCACAGCTTTAGCTTCTGGAGTTCCTGGAACTATCGCTGGATTATTCGAAGTGAATAAAAAATACGGTTCTATGCCAATGAGTGAAATCCTGAAACCAGTGATTGCTTTGGCAGAAAAAGGAGTTGTGGTTACGGAATTTCAAGCCAAAAGTTTAGCTGATTACAGAGCTACATTTATAAAAACGAATGGAATAAACAGTTTGTTTTCGAAGGAATTCAAAACTGGCGACACTATAAAATATTCTGCTTTAGCAGCCACTTTAAAACGAATTGCAATAAACGGTCGCGATGAATTTTACAAAGGAGAAACTGCCCAAAAATTGGTTCGTTTCCTATCGGAAAAAAAGGGGAATCTTAGTTTGGAAGATTTGAATACATATGAAGCCAAATGGCGAACTCCGATCACTTTCGAATACAAAGATTTGAAGATTACTTCCATGTCTCCACCCAGCAGTGGCGGTATTTGTATCAATCAAATTATGAAAATGATTGAACCTTTTCCTATTTCAAAATACGGACATAATAGCGTAAAAACGATTCAAGTGATTACCGAAGCCGAGCGTCGAGCTTATGCCGACAGAAATTATTTTCTTGGCGACCCAGACTTTGTAAAACTTCCAATAAAAGAATTGTCTAATTCTACTTATTTAAAAAATAGAATGAGCGACTTTAGTTTCGAAAAAGCATCTAAATCTTCGGATATTAAAAATGGTGAAATTCAAGGCTATGAAAGCAAACAAACCACCCATTATTCTATTGTGGATGCGGATGGGAATGCGGTTTCGGTAACCACCACTTTAAATGATAATTATGGTTCGAAAATATATTGTGATGAACTGGGTTTCTTTTTGAATAACCAAATGGATGATTTTAGCATGAAACCTGGAGTTCCAAATTTGTATGGACTTACAGGAAACGAAGCTAATAGCATTGCCCCAGGAAAGAGAATGTTGAGTTCGATGTCGCCAACAATTGTGGAGAAAAACGGCAAACTTTTTATGGTGGTAGGAACGCCTGGAGGTTCGACAATAATAACCTCCGTTTTACAAACGATTTTGAATGTTTACGAATTCAAAATGAGCATGCAGGAAGCGGTAAATGCGCCTCGTTTTCATCATCAATGGTTGCCTGATGAAATTACATTTGAACCCAATTCCTTTTCGTCTTCATTGTTAGAAAAACTAAAGAAAAAGGGGTACAAAATTAATGAAACCAATAAAGAAATCGTTGGACAAGTGGATGCTATTTTAGTTTTGCCCAACGGAAAATTAGAAGGCGGAGCGGATAAAAGAGAAGATAATAAAGCGGTTGGCTTTTAAAAAAATAGAAATGAAAAAATTAATCCTTGTTTTTTGTGTTCTATATATAATTGGACTAACTCAAAACCTTGTCGCACAAACCAAGGCACTTGTTACCGACAAAGCGATGGTCGTTTCGGCTCGGGAAGAAGCTTCAAAAATTGGTGTTGAAATAATGCAAAAAGGAGGAAATGCCTTTGATGCTATGGTTGCAACCGAATTAGCACTAGCCGTTGCTTATCCGTATGCGGGAAATATTGGAGGTGGCGGATTTATGGTTTTCAGAAAATCTAATGGAGAAACAGGCACTCTAGATTATCGAGAAAAAGCGCCTTTGGCAGCAAAAAAAGATATGTATCTTGATGCAAATGGAAACCTAATTCCAAATCTTAGCGTTGAAGGAGCCTTAGCCATTGGCGTTCCTGGAACTATTGCAGGGATTTTTGCTGTTCACGAAAAATTAGGAAGTCTTTCGATGGAAGAAATTATGAAACCCGTAATTGATTTGGCAAAAAGAGGCGTCGTGGTTACTGAAAAACAAGAAAAAAGATTGCGAAATTATCATGATATTCTTGTAAAAATTAGCGGACCAAATACCCTACTCGCACAAAATTATAAAGTGGGAGACACCATAAAATATCTCGCACTGGCTGAAACTTTATCGAGAATAATGAAAAATGGGAAAGATGAATTCTATACTGGTGAAACCGCTCATAAAATGGTCGAATTTTTACATGAAAAAGGAGGAATCCTTACCTTAGAAGATTTATCGAAATACGAAGTTAAATGGAGAAAACCTGTGATTTTTAAATACAAAGATTTAAAAATTATATCCATGGCACCTCCATCTAGTGGTGGAATTACTTTGGAACAAATTATGAAAATGATAGCGCCCTATCCAATTTCAAAATATGGTCAAAATAGTGTAAAGACAATCCAAGTGATTACCGAAGCCGAAAGAAGGGCTTTTGCCGATAGAAATTATTTTCTGGGAGATCCTGATTTTGTAAAAATTCCAACAAACGAATTGCTCAAAAAAAAGTATTTAAAAAGCAGAATGAAAAGCTTTGATTGGGAAAAAGCTACTTTATCTGCAGCTGTTTCTCATGGAGAAATAGCCATTTCTGAAAGTAACGAAACCACCCATTATTCGATTATTGATAATCAAGGAAATGCAGTTTCTGTAACCACAACATTAAACGGCGCTTATGGTTCTAAATTATATTCGGATGAATTGGGTTTCTTTTTTAATAACCAAATGGACGATTTTAGCGCTAAACCTGGAACGCCAAATTCGTATGGTTTAATTGGAGCTGAAGCCAATAGTATTGCCCCACAAAAAAGAATGTTAAGTTCGACGACACCCACAATTATAGAAAAAAACGGCAAATTATTTATGGTGGTCGGTTCGCCGGGAGGATCAACCATTATCACATCAGTATTGCAAACGGTTTTAAATGTTTATGAATTCAAAATGAGTATGCAAGAAGCCGTAAATGCGCCCCGTTTTCATCATCAATGGTTGCCTGACGAAATCGTTTTTGAGCCGGATGCCTTTTCGAAAATTACTTTAGAAAACTTGAAATCAAAAGGATATATCATCAACGAAAAAAATCCGCCTGTTTTAGGAAAAGTTGATGCGATTTTGGTTTTGCCAAACGGAAAATTAGAAGGTGGAGCGGATAAAAGAGGGGATGATAAAGCAGTGGGATTCTAGATTTCAGGTTGCAGATTTCAGGTTGCAGGTTTTTGCTATTACAATTAATTTTTATTAAATGAATTTTATATCCTCTTTAGAAGCCGCTTTCCAAGAAAATAGCAATGCTGAGAATGCATTTGCAATGGCAAAATACATGCGGAATCATTTTTCTTTCTTTGGAATAAAAACAGAAGACAGAAGACAGATTTTTAAGGAAGTTTGGAAAGAAAACAAGCAGGAAGTTGATCAGAATCCAAGAGAAATAGCTTTGGAATTATATTCAAAACCAGAGCGAGAATTGCAGTATTGCGCTATTGAAATCTTGATGAAACAACTCAAAGGGAATTATAAAAAAGAAGATATTAAACTCATTGAAAAACTAATTAGTACCAATTCTTGGTGGGACAGTGTGGACACCATTGCAAAAAACATTCTTGGCGAATATCTTCTGGAATATCCTTTAGAAACAGATAAAGTTATAGCCCGTTTTTCTAATTCTGAGAATATGTGGCTTAATCGAAGTGCGATTCTTTTTCAATTGGGATACAAACAAAAAACTAATTTTGAACGCCTTAAATCGGAATGTAAAAAGCATGAAAATTCGAATGAGTTTTTTATTCAAAAAGCGATTGGATGGGCTTTACGAGAATATGCAAAAACAAATCCTGAAGCGGTGAAAAATTTTGTTGATACCAGCAATTTGAAAAATTTAAGCAAAAAAGAAGCCTTAAAAAATAGAATTAAAGTCTAAAATAATAGTAAATTAGACGTTTTTTAAAAACCAAAAATGTTCAAAAAACTCGAAAACCTTATCGTTTGGTCGCAAACTAAACTAACCAATAAACAGTTTATTTTTCTGTCTAGCGTTCTGGTTGGTATATCTGCGGCTTTTGCTGTAATTGTTTTAAAAACTTTTGCGCACTGGGTTTTTTCGATTGCCACCTCCATAAATGGTATTTTAAAATTAAGTTTCATCAACAGCATTTTACCGATTTTCGGAATTTTACTTACTGTTTTTGTGATAAAAAGAGTCCTTGGTGGAACAATAGAAAAAGGAACTTCACAGATTTTGTATGCTGTTGCAAAAAAAGCAAGCATCATTCCCCGAAAACAAATGTATGCCCAAATCCTCACCAGCTCACTTACCGTAGGCTTAGGAGGTTCGGCAGGATTAGAAAGTCCCATCGTAATTACGGGAGCTGCTTTCGGATCGAATTATGCACAAAAATATAAATTAAGTTACAAAGACAGAACGCTACTTATAGGTTGCGGTGTTGCTGCGGGAATTGCAGCGGCATTTAACGCTCCCATTGCTGGGGTTTTGTTTGCCATTGAAGTTTTGCTTGTCGATGTGAGTATTTCAGCCTTTACACCCATCATGATTGCTGCGGCAACAGGAGCATTGGTTTCGGTAATTGTGCTGGATGAAACGGTTTTATTATCTTTTAAACAACAACAAACTTTTGATTATCATAATATTCCTTTCTATATTTTATTGGGAGTATTTGCAGGATTAATTTCGGTTTATTATTCCAGAAATTTCCAAAGGGTAGAACATTTTTTTGCCAGATTACGCTTTAAACCCTACAAAAAAGCCCTTTTTGGAGCCTCAATTTTAGCGATTATAATTTTCATTTTTCCAGCACTTTTTGGTGAAGGCTATGAAAGCATCAAAACATTATCCGAAAAAGACCCAGGTCAATTGCTAGAAAACACCTTGTTTAGTGGTTTTAGAAATAACAGTTGGGCACTATTGGCTTTTGTTGGATTAACGATGATGCTGAAAGTTTTTGCCACAGGAATAACCCTTGGAAGTGGGGGAAATGGGGGTAATTTTGCTCCTTCCCTGTTTTTGGGATCCTATGTTGGTTTTTTCTTTTCCAAATTTTTAAACTTAACGGGACTTACAAAACTGCCTATTAGCAATTTTACGATGGTGGGAATGGCGGGGATTCTAAGCGGATTATTTCATGCTCCCTTGACTGCTATTTTCCTTATTGCCGAAATTACGGGTGGTTATAACTTGATGATTCCGCTTATGATTGTGGCCTCGATAAGTTTTGCAATTTCTAAACGATTTGAAAAACATTCTTTGGATGTGAAAAATTTGGCCAAAAAAGGACACGCTTTCACCAGTAATAAAGACTCCAATATTCTTTCGACTTTAGAAACAAATTCGATTATTCAAACGGATTATTTAACCCTTTCGCCTGATGAAAATCTAGATAAATTAGTTGATTTAATATCGCATTCCAACCAAGTTGTTTTTGCGGTTGTCAATAAAGAAAAACAAATGCTTGGAATAGTTCATTTTAATAATATCCGAGAAATAATCTTTAATAGCTTCAGAGTAAAACATACTTTGGTAAAAGATATTATGGCTCAACCATCCGAAATTGTTTACCCAACCGATAATATGGAAGTGGTGATGAATAAATTCGAAAAGTCAAAAGTGTTTTTTTTACCAGTTCTAAAAGAAGGCAAATACTATGGCTTTATTTCAAAATCTATTGCGTTAGAAGCCTATCGAACTAAGTTAAAATCGATGACAATTGAATAATTTGTGCTTCTAGAAAACTTTAATTTCACTATTTCATTCTTTTGAGTATTCCAATAAAAAACTAAAAATGTCAAATTTAGAAACGCTTTTATTACAAGTATATAATTCAAAAGTAATTGACAGTCGAATTCCATATTCAGCCTATACGCCAATAGATTTATCGGTTTCAAATGATGATTTATTGAAAATTGATTTAGGAAACCCAATCCTTTTTGAAAAATTTATAGAAAACCACCTTCAAAATAACAATGCCGAAGTTGCTTATGGAGGTTATAACGAAATAAGAAATTTATATAGTCAAAACGACCATTTTAACGATTCTGAAAAAGAGGAAAGAAACATTCATATTGGTTTGGATTTATGGATAAAAGCGGGAACAAAAGTTTTAGCAGCTCTTGATGGAACGATTCATGGTTTTGATATTAATTTGGGAAAAGGGAATTACGGCCCCACAATTATTTTGAAACACGAACTTGAAAATCAGGAGTTTTACACTTTATACGGACATTTGTCTATGGAAAGTCTTGAAAATATTGAAATTGGCGCTTTTTTCAAAAAGGGAGAAACCCTAGCTACCTTGGGCGATGGAAAGGTAAATGGTGGTTATGCACCTCATTTGCATTTTCAAATAATAGAAAATATTGCCGAAAGCAGTAGCGATTATCCTGGTGTTTGCAGTAATAACAACTTGAATTATTATTTAGAAAACTGCCCTGATCCTAACTTAATTTTAAAGACAAAATAGTATAAAACAATAAAAACGTCAAACTTAACATTACTGATGCCAAATTTGACATTGCTGATGCCAAATTTGACGTTGCTGATGCCAAATTTGACGTTGCTGATGCCAAATTTGACGTTACTGATACCAAATTTGACGTTACTGATGCCAAATTTGACATTGCTGATGTAAAATTTGACGTTACTGAAAGACTGGACGTAATTTTATGTAAAATCAAAAAAACCAATTCTTGGTTTTACTTTATATGTTTGGACTTGAGCCTCGAATAATATTCCTATCTATTCTGGAATTAGATTTAGCCACTCCTGAAAATCAATATTTAAAATATCATAAATAAATGACAAATTGAATTACACCCAACGGGTTAATTTATTTTTGTTGTTCAAAATAATACAAAAAGTCAATTAGTTAGCAAGGATCTAGAATAACTAAAATAGTTGCTATTTATAAAAAACGCTTACACCTTGCCGTTCGTCGATAAAAACGGTATTTAAAAGATATTTTATCTAATATGATGGACTTTTAATGTATATTAGTAAATCGACAGTACTCTAACCCAGTAAAAGGTTTAATACAAATTGTACCCTAATAATAGTGCTTTTTTTATAAACTGACTCGGTGCAGAGCCCAAGAGGTAGTAACGAAATAATAGTCACAGATTCACAGATTTTAAAAAATCACTTTTAATCTGTGAATCTGTGGCAAAAAAATTGAAGCAGAGCTTCGAGGAATTAAACCTAAAAAGATTAAATTTGGAAGTTGTAGCTCATTTTAAAAAGATAAAAAGTTACTAATTTAACAGATTTATAGAACTACCATTCTTATATGAAAGCAGATAAAACAATCTTACCAACTAAAGAGGAAGAAAATTCGGTTACAAAAATAGCTCCGGATAAAGTTGCCGTTGCTGCTAAAAAAACCGATTTTCCTATTGTGGGTATTGGAGCTTCTGCTGGTGGTCTGGAAACATTAGAACTGTTTTTTTCTGAAATGCCAGAAAACACAGGAATGGCTTTTGTGATTGTTCAGCATCTCGACCCCACTCATGTGGGAATGATGCCGGAACTTTTGCAAAGAACAACAAAAATGAATGTTTTTCAAGCCTCGGATTGTCTTATCGTGAAGCCGAACTGCGTTTATGTTATTCCGCCTAATAAAAGCATGTCAATTCTAAATGGTTCCTTGCATTTATTTGCTCCCATAGAAACCCATGGATTACGGTTGCCAATTGACACTTTTTTTAGATCACTCGCTTTAGATAAACAGGAAAATAGTATTGGAATAATTCTTACTGGAATGGGATCCGACGGAAGCTTGGGGATTAAAGCCATAAAAGAACGAAGCGGAATTGTTCTTGTTCAAGATCCTAAAACAGCCAAATTTGATGGTATGCCATCCAGTGCTGTCGAAACTATAATCCCTGATATTGTTGCGCCAGTGGAAGAACTACCTGCTAAACTGATTAATTTATTAAAGTTTATGCCGCTTACTATTATCGATCATGAGATAGACAGTAAAAACAAAAACAATATCGACAAAATTATCATATTGCTTCGGGAACAAACAGGGCATGACTTTTCATTATACAAAAAAAGCACTTTATTTCGTCGTATCGAAAGAAGAAAAGGAGTGCATCAAATAGATAAAATACAAGATTATGTCCGCTTAATGCAGGAGAATCCTAAAGAAACTGAAATATTATTTAAAGAATTACTCATAGGGGTTACTAGTTTTTTTCGAGATCCAGAAGTTTGGATAAAATTAAAAGATACTGTAATTCCAGAAATGATTGCTAAACTACCAGACGGCTATGTAATGCGTGCCTGGGTAACGGGTTGTTCTACTGGAGAAGAAGCTTATACGCTCGCCATGACTTTTAAAGAAGTAATGGGAAAAATTGGAGTAGAAAGACATATTAGTTTACAAATTTTCGCAACAGACCTTGATAATGAAGCGATTGAAAGAGCACGAAAAGGATACTTTTTGCCCAATATTGTTGCTGATGTTTCTCCAAAACGACTTTCGAACTTTTTTACAAACGTTGATGGAGGTTATCGAATCAATTCAAATATTAGAGAAATGGTGGTTTTTGCGCCACAAAATGTAATTAAAGACCCTCCTTTTACTAAACTCGACCTGCTTACTTGTCGCAACATGCTTATTTATATGGAGCCTGAATTGCAAAAAAAGATTATGCGATTGTTTAATTATAGTTTAAATACGGGCGGAGTTATGGTTCTTGGCTCGGCCGAAACGCTGGGGAACGATAGTGAAGGATTTGAAATTATTGATCCTAAATTAAAAATTTTCAGTCGCTCTCTAAAAACACTTTCCCCAAGACTGCTAGATTTTCCAAGTTCCTATTCTGCTACTAATAAAATAAAACAAAAAACTTTGACAACTCCTATTACTGAAAACAATATTCAAACCTTAGCCAATCAAATTGTAATTCAAAATTATGCACCCGCTAGTGTTTTAGTTACTGAAATAGGCGATATTATAAATATAACAGGTAGAACTGGAAAATATTTGGAACCTGTATCTGGTAAAGCAAACTGGAATGTTTTTGCTATGTTACGTGATAATCTTCGAATAGAGTTGCCTATTGCTTTCAAAAAAGTTATAAAAGACTATAAACCGATTACAATTAAAAACATAAGTTTAGATAACTATGGTAAAGAAATTTTTGTAGATGTGACTTTACAACAAATTGAAAAACCAGAAATTTTAAAAGGTAAAATTTTGATTGTATTTAAAGATTTACCAGAAACTATTGGAAATCCAGTAGTAAAATTAAAATCGGGAAGTCAAAAAGCTGATCCAAGACAAAAAGAATTGGAAGTGGAACTCTCTCAAAGTCTGGAAGATCTACAAACCATTCGCGAAGAAATGCAAAACTCGCAGGAAGAATTAAAATCGACCAATGAGGAATTGCAGTCCACCAACGAAGAGTTACAATCTACCAACGAAGAACTTACGACTTCAAAGGAAGAAATGCAGAGTCTAAATGAAGAATTGCAAACTGTGAATGTAGAATTGCAAATTAAGATTGCCGATTATATGCAGGCGAATAACGATATGAAAAACCTACTGAACAGTACGGATATCGCTACCCTTTTTCTGGACAAAGAATTAAATATAAGAAGATATACAGATCCTACGACCAATATATTTAAAATTCGAAATACAGATATTGGCCGACCTTTTACAGATTTGGTTACTGATTTGCGTTATCCCGAAATGGAAGATCATGCCTTACAAGTCATTAAAACATTGAATTTTATTGAAAAATCGATTACCACAAATGATGGAAGGTGGTTCGATATAAAAATTATGCCCTATCGCACACTTGATGATCATATTGATGGACTCGTTCTGACATTTAACGATGTGACCAAATTTAAAAAGATGGAAGTAGAACTGAAAGATGCCAATGAAAAACTTCAAATAAGTACTGAAACACGCTACCGTCATCTTTTTGAATCCGCTAAAGATGGGATTTTAATACTGGACGCCGAAACGGGAAAAATTATAGATGTTAATCCGTTTTTGATTGAACTTCTGGGTTATTCCAAAGATCAATTTGTTGAAAAAGCAATTTGGGAAATTGGATTTTTAAAAGATGTAATTGCCAATGTAGATAAATTTAAAGAGTTACAACAAAAAGAAATCATTCGGTACCATAATTTACCGCTGGAAACTATAAATGGAAATAGGATAAATGTGGAGTTTATCAGCAATGTATATTCGGTGGATGGACAAAAGGTAATTCAGTGTTTTATTCGAGATATTACGCAACAAAAACAAGCAGAAGACAAGCTAGCATTATCCGAAATAAGATATCGAAGTTTATTTGAATCGGCTAAGGATGGGATTTTAGTTTTGGATGCGGAAACGGGTAAAATTGAAGAAATCAATCCATTTTTATTGGATATGCTTGGTTTCAAAGAAGAAAAACTATCAGAAAAATCGGTTTGGGAAGTAGATTTCTTTAAAGATATTGTTGCTAACAAAGACAAGTTTATGGAAATGCAACAAAAAAAATCGGAACATTTTGAAGACTTACCGATGGAAACCGCTGATGGCCGAAAAATTAATATTGAGTTTATCAGCAAAGTATTTTCGGTAGAAAATCATAAGGTAATCCAATGCTTTATTCGTGATATCAGCAAAATAAAAGACGAAAATAAATAGTTCTTACTTGCTTAAAATTAAGCATTAAGATGATTATTGGCACTATAAAAGTTTCTAATTCAATAAAATGTAATGAATTTATGAAAGACAAAACTTCACAATCAGAAGCAGCATTACTTCGCCAAAAAGCGGAGGAAATACTAAAAAACAGACTCGAGAAAGTGGAGGATACTAATTTTGAGGGCAATATATTAAAGCTTATTCATGAGCTTGACGTGCATCAAATTGAACTCGAAATGCAGAATCATGAACTCATCAATGCAAAAACACAAGCTGAAATTGCGGCTGAAAAATATAAAAATTTATATGATTTTGCTCCTTCGGGTTATATTACCGTTACCAAAGAAGGTGAAATTGTGAATTTGAACTTTGAAGCGGCTAATTTATTGGGTAAAGAACGTTCGAAATTATTAAAAAACAGATTTGGTTTTTTTATTACTGACCAATCAAAGAAAATTTTCAGCTCTTTTATTGATCATATATCTGAAAGCAAAACCAAGAAAACTTGTGAAATTGAAATCCTCAACGACAATGGTTTAATTTACGGGTATCTTACTGGAACATTTGACGAAAATGAACAGTATTGCTTATTAACGATTGTCAATATTAGCAAACGTAAAATAGCCGAAGAAGATTTAAAAAAATCAAGATCCCTTTTGTATTCGTTAATTGATAGTCAAAAAGGCACTATCATTTTCTCGATTGATACCAATTATAAATACATCAATTTTAACAAAGCCCATTTTGATGTAATGAAATTTGCTTACGGAACTGAAATTGAAGAAGGAATGAATATTCTAGATTGCATCAGTTTAGAAGAAGATAGAAAATTAGCAAAAGAAAATTATGATCGCGCTCTGAAAGGAGAAACCCATTCGAATATTAGAATTTATGGCGATCTAAACCTCTCCTACTATGAAAGCTTTTTTAATCCAATACTTTACAATAATAATATTATTGGAGCAACTTGTTTGTCACTAAATATTACTGATCGAATTGCAAAAGAAGAAGCATTAAAGACGAGTGAGGAAAAATATCGAAATATTTTTGAATCCAATAATGACAGTATTACACTTTACAAATTAAAGGCTGACAATAAACCTTCTGATTTTATAGAGGTGAATTCCGCATCGACAGCTGTTTTTGGTTACCCAAAATCAGAACTACTTACTTTAAGTGTTAAAGATATTGAGCTTGTCACCGAAAAAAATAGAAAAGCAAGGGTAGAAACCTTATTAGTAGAGGGACATATCGATTTTGAAACTATTATAAAAACCAAAAAAGGGATTAAAAAAGAAGTCGAAAGCAAGTCCGTTTTAACACAATACAAGGGCGAACCTGCGGTAATGAATATTACTCGGGATATTTCGGAGCGAAAGCAAATAGAGAGGGATTTAAAAAAAGCCCATGAAAGTCTTGCCACCTTATTTGATGCTATACCAGACATTTTATTTGAAGTAGGATTGGATGGCAGGATTTATCATTTTCATAGTCACGAACCTGAAATGTTAGCCCTAGATCCCAAGTTATTTATGGGGAAAACGTTTCAAGAAGTACTTCCTCCAGAAGCCTCTGGAATTATAATGTCAGCAGTTCTAGAAGCTAAAGAAAAAGGGAAATCAAAAGGAAAACAATATTCTTTAGATTTAAAAAACGGGCTCTTTTGGTTTGAACTTTCGGTATCTATTATCAATGGATCCGATGAAAAAGACCCCCATTTTATTATTCTTGCTCATAATATTACGGAAAGAAAAAAGACCGAAATTGCATTAAAAATAAGTCAACAAAAACTAAGCGGAATTTTCGAATTGGCTAATTCTGGTATTATGCTGACGGATAATAAAGGAGATATTTTAATGCTAAATGATTGGTGGTACGAAGAACTGGGTTATAACGAAGAAGATTTTAAAAACTTAAGCACTTTTGACATCACTGTTGGAGAAGATTTGGAAATGAGCCAAAAATGGTCCGCTAAATTATTTGAGGGTAAAATACAAAAATACCAAATAGAAAAAAGATTTAAAAGAAAAGACAATTCCATATTATGGGCTGAAATATCCGTTTCTGGAATTAAGGACGAAAACAATAAAGTAATCAAAGCTGTTGGAATTGCAATCGATATAGCCGAACGCAAGAAAGCAATTGAAGAATTAATTTTTGCAAAAGAACATGCCGAACAAAGCGATCGACTAAAAACGGCATTTTTAGCGAATATGAGCCATGAAATTCGGACTCCAATGAACGGAATTCTAGGTTTTACTGAACTATTAAAAGACCCTCAATTAAGCGAAACAGAACAAATAGAATACATTGATATTATTGAAAAAAGTGGCGCTCGAATGCTGACTATTATAAATGATTTAATCAATATTTCAAAGGTAGAATCTGGTCAAATGGAAATTTCTATAGGAGAAACCAATATTAACAGTCAGTTAGACTACCTTTATACCTTCTTCAAACCTGAGGCTACAAAAAAAGGATTATATCTAGAGGTTAAGAATCAACTGAATTCGAAAGATTCCAGGATCAAAACAGATCGAGAAAAAATTTATGCTATATTAACAAACCTGATAAAAAATGCCATAAAATTTACAAATTCAGGAGGCATAGAATTTGGATATACTGTAAAGGGAGAATTCTTGGAGTTTTATATAAAAGACAGCGGTACGGGGATTCCGGATTCCAAAAAAGAACTTGTTTTTGAAAGATTTAGACAAGTACATGAAGGAAATTCAGCAACCTACAACGAAGGTTCTGGTTTAGGATTAACCATATCTAAAGCTTATGTAGAAATGCTGGGTGGCAAAATATGGCTCGAAAGTGAAGAAGGAAAAGGAAGCACCTTTTATTTCACAATTCCTTTTATTAACTATAACGAAACAAAAATAAACAAAGAGGAAATTGATGTTGCCAAGATGGTTACTGATGATAAAGAAGATAAACTAAATAAACTAAAAATATTGATCGTTGAAGACGACGCCATTTCAAAATTACTAATGACGTTAGCGGTTAAAAAATACGCAAAAGAAATATTAAAAGTAAGTACTGGATATCAAGCCATTGAAGTTTGCAGAGCCAATCCAGATATTGATTTATTGATGATGGATATTAACATGCCTGAAATGGGCGGTTATGAAGCTACAAGAAAAATTAGAGAATTCAATAAAAAAGTGATTATAATAGCTCAAACTGCGAACGGGATGCAAAGCGACAAAGAAGAAGCAATAGCCGCAGGATGTAATGATTACATACCGAAACCAGTAAACCTAAACACATTAGGAGAAATAATAAGAAAGAATTTTAAATAAAAAGAATACTAAAAAATAAATAAAATTAAGTGTCATAAGGATCGTAATTAAATTTATAATTTGACAAATTTCAAAAAGATAGGATTAAAAAATCTAAGCCCTTTTGAAATTTTAAAACATAAATTTGTTAGCCCCCCCGAAAATGAATGAGCTTTATAAATTGACACTAAATATGTTACAACCAAAAATTCTTCATCAGAAGGTAGAAGCTCTTTTACTAAAATTACAATCAAATTTAGAAACACCAATTTCTGAAAGTGAGTTATCAATTATGATAAATCAACTTGGATTTGAAGAAATTAATTTCAAAAAAGAAGATTCCGAATTCATTCTTGTAAATGAAAATTTTGTTGTTGATACCAATAAAAAAATAGCTTTTCAAAATGTCGAAAAAGAAAAAAGAGCTGCGGAATTAATTATTGCCAATAAAGAATTAGCTTTTCAAAACAAAGAAAAAGAAAAAAGAGCCGAAGAATTACTTATTGCCAATACGGAATTAGCCTATCAAAACGATGAAAAAGAAAAAAGGGCGGAGGAATTAATTATTGCCAACAAGGAACTAGCTTTTCAAAACGATGAGAAAGAAAAAAGAGCAGCCGAACTTTTTATAGCCAATAAAGAATTAGCCTATCAAAATAAGGAGAAAGAAAAAAGAGCCGACGAACTTTTTATTGCCAATACGGAATTAGCCTTTCAAAACAACGAAAAAGAAAAAAGAGCTGCCGAATTATTTATTGCTAATAAGGAATTAGCCTATCAAAATGACGAAAAAGAAAAAAGAGCAGAGGAATTAATCATAGCCAATACCGAATTAGCCTATCAAAATAAAGAGAAAGAAAAACGAGCAGATGAACTTTTTATAGCCAATAAGGAGCTAGCCTATCAAAATGATGAAAAAGAGAAAAGGGCGGAGGAATTAATTATTGTCAATAATAAATTAGCTTTTCAAAATAAAGAAAAGGAAAAAAGAGCAGCCGAACTATTTGTAGCGAATAAGGAATTAGCCTATCAAAATAAGGAAAAAGAAAAAAGGGCAGATGAATTATCAATAGCCAATACCGAATTAGCTTTTCAAAACAACGAAAAAGAAAAGCGAGCAGAAGAACTTTTTATAGCCAATAAGGAATTAGCCTATCAAAACGAAGAAAAAGAAAAAAGGGCAGATGAATTATCAATAGCCAATACCGAATTAGCCTTTCAAAACAACGAAAAGGAAAAAAGAGCAGCTGAACTATTTATTGCCAAT
>Ga0209499_1001014_pt1 | contig 20335 bp, 13 predicted proteins | sample C_130208_EF_Meta_FD_187306 | JGI IMG/M metagenome (GOLD analysis project Ga0209499, IMG submission 187306) | Freshwater microbial communities from Lake Croche, Canada to study carbon cycling - C_130208_EF_MetaG (SPAdes) (version 2) | ecosystem: Environmental > Aquatic > Freshwater > Lake...
GCTTCGGGCGATCGCCGACTTCAACATCCGGCAGGTGCGACTGGCCCTGGCCCACGACATCGATGCGGTGTATTTTGGCGACGATTGGGGGCAGCAGCTCGGCCTGCAAATGGGGCCGGAGCTCTGGCACGAGTTCATCGAGCCCGAGCTGGTGCGGATGTATTCCGTCGTGCGCGCGGCGGGCAAGTTCGTCTTCATCCATTCGTGTGGCGATGTGGACGAGCTGTTCGAGTCCCTGATCAAAGACGGGGTGAGCTGCTTCAATCCATTCCAACCTGAGGTAATGGATGTCGCCGCCCTGATCCCGCGTTACCACGGTCGCCTTGCCTTTCATGGCGGACTATCAACGCAACGGACCCTGCCCTACGGCACAACCACGGACGTGCGGAACGAAACGGCGCGACTGCTCGAACTTGGGCGCAACGGAGGCTACATCCTCAGCCCCGCGCATTCCGTGGAAGGGGACGTACCCTTGGCGAACATGCTCGCCTTCATCGACGAGGCCATGGCCCAACCGGGATTCAAGCCATGAGCTTGCGCCGCGTTGCCGCAGCTCTGTGGCCCTGGTGCCGGCTTGGCCTGCGGTTTGACATTTCCTAAATCGAAGCGGCGCGGCTCCATGCTTGCTAAGCAACCATCAATGTCGCATCAACGGATGATGCCCGGCAGAGTAACGGTCCGTGATTTGGCCAAGGAGACCGGATTCCATTTCACGACGGTGGCGAAGGCGCTGCGTGGTGATCCGCGCATCAAGCCGGAGACGGTGGCAGCGGTCAATGCGGCGGCCGAACGATGCGGCTATCGGCCCGACCCGATGCTTTCAGCCCTCTCCGCCTACCGGCACCGGCGCGCGACTTATTTTCGCGGCGTCATCGGCCTGCTGACCCCCGCGCCCAATCAAGATCGCCCAGGGGCGAAAGGCCCAACGGTCCAGATCTATCAGGACCTCAAGGCCCATGCGAATCACCTAGGCTTGAAAATCGAATGCCACGATGTTTCCAGCCCGGGGCTGACCGGCAAGCGTCTCAGCCAGATACTTTCCTCCCGTGGTATTCAGGGACTGTTGCTGGCGCCGATCCCCAGTCCTGGGGCGTATCTCGATCTGGACTGGGAGCATTTCTACACGGTGGCCATTGGCTACTCCGTGATGCGACCGACCGTCCACCGGGCCTGCTTTCATCAGGCGCGCTCGATGCGGCTGCATTTGAAGCAGCTTCGAGCCCTGGGTTATCACCGGATCGGGTTGATGCTCACGTGGAATGCGGACCTGCGCACGGACCATAACATCCTCGGATCGTACCTCGCCGAGCAGCAGGAGCACGCGGAGGAGGTGCGAGTGCGGCCTTTCTTGGGCGACGAGGGCACGGCGCGGGAGGCGATCGCCAAGTGGCTTGAGACCGAAAAGCCTGATTGCGTTATGACGACCGGGGCGCCGCACCTCGAACTTATCAAGAGCCTGGGCTACGACGTTCCGCGCGACATCGGAGTCTCCACCTATGCGTGGAGCAAAGCGAACCCGGAGATCGCGGGCATCGATGAACGTTGGGACGCCCTTACCTCTACGGCCCTTGATTTGCTGATGGAGCTGATGGCGAAGAATGAATTTGGCCTGCCGACCTTCCCGCGTTTCGCCCTGATTGAAGGGGTGTGGCGAATGGGATCTTCGGTCCGTGACCTCGCGGCCGGCCTATCCGGGCCCAGCGGCTTGCGTCGCGGTTGCGGGCGCTAGCTGGATTCGCGGGCCACGCGCCGGAATGTCGTCACGAGATCGAACCTTGTGGCATGGCCACTCCAGATCTGGAGATGATGGATGGGCTGATAATTGCAGTCGATCAGGTCGACGGTGTGCAGGACATGCGTCGCCCAAGGCGCGAAGATTTCCACGCGCTGACTCCCCGTGGTCGCGAAGACCCGGCCCTTCGATTGCACGAAGGGATGGGGGGAGTGGAGGTGGAAGGTGACGCGGCCCACCGCAAGCAGTTCTCCCTTGTCCGTCACCGACCATTCACTGGGGTCCTTCGCCTCGAAGCTGCGCCGATAGGCGCGAAAGCTGTCCGCCCATATGGCCTGGAGGTCGATCAGGACTCTCGTGGTGTGAGCGTCAGGGCTGACGATGGGGATCATCGCCTGGGTGGGTACAAGCTGATCCAGCGCATTCACCCCGTCCTTGGTCGGCACGAGCACATTGTGCATGTCGGCGCGCTTCATGGCCATCACCCGAGGATCTTCGTACCTCACGACTCCGCGGTCCACAAACAGGGGCTCGTCATCCAGCTCGATCAGCAGGGCGCCTTTGTCGCGGTGCGCATGATGCGGGTTGGCCTTTGATCCGTTGAGCTGCCAGCGAAGACTGGTGCCATTCGCCTGAATCCGGCCGGAGGCGATGCCGGTGTGCTCCAGCACCCGGCTGCCGAAGCCGAGGCGGTGGCTGGGGGGGACCTCTCGTGGTCCTAGGATAAAGGCGAACAGACCCGTGCCGCCGTAATGCTGGATGTAGGAGAAAGGGCGTTTTTTGGGCAGACTGACTGCGAAGAGGTCGTTGAAGCGGCCGTCTGGGTAGAGTCCTGCCAGGACGGCGATGCTGTCGGCCACGATTTCATCGTTCGCGCAGTCGCCGTCCGGGACGAATCGGCCCGGGCGCCCGCAGGCGAGGGCCCCGAAATAGTTCCCGACCTTGCCGATGGCCTCGGGAAGAAGCTCTTTTGCCGACAGGTTCCGGCGCCGAGCGTACGCGATGATGGGGACCAGGGTCACCTCCAGCGTCAAGGCAAGGTACATGGGCCCTTCGTCCACCCCGCCGTCAGGCAGAATGTAGGAACTCAAGTCCTGCCGCAGATCGTCGCAGGCCCGATCCGCATATTTCCCCATTCTTGGCCAGAGGGTTTCCAACAGCAGCCCGCCCAAGACTCGTCCGCGGCCAAACCAAGGTCCCTGATTGATATGATGGACCTGCTCGAATTTGGCCAAGTCCCGCTCAATGACCGCCATTCCGTTGTCCCAGAGCTTGGTCGCGAACAACTCCCTCGCCCGGTCGGTCAGGGTGCTCGCCAGCCAGTCGAACATCAGTGCCGCCGCCGTCGAATACATCTCCTCCAGGAAGCAGCGAATGTCCCAGCTGGACCCAGGGAGGCGGCACTCCTCCGAACAAGCCCACGACCGGGCATGAATGATGGCCAGCAGACATCTCACAGCATGGCGCACCATGGTCAGGTCACGCTCGACGATGCCCACGAGTGCGAGGACGGGGCCATCGAGGTAGAGGGCGGGGCGCCCTCGCTCCCGCGCGCGCAGATAGCGTTCATCCTGCCAGGGCAGAAAGTCCGTGACCGCTTCCTCGGGGGTGTATTTCAGGGCGTTGGTCGCGCGTTCGCGCAGTAATTCCCACGTTGGCTTCCAGGCCGACAGCTTGCGTTTGGAGCGCAGCTCTTCCCAGTGGCCACCCGCAAACAAGAGGCCGCAATGGGGTTCATCCAGCTTCCACTCGTCCGGGGGCCTGATCCACCCGTCCCATGCCGGGTCGAGGCGGCAACGCTGCTTTTGGATCTCGGCGCACAGCGTGGAGTTTTGCACGCCTAGCCATGCCAGGCCGATTGACTTCGGTCCCGGCTCCGTTGCGCCAAACACCAGGCGGATGCCGTGCTGTTCTTCGGCGGGGAGCGGCACATTGACCTCTTGTCGCTGGTTGTCCCCCGTCCAGGGCTCGCCTGCGAGGGTCCACGTTCCCTGGCCATTGAGCAATTGGACTTCCACGGTTACTCCTGATGGCACCGTTAGGCAGCAAATAATGCGGTCGTAGGGCCGGCGGGGCAACGATTGCCGGATTTCCAGAATGCCAGCCATCAGTCGCGGGTCGCAGTCGTCCCATGTGACCACGGTCCAGCACCAGAACGGCAGCACCCGGGCGTTTGCGGCATGCCGGGACTCGAAGGAGGACGGGATCAGGCCCGCGAGAAGCGGGTCATGGAATGGCGCGAAGATAGCCTCGGCTGGATTGAGGGGATAGAGCCTTAGGTTTGTTTTCAAGGGGTGCAGTGTGGCGATTCACCAGCTGCGCGCCGCGTCGCCAATTCTGACTGGATCAGTTTCGTCGTGCTTTCAGTGAGCGGAAAACGCGTCGCCAGATAGAGGCTGAACAAGGAACAGATCATGAAGGGCCCAAAGCCAAAGATGCGGAGGTAAAGCTGGGTCCCCGGCGACTGGGCTCCCGCTGCCGGAAGGAACCCGGAGGCATTGATCAGCGATCCCGCCACAAGCACCGCCACCGCCACTTCGGCTTTGGTCAGGGCGGCGACAATGGCATTGAACAGTCCTTCGCGCCGGGTTCCGTGGCGGTGCTCATCCAGGTCGCAGATGTCCGGCATGATCGCACTGATGGCGATACCCTGCAGGAAGCCCATGGGGGCAAGCAGTGCGACCGCCGCGACCTGGGCCCATGGGTAGCTCGACTGGGTCAGGAAGATCACCGCGATGGCGCCAAGCACGCCACACGCGGCTCCGGCGATCAGCAGCCCGCGTTTCCCAATGCGGTGTCCCAATGCCGGCGTGAGGGGCATGACGATCATGGAAAGAAGCGAGACTCCGGTGACCGATCCTGCGGTGAGGGCCGCGCCCTGCGACTTGTCGCCACCGAACACGCAATAGGTGTTTATGTAGAATAGCATCCCGTTGAAAATCCACACTCCAAGCGCGTTGGAGGCGCGGATCAGCAGGACGTACAGGAAGGGCCGATTGTGCATGGTTTCGCACAATCCTTTCCATAGATTCATCCTCGTTTGAGTTGGCCGCACGATCCGCTCCTTTGTCCGGAAGAGGGGGCCCGCACTGAAAACCAGTATGATCGGAACCATGGCCAGCGTGATGGCGCGCACGCCATTCAGCTCCCCGCCAAAAACCGGCTTCAGCGCCAGCCAGTAGAGCCACCCGGATGCGAGGCCGGGGAGCAGGCAGAACCACGAGTTGATGGTCATGAGCTTGATTCGCTCGTGGTAGTCCTCGGTGAACTCATAACAGAGGGCCCCGTAGGGTATGTAATAGACCGAAAAGCTGATCCAGAGGACCAGGTTGGTGAATGCGAAGTAGGCGATTTTTGCGGCTCCGCCCGCGGCAGGCGAAATCCACCACATCAAACTCAAGGAAAGGGCACATCCAATCGCACCAGTCGCGATATAGGGCTTCCGGCGGCCCCATTTCGAGCGCGTCTTGTCAGAGAAATGTCCAATCAGTGGATCCAGGATCATCCCAAGAATGCGCGGCAGGGTCACCGCCCATGCCACAACCGCTGCGTCCAGCCGATAGCAGGTCGTCAGGACGGGGAGGAGGAGTGTATTCAGGCACCCCATGACGATCCATGGAGTGGTCGAGCCCAGGCCCAGAAGTAGCATGCCGGGGTCGAGGCGCAGCGTCTGTCGCGCAGAGCCAAGAAAGGGCTTAAGCCGGGCTAGCATACGCCTTCCGACGTTCAGGCCATGCGCTCAATGTCGCCCTGCGCAATTTCCCATTTCAGCGGTTGGCCGCTACTCCAGCGGTCGAATTCCTCGATCATGCAACGGGAGAGCAAGCGTGCATCGCGATCGAGTGCTCCGGCGATATGCGGAGTCAGGACGACATTGGGCAGATCGAAGAGGGGCGACTCCGGGGCCGGTGGCTCAGGCTCAGTCACATCCAGGATTGCCGTGAGGTCCCGACGTTCTTTGAGGACTTCGATCAATTCGGCCTCATGAATCACCATGCCCCGGGCAGTGTTGATCAGGGTTGCGCCGATCGGCATCGTTCTCAGGTGGGATGCCCGGACGATTCCGCGAGTCTCGTCGTTTGCCGGAAGGTGCAGTGAGACCACATCCGCCGCCGCGAAGGCCTCTGGCAGGCTGACCATCGCAGTCACCCCGAGCGCTCGTGACGTCGCTGGGCTTACGTAAGGATCATGGGCGATCACCCTGACCCCAAAGGGGCGCAATTTTTCGCAGACCGCCCGGCCGGACGCGCCCAGGGCAATGACCGCGACGGTGGACCCGCAGACGCCGGCGGGCAGCGGCAGGCGAGTGAACGAGCGCTGGCGGCGCTGCGCGGCGGCGCTGGAAAACCCCTGCTTCAGGCTGAATAGAATGGCGCCGACGGTGTAGTCGGCGACGGATGCGCCATTTATCCCCCATGCGCTGGAGACGCGGATCTTTCGCTGCCAGACCGCATTCGTGACAACACCTTTGACGGAGCCGGCAGCATAGAAATAGGCCCGCAACTTCGGCGCCGCATGCAAGAACGCCTCATCCAGCACTGGAGAGTGCCAGCCTGAAAAGATAACCTCAACGTCAGCCAGCAACTCGGGGCGCTCGGCCAATTCTTCTCGCGTCAATGGATCGGCAATCAAATCGACCCGCTGTCGTATGGCTGCGATCTCTTCCTTGCCGTAGACGCTGCTGTAGGTCCGGGAGAATATGATTAGCGTTTTGATGTTGAGGGCTTTTTCGCCCAGGAGCTGGCCAGAATTGCTGTCGGAACAGGAGAGGGTGCTCGGTGGTGTACCGGTCAATGGGCCGGAGCCTGACCGAAAGTTAAAAAGAACCAACCGACTCAGCTGCGCTCATGGAGCGGTCTGCAGCGCAGGGAGGCGACCAGAAGTTTATTCTACCTGTATCTGCCCCGGCTTCTCAGCTGGGCAGGTCGGGCGTGAATGGCCGGTGGTTCCTTGCGGTGCCTAGGCTGGAGCGCCGTCGCGGTCGCCATTGCTACTGGTAGAATAAGGGGGGCATTGCAGACTCCTTCACCGTTTTCACACTCCGCGCGCAGTCTTAGTTTAACCCCATCCTGAACCACTGATGATTCGTATGAAACCCTCATCGATCCTGTGCTCTCGCGTCCTTGCATGGATGCTTGTTGGCATCGCAGTTTGCCTCGCCACCGCCCCCGTCGTACGCGCCCAAGCGGCGTCTACCCCGCCCACGTCCAAGGACATCGCCCCCGAGGACGTGGTCCAAATGAATCCTTTCAACGTCTCGACCAGCCAAGACTACGGTTATCGTAAGCTGGGCACCGTGACCTCGTCGCGCACCGGCGAACTGGTTTCTCAGATGCCACAGGCGATCGAGATCATCTCGAGTGAACTGCTGAATGATTTCCTGGCGAACAACGGCAATGCCGCCTTCCGCTATTCCTCCAGCGTGCAGGTCAGTGAAAACGAAGTCGGCCAAGCTGACGTGATGAATCTTCGGGGCTTTGCGCTCCCACGTTACTATAACGGCGTTTCGCTCGCGAATTCGAGCAGTCTCGTGCCGGTTAACATCTGGGACAACATCGACCGCATCGAGGTCGTTAAGGGGCCGGTGGGCCTCTATTATCCCGCCTCCACTCCGAACGGCGTTGCCAATTTCATCACTAAGAAGCCGGAGTTCACCAATGCTGCGTCCCTGACCACGACCTTCGGTACATATGAGTTCCGGAAGGTGGTGGTGGATGACCAGCACACCCTGCTCAACAACAAGGTGGGCATTCGCGTCGTCGCCTCGGCAGGCACCAGCGGTGAAGGTTATCATCTTGGCTCGCCGACGCGTTATACCTTCATCTCGCCCTCCATCACGATTCGGCCCTTCAAGAGCCTCGAGATCACAGCGGAAATGGACTACCTGAGGGAGCAAAATGGCTACCAGGGCGGCGCCAATGCCTGGAATTACTCCTACAATCGCGACTGGCAGAAGTATCTCAATAATCCGACCGCCCAGATGATCGCCTATTTCCAGAGCAAGTACTCATTGCCTGACACGGCGGCAACGCTGGCCTTCATCCAGTCCCGTTGGTCTCCCCCCAACTCGGCGGTTGGCCCCGCCCTGACGACTTGGAGCTCTGACATGCTCGCGATCACGGGCACCGCGCCCTTTCTGTATACCACCCAGAAAATCAACTGGAACATCTTCTCGCCGTACGGGGACAAGTGGGCCGGACAGAGCAATCAGTCGACGTACGGCGGTTATACGCCGACCTATGAGGTGTCGGTGACCGAGACGCCACTGGAGGGATTGTCCCTCCGCTACCACTGGGTCCAGCAGACCACCAACCAACAGTTTGTTCGGCAAATCATCGCTCCGAGCACGAATGGGTTCCGCCTGGATGGCCGCGTGAACGCACTCGATGCCGCATCCGTGGCGATTCAAGGAATTAACAACGATGGCCGCTGGGCGTCCTCGGATACCCAACAGCTGGACCTGCATTTCGAAAAGGAATTCTGGGGCGTGAAGCACGAGTTCGGCGCTGGCGTGGAGTATCTGCGAACCAAGTCCGCCATTTGGGTCTACCCGGTGAACTTTGCCCTCGCGGGCACGGCTACTTTGTCGAATGGAACATTTACCGGCGTCGACATTTACCACAACTATGACCCCTTTGGCACCTCGCCCGTCACAGACGTCTATAAGCTAATTGGCGGCGCGCCGACGCTCAGCGCCGGCAAGGTCAATCTTAACATCAACCATCAAGACTACGTGAGCTATCGGGCTTCCTTCATGGATGACCGCGTACACGCACTGGTCGGTGTAAACCGCTATGTGGTCGACCCGAGCGGGCGGTTGAATACGCCCTTGGGCAATCGAAACAACTCAGCGACGTACGGCATCATCGCCGAGGTGACAAAGGGTATCTCCGTGTTTGCCAGCAAGAGCAGCTCCGTCCAGTTCACCAACCTGATGAGCGTAACGGGTGTAGGCGTTCTCCCCAGTGATAACGCGCACCCGCTCGACAACGAAAAGGGCAATGGGTTCGAGATGGGTCTCAAGTCGACTTGGCACAACAACGAGCTGACAGGCACTTGCTCGTACTATGATGACACCCGCGACGGCGTGGTGTCCGGCGACATACTGCGGAATCTCTCCGATCCCCGGAACGCGGTTGTCTCGACCGTGCAGTTCAACGTCAACGGAGGGCACTACGTCTCGCGTGGCGTCGACCTGGACCTCAGTTGGACCCCCAATGATCGCTTCCAGATGCTCCTGAATTACAATCACACGATTCAGGCGATCATTACTTCCGATCCGTCGGTCAATCCGAATACCACGGGCACCCTGACGTATCAGCGCGAATTCCTGTACCCGCTCTCCCATACACCCAAGGATCGGGCGAATTTGGTGGGCAAGTACAACTTCGCGGGTGGCCACTTCAGCGTGGGTGGAAGCATGCGCTACAGTGCGACCTACCTGATCTCCAACGCCAATACCTCACTGCTTTGGGTGCCACAGCAGACAATGCTGGATGCCTTCGTCGCTTATCGCACGAAGCTGGGTAGCGTCCCCACCGAACTGCGGCTCAATGCCACCAACATCACCAATGTCCGCGACGACTACTCCTGGGGCAACGGCCGTGAATACGCCGCCTCTGTCGTGTTTCATTTCTGAGCGTGCTTAATGTAAGGCGTGGCACGCGCGAAGGTCCTTCGCGCGTGCCCGTAGCCTAACGCCGGTCTGGGCTGGCCGCCAACGCGATGTTCACCGCCCGCACGAGGCTTGCCGCCGCCATGCAGATGCAGCGGCCAGACCGCGTGCCGCTGATGTGTCAGCCCTCGCTCGGCTTCGTGCTACGGCAACTGCCGGAGCTGGACCCGATCGATGTCTGGCATAACCACGGAGGGGCGCTCGCCCGCGGTTACTGTGAGATCAGCCGGCGTTTTGGATTCGACGGTGTGCTCATTCCGGCGGTGGGGGCGGCCCCGCTCGACCTGGATGCGGTGCGGCAGATCGACCGGGGCAACGCGGAGGGCCCGGTGGTGCACTTCCAGAACGGGGACCGCTGCGTCTATTGTCGCAATGATTTGCCGCGTTACACACCTGCGCGCCCTCCGGAGCAGGACATCCTCAGCCTCGACCCGGCGGCGATTGCCGACCGCCTGGCCTACCACCCTCCCTCGACGAATCTGCGCATGCAGATGACCAAGGACGCCGCGGGTCGCGTGGCGGAGATCACGCAGGCCCGTGAGCTGATGGGGCCGGATATCTCGGTCCATGGCTCGCTGTACTCGCCGGAAGACTACCTGATTGACCTGCTGGGCGCGGATGGAGCGATGGTGGCATTGCTGACCGAACCCGAGAGGTGCCAGGGCCTGCTGGCGAGGTTCGCCGCGGCCGTGGCGGGCCACGCGCGGGAGCAGATTGCCGCGGGGGTGGATGCGCTGAACGTGTCGGCGCCATGGGCCGGGCAGAGCTTCGTGTCGCCGGCATTGTTCCGCTCGCTCCTGGCCCCGGCCCAGGCGGTGTTGGTCGCGGCGGCCCGGGCCGCGGGGGTGCCCAGCTACTGCCACACATGCGGGGCAATCGGGGACCGCCTCGAGGCAATCATCGATATCGGGTATGACGGCATCGAGTGCCTCGATCCTCCGCCTCTGGGCAATGTGGAGCTCGCGGACGCGGTTCGCCGCATTGGCCGTCGCGCCTTCATCAAGGGCAACATTGATCCCGTCCACACGCTCCTGCTGGGCACCCCGGACCAGATCCGCGCGGATGTGACCCGGCGTCTGGAGGTGGGCATGACCGCCGGCGGCTTCATCCTCAGCACGGCCTGCGCGATCGCGCCCGAGACGCCGGCGGCCCATGTGGCACTCCTGCGCGAACTGGCGGAGCAGTATGGACGCTACTGACCGGGCCTCCGCACCCATCTCTTCATGGAACATTTGACCCCTCAATTGCCTCGCCCCCCGGTCCGTTGGGAGAAGTCTCCCGGTGCGTTGCACTATGCCAACGCGTGGTGCGGGGATGTGCCGCTGGTGTACCGGGGCCATGCGGGATTGGTGACGGTCACGAGCGGTCGGGGTGACCGCTGGCCCGAAACCTCGCTCAGCTTCGAACCAAACGCCCTCGCTCCGCTCCCGCAACCGGTCCGGCAGCGGGTGCGCCAGCGGCTGCGTCGCGGCACCGCCGCCCGGGACGTGCTGGAGACGGAAGTGACCCTCGTGAACCGCGGCAAGGTGGCCGTTCCGGTGCTGCTCGACTTTTCCAGCTCCGCCCATCCCAGCCTCAGCCGGACCCACGAGCGGGTGCATCTGCCGCTGAGCGCGGCGGGCCTGGCCACGCATTGGGCGATCAAGGAGATCATCGCGGAAAGTCCTCTCCTGGAGGCCGATCACGTCCTTGGGGTCCCCGGCGAGAATGCCGCCGCTTTTTCCTGCCACTACCTCGAGCCCCGCGCCAGCGGCTGCCAGGAGATCAAGACCCGCGCTCCGCTGCTGATCCCGCTGGTCCAGCTCTCCCAGCCGGTAGCCGCGCTGCGCCTCAGCTTTTTCGCCGGCGCCGGCCGGGCTTGGCGGATTGTCTTCGCCGGCAACATGTGCGGCGCGGGCGGCTGTAGTTTTGGCACGCAGTTCCTGCTCCAGCCCGGCCAAACCGTGACTGAACGCTTCTGGGTCCTGGCCCATTACGGCGCCCCGGAAGAGGCCTGGCGCGTGTTTCATGCGCTGGCCCACCACCGCCGATCCACCGTGCGCTGGTTGCGCGAAACCAAGGTGCACTATTACGATTTCCTGTCCCCCGCCGCGCTGCAGGGCCGGCGCGGGCTGGGATTCGATGCGGACTGCAAGCGGTTCCGGGAGTTCGGGGTGGGGATGGCAACCCAGCATGGCTACTATCCGTACATGGGGGATTACGTGCACCCGGATCGCAGGCGATGGACCGCCATGGCGTCGGATCGCTTTGGGGGATTCACGATGTCGCTGGACTTGATGCGGCGGCGGATCGCCCGTACCCGGGCCCAGGGCGCGCGGGCCGCCGTGTACCTGCACGCCAGCGGCTTGGATTCAGCCTCGCCGTGCGCGGCGAGCCTGCACCACGCCATTGCCTACGATAGCAGCCACCAGCCGCTCGAACTGACCTATTGGCGGGGACCGGAAACCGTCGGGACGCTGTGGCACATGTCAATGGCCGCCCCGGCCTGGCGGGAGCACCTGCTGCAGCAGGCTGAGTGGATCATGGAATTGCTCGAACCGGACGCGCTCCTGGTGGATGAGACCTTTTCCGGAGTCGGCCATGATTTCCATCCGAACCGGAATTGCGCTCTCTCGCCGGGCGCAATTGAATTCTACCAGGCCCTCCGACAGCTCGTGCACCGGCACGGCCCGGACAAGGCGCTGCTGACCAGCGACTGTTCCCTCGCCAGCTTTGTACTGTGGGCCGATGGCGAGGCCGGCGATCACGCCTATACCACTTTGCTCGGACATCCGCTGTATCGGAAGGAACCGGTCCGCTACCTCGCGGCACTTGGCGACAGGCCGTGGGTTCCATGTGCGTGGCAATTCGTCGGCTTCTGGCCGGAACAGGTGGAACTGGCGCGGAAGACCGGTTGTGGCGTCGGCGTTTCGGCGGGCTGGATCGAGTACACAGGCTTGTGCCACCTCCCGCGTGAATTTGAAAAGCAGATCCTGGAAGACGTGCGTGGCCTGACGGGCCGCCGCGCCAAGCCATTTCCCCAGCTCAAGTCATCCTCATTGCCCGCCTGCCATGGCGGTTCCAGCCCATGACCTCCCGCGAACGCATCCTCACCGCCGCCCGGCGCGGCCAACCCGACCGGATCCCGCTCGATATTTGGATGACTCCCGAGGTCCGCGAACGGTTGCTGGCCCACTTCGGCGTGGCCACGGACCCCGAACTGTGGACCAAGCTGCACCTCGACAAGATTGTCTGGGTCAGTCCGAACTACGTTGGCCCCCCGGCGCGGCAGCTTCCGGGCGGTGTCCGGCAGGAGCCGCCGTGGTGGATGAGTATGCGGGAAATCGACTATGGCACCGGGCGCTATACGGATCCCGTCGGCTGGGCCCTCAAGGATGCCACGACGATGGCGGAGTTGGAGGCCTTCGAGTGGCCGAGCGCAGACTGGTACGACTTTTCCACCATCGAAGCCCAGTGCGACGCCTGGCCCGAGCACGCGATCGAGGGCTGCTACGTGGCCCCCTTTTACTGGTACAACCATGTGCGGGGCCTGGAGCAGAGCTGCATCGACCTGATCGCCGAGCCGGAAATCGCGGAGTACATCCTGGAGCGGATCACGCGCTTCTGCTGGGAGTATGCCAACCGCTTCTTTGAAGCGGGCCGCGGCAAGATCCACATCACTCAGGTGACGGACGACTACGGCTCGCAGCACGATCTGATGATCAGCGTCGAATGCTACCGGCGCTGGTTCAAGCCGCTCCAGAAGAAGTTCACCGACCTCGCGCACCAGGCGGGCGCCCTGGTGATGCACCATGACGACGGCGCCATCCGCCGCATCATCCCGGACTTTGTCGAACTTGGGGTCGATATCCTGAACCCGATCCAGCACGTCTGCCCGGGGATGGACATGCGCGAGCTCAAGCACGCGTTCGGCCGGAACCTGTGCTTCCATGGCGGCGTGGACAATCAGGACGTGCTGCCCCACGGCACGGTCGAGGCCGTCCGGCGTGAGGTGCGCGACTGCATGAGCCAGCTGGGGGCTGGTGGCGGGTATATCCTGGCGCCCTGCCACAACATCCAGCCGGTGACGCCGACCGAGAACATCGTCGCGATGTACGAGACGGCATGGGTGGAGGGGTGGTACTAGGGTGTGCCCGGGCGAGCGCCGCCCGGTCGGGAAGGTCGAGGGGGTAGGCCTCGATCGCCGGTTTGGCCCCGCAGACGGCCGCCGAGGTCTCCCAGCGCCGTCTGGCGATCGGTGACCCGTGCCTTGGCGGGCGAGCTCCACGTCCGCCCTTGGCCAATGTCGGAGCCCCTGCCGGTGAACAGGCATCGCTGGCTGGGAAAGGGCATGGCGGAAGGCTAGCTGCCAAGGCGCGCACCATCAGCCCCGATCAGACAGGCCGGAGGGGTCACGCCGCCGGCGAGAAAAGACTTACCGCCGACCCCACTTCGCACTTTTTCCCAAGAAATTGTGAACGCTCCGGAAACTACGAAGGCACCCGGTTTCTGGGCCGCGAGAACAATGTTCCTAAGGTATCCCGCCCCGAAAGAGGATTAAGTTCCTAAACAGGCAGGAATAGCTTGTCTCTGTCCATCGTAAGAAAGTCCCTAAGAAAATGTCGGCCGGGCGTCTCAACACTGCCTTCGGCGCTAAATTTGTTAGTAATCAGGCCGCAGGCGGACTGCCGCAACTGCTGGGACAAGAGCTACAGGGCCCTAGAGATTATGAAGTGACCTACTTTGCTGTGTTTTTTGGCTTTGGCGATCGTGTGGGCTTATCAAGCTCGCCCGGGCCATAGCGTGTGCTACAATGCCTATGTCAGAAACCCCTATCTCCCCCGACCCCCTGTTCTGAGAGGGGTCGTTTTCCCAGAACCAAGCCCATGCCAACGACCGACCGACAGACTGTCGGTTCATTCAACGTTCGGCAAAGAATATGATCGTTCGCACCCAAGTCACGTTCTCGGCGACGGGTGAGCGTTTCATACCGTCGAAAGTCGAGGCTCGATTTACACTTGCGCATGATCCGGGAGTCATCGGGACGCGTGGGCGCTATCGAGATGTTCCCGTTCCATACGGTTCTGCCTCTCTCGACGCTCCTGAAGACGAGCCTGAAAAGATCGCGTATGTGCATCGACACGTTCATTCGTTTCTTGGTGCGATGCGCGATGCCGGTGCCGAGAGTTTCTGCCTCCACATCACATACCAATACGAGAGTCAGTGTGCCTTGTCCTTCTCGAAGGAAGAACTGAAGATGATCCTGGAACTCGATTGCTACTTGAACGTTGATTGTTGGACGGATGACGTGCCGAACCAACTGCCAGAGCCAACGGCCCCGAGTGGCCGTGGCTCAACTTGAACGTTAGCCAGAAAATGAGCGCTCGCACGCCTGAGGAGGAAGTCGAAGAGAAGAACTGGCGCGATGCCCTCGGCACCGCGCCTGAGCGTGATTTCACTCGGCGGTCGTTCGTTTGTGCGCCAGCGATGGTAAAGAAAGAGCTGGTGAATGGGCATCGCACGTGGAGTCCATACGACCCGTCAAAGTTCTCGAAGGAAGAATACGACCTTGTTGAGGGCATGTGGGATCATGAGCATTGCGCCGTTTGCTGGCAGAAGATCCAGGCCGGCGATCCGTATTGGCAGTGACGGGATACGCTTTTTCGAGCCACTCGGAGAGTTAGTCGGAGTGATGAGTTGAGGTTGGGGTGGTGGTTGTGGTTTGTCGATCTTCGACGGAGGGTGGCCGAAGGCCAACCGGAGTCGGAGATCGAGAGAGTTGGGCGGCGTAGTGGACTGGGCTGCGGTAGCCGAGTTTGCTGTGGGGCCGCACGGTGTTGTATTGGATCCGGAAGTCCTCGATGACGACGCGGGCCTCGGTCAGCGTCCACATCTGCTCCCGATTGAGGCACTCATCGCGGAAGCGGGAGTGGAACGATTCCACGAAACCATTCTCCCACGGACTGGCGGGGGTGATGTAGATCGTCTTAATATTCTGCTCCGCTAGCCAGCTTTGGAGTTCTTTGGCGATAAACTCCGAGCCGTTATCCGAACGGATAAATTCAGGGACGCCGTGTTGCGCCATCGCTGCTTTGACCAACGCGATCACGTCGCCTGATTTGAGGGCCCGGTCAGCTCGGAGCACATGGCATTCCCGGGTGTATTCATCAAGGACGGTGAGCATCCGCAAGGCCCCGCCTCGCATTGTGGCGTCCGCGATAAAGTCCCACGTCCACACGTGGCCCCGATGGCTCGCCTTGGTCGGCAGTCCTGTCGAGTGTCCTCGGCGTACCAGCCGACGTTTCGTCGGCGGCACCCGCAGCCCATCGATGCGCCGCAATCGTTGCACTTGGCGCTTACCCACGCGCCAGCCTTCCTGCCGCAGCAACGCGGTGATCCGGCGAAAGCCATACCGGGGGTTCGCTGCCGACAGCTCATGCAGTCGCGCCACCAACTGCTGCTGCGCGTCGCTGCGCACCCCGGCCCGGTACCACCACGTCGCTCGGGTCAGCCGTAAAATACGGCACCCTGCGCGCCCGGAACACAACCCGTCGCTTACAACGGAACTCACCAGCTGCTTCTTGTGCCCCGGGCTCATAATTTTTTTCGATCACGTACTCCAACACCCGCTTGGCCAGCAAGGCCTCAGCGAGCATCTTTTTAAGTTCGGTGTTTTCTCGCTCCAGTTCTTTCAGATGCCGGGCTTCGTTGACATCCATCTGGCCAAATTGCCTCTTCCAACGGTGATAGGTCACCTCGGAGATGTTTTTCTCCTGGCAAACCTCCACGATGCTTTTGCCGCCATCGGCACTCCGCAAGATGCGGATCTTATCTTCAGTGGTGTAGCGTTTCCCTTTCATAGTCTGGTTCCTTTTATGGGCTCCAGACTAACTCTTCAAGTGGCTTGATTTGGCGGGGTCACGTCACGTGCAGGTCATGGCCGAGGCGGATTTTCCCCTCGAGCGACTGGTTCAGCAGCTGCTGCTTGAGGAGGGCGTCCTGTTCGGCGAGCCGGCGGCCGTCGCGTTCCAAATTGAGCTCGGCGCCCTGGGCCACGGAGGTTTTGGCGAGGTGGGCGAGGCTGCCCATCTCGGCGCGGGTGTTCTCGCGGAGATCAGCGCGGGCGCTGCTAGAGGAATCTGCGCTGCGCCAGTTGAGCACGGGGAAAAAGGCGCCGGCCAGCAGCAGGGCGGTGCCAAAGAGGAGCAGGCCGACCGTCACCTGCTGGTACGTGGCCATCAGGCGCGCGGTGGGGGGCGCGGGAAACGCCACGCGGATGAGGCGCGGGGAAGAGCCGAGCGGGAGGAGGCCCCGTTCGAGGTAGAGCAACGCGGGATCCTTGGCTGGCAGCACGACATCGGCCGCCTGGACACTCACAGTGCCGCCGAGCATGTTGCCGAGCTGGTGTCGGTACGACTCGTCCCATTCGTCCACCGGGCGGTTCAGGATTTGAAGCACGGCGTCAAACTGCATCCGGCGCGCCTCGATGGCCTCGGCCCGCAGTCGCTGGGTTTGCTGGCGCAGCCAGCTCTGGGCGCCAAGGGTCGCCCCGAGGAACACCAGCAGCAGGAGCAGCGAATAGCCGATGAGGCGGGTGAGGGAGTTCATGCGGCCGGGAGCCCGGGCCGCGAACCTGTGGCGGCAAGGGGCCCACGTCAAAACTTTCGACATTTCCCCCGGGGCGGCTTTTGTTGGCGGGCTCCCGCATGAAGCCGTTTTACCTCACCACTGCCATCGACTATGTGAATGGTGCGCCGCACCTGGGCCACGCCTATGAAAAGGTGCTGACCGACGTCATTGCCCGGTTCCGGCGGATGATGGGTGACGAGGTGTATTTCCTCACGGGCGTGGACGAGCACGGCCAGAAGGTCCAGATGGCCGCCCAGCAGCTCGGCATCCCGCCCCAGCAGTACGTCGACGAAACCAGCGCGGCCTTCCGCGCTCTGCTGCCGCAGCTGAGCATCTCCAACGACGATTTCATCCGCACGACCGAGCCGCGGCACAAGTCGGTCGTGAGCCGGCTGCTCCAGCAGCTGTTCGACAAGGGTGAAATCTACCAGGCCGAGTACAAGGGGTTCTATTCCACCCGGCAGGAGCAGTTCCTGCAGGAGAAGGACCGGCAGCCCGACGGCACGTGGCCGGAGCTCTTCGGCGACGTGACCGAGATCACGGAGTCCAACTATTTCTTCAAGCTCGCGGGCTACCAAGCCTGGCTCGTGGATTTCCTGACGACGCATGAGGACTTCATCTTCCCGCGCTACCGCCAGAAGCAAGTGCTGGAGTTCCTCAAGGACCCGCTGAATGACCTCTGCATTTCGCGCCCGCGCGAGCGGCTGGAGTGGGGCATCCCGCTGCCCTTCGACCCGAACTACGTGACGTACGTCTGGTTCGACGCGCTTGTGAATTATTACTCGGCAGTGGCCGACACGGGGCAGTGGCCCGCGGACATCCATGTCATCGGCAAGGACATCCTCGTCCCGCCGCACGCGGTCTACTGGCCGATCATGCTGCACGCCCTCGGGCTGCCGCTCCCGAAGTCGCTGCTCGTGCACGGCTGGTGGTCGGTCAACGGCGTGAAGATGTCCAAGAGCACCGGCAACTTCATCGTGCCGGCGGACTACACCGGGGAGTTCGGCGTGGACGCGCTGCGCTATTTCCTAATCCGCGAGATGAACGTGGGCCAGGACAGCGACTTCACCCGCGCGCAGTTCCTCGTCCGCTACAATAGCGAGCTCGCGAACAATTTCGGCAACCTCGTCAACCGCACCTTGAACATGACCACGCGTTTCGGCGCGGGTTTGATCCCCGCGGCCGGCCCGGCGGAGGACGTGGAGAAGGAACTTCAGGCGCTGTGGGACAAGACCCGCATCGAGGTCATCCCGCTTTGCGAGGGCTTCCAGTTTCACACCGCGCTCGACCGCACCTTTGCGTTCATCACCGCGACCAACGCCTACATTGAAAAGCGCGCGCCGTGGAAGCTCGGCAAGTCCACCGCGGAGGCCGACCAGGCTCTGCTGCGCACGTCGCTCGCCACGATGGCGGAGGCGCTGCGGCTGGGCGCCGCCCTGTTGCAGGCGGTGATGCCAACCACCACGGAAAAGATCAACGCCGTGCTCGGCTACACGCCGGGCGCGAGCTGGCGGGACGAACTGGTCTGGGGCTCGCGGCTGGCCGGCCGGAAGGTCGCGGAGGCCCTCGTGCTGTTTCCCCGGCCCCAGCCCGCGGACAAGGCGCCAGCCAAGCCGTGACCATCCTCCCGCTCCATCCGGCGAACAACGCCTCGCCCGAGGCGCTCGAGGCGTTTCTCGCGCAGTGCCGCGCGGCGGCGGTGCAGGAGGGACACGCCAAGCTCGTGAGCATCTCGCTCGCGGTCGGCGCGCTCGATCCGCTGGCGGTGCTGGAGTCCATCTTCGAGCCGAGCGAGCCGCATTTTTATGCGGAACGGCCCAGCATCGAGAGCGCGATCGCGGGCGCGGAGGTTGCCGTGGCCCACGAGGCTCACGGGCCCGGTCGCTTTGCGGCGATCCAGCGGTTTATCGATGAAACCCTCGCACACACCATTGCGGTGGGTGACGTGGAGGCGCCGTTCGGTGGTCCGCATTTTTTCACGGCGTTTGCGTTCCAGAACCAGACGGAGGTTGGCGGCGCGTTTCCGGCCGCCCGCGCTTTTGTGCCGCGCTGGCAGGTGGCGCGTGCGGGGGCGACCACGACCGCCGTGGCCAACCTGCTGGTCACGGCAGACGCCGACCTGACGCTGCTCGCGCAGCGCGTGTGGCGGGCGCACGGGAAGTTTGCGCAGTTCCGCTACCGGGAATCGCATCCCGCGGCGCCGGTGGCCGGACCCGAATTTTCCACCCGGGAGGCCGGCGATTACCGGGCGGCCGTGGCTCGCGCGCTGACCCGCCTGGCAGCGGGCGAGTTTGAAAAAATCGTGCTGGCGCGGGCGATCGACCTGACGCTCCCGCAGCCGCTGCACCCGTTGCGCGTGCTCAATGGGCTGCGCCAGCTCTTTCCCGACTGCTATGCCTTCTCCCTGGCGAACGGGCGTGGCCAGAGCTTCATCGGGGCGAGTCCCGAGCAGTTGGTCCGCGTGAGCAAGGGCACCCTCGAGACCTCGGCGCTGGCTGGCACGGCCGGCCGTGGAGTGGGCGCGAGCGAGGACGCGGCGCTTGGGGCGGCGCTGCTGCATAGCGAGAAAGACCTGCGGGAGCACCGGTTCGTGGCCGATACCATCACCGGGCGGCTGGCGCAGCTGGGCCTCAAGCTGGAGTTTGCGGCGCAACCAGGACTGCGCCGGCTGGCCAACGTGCAGCACCTGCACACGCCCATTCGCGCGGTGCTGCCGGAGAACGTTCGCCTGCTCCAGGCCGTGGGCTGGCTGCATCCGACGCCGGCGGTGGGCGGGACGCCCATGGCTGCGGCGCTGGCCTGCATCCCGGAACTCGAGGGGTTTCCCCGCGGGCTCTACGGCGGGGCCATCGGCTGGGTGAATGCGCGCGGCGGCGGCGAATTTTTTGTCGGGATCCGCTCGGCGCTGGTGGACGGCGCCACGGCGCGGGTCTACGCGGGGGCGGGCATCGTGGCCGGCTCGACGCCGGAGAAGGAGTTTGCCGAAACGGAGCTGAAGTTTAAAGCCATGCTCGGCGCGCTCTGCGCCTGACCACCGCCCAACGATGCTCGATTTCCGCAACATCAACAGTCTCTGGGGCACCGTGCTGGTGGAGACCCTGCACCGGCTGGGCGTGACGCACGCGGTCATCTCCCCGGGCTCCCGCTCGACGCCGCTGACGATGGCCTTCGCGCGGCATGAGGGAATCGAGTCTATCCCGGTGTTGGATGAGCGCTCGGCGGCATTTTTCGCCCTGGGCCTGGCGCGGCGGCACCGCCGTCCGGTGGTCCTGCTTTGCACCAGCGGCACAGCCGGGGCGAATTATTACCCCGCGGTGATC
>Ga0209499_1001015_pt1 | contig 20326 bp, 17 predicted proteins | sample C_130208_EF_Meta_FD_187306 | JGI IMG/M metagenome (GOLD analysis project Ga0209499, IMG submission 187306) | Freshwater microbial communities from Lake Croche, Canada to study carbon cycling - C_130208_EF_MetaG (SPAdes) (version 2) | ecosystem: Environmental > Aquatic > Freshwater > Lake...
TGCCGACCGTGTTGGTTCTGGCAAGTTATATCGACCGACTCTCACATAAGTGGAGAGGTCAATATTTGATGTCTGTCCTTCTGAAAAGGAATAAAACAACAACATTATTACTAACATTGTTTGTTTAAAATAATTTTTTTCCATTTTAATAATTTATTTGTTACACATTTATTAAGATTTCAAAATTATTTTAAATATAATTGAAGTGTGTTTTTATTATTTTATATAATTATTAAAGAATTGTGTTGCTATTTGAATAAAATGAATCTTTTTAATATTTAATTTACAATTTATCATTTTTTTATTAACATTTATAAATGCTAAAATTAGGTGTTAAATGAAGTGCAATTCGGTATTTAATTAATAATTGTAGCTACAATAGTTTGGATTTTTTAACACCGCACTCAAATTATAAAAAATGAGTTTTCAAAAAGTAAAATGGACTTTGTAAAATGGACAATTCAGCATGAAATCAAATTAATTGACAAAAGTAGGGTTTATTTAGAATGTCAATTTTAAAAACGGAGCAACAAAAAAAACCTTAAAAACTTCTCATAATCTTCCAGCAAATTGTTACAGATATCTGCTGAATAGTCTACTAAGTTGAACCAATAACCTCTAAAGAAATTTAGAGGTTATTTATTTCCAAAAAATTCTAAAATAGATTTCGAAATCTTTTATTAATTAGAATAATAGATTAATCTTTTTAATTACATTTGCACGCAAAAAAAAGGTTTTGTTATTTTCAAAAACCATTACAAAGAGTATTAAAATCCCTATGCAGATTGTTCATGATTTAGTCGGGATATTTATTAGAGAAGTCTTTATGAAAATAGTGGCTTTGATTTTTTATTTGAAATTTAATTTATGAAAAGAGTTATTGAGTACAGAAAATTATTAGAAGTTGACAAAAATGTTACTTTAAAAGAACTGAAAACCATTTATAGAAATGCGATGAAAGACAATCATCCTGATAAATTTGTAAATGATGAGGCTGGAAAACAAGCTGCAGAAGAAACGAGCAAAAATATTATTAGTGCCTATCATTTCTTGGTAAGCATTTCAAATGAAACACTTGAAAAGAATTTACCAGAATATCAAGATACAATCAACAACTTTAATATTCTTGATTTCCGTTTAGAAAAACAAACTTTGTTAATTACCCATTTGAACGGTGTTTCTTACGAATATATTGGGGTTCCAAGAAATCTGTATGTTAAAATGATTAATGCAGAATCTCCTAATCGATTTGCAAAACGCCATATTTACGGAAATTTCATCTACAGAAAATCTGGTGAAGGAACTGAAGAATAGAGTATTGTAATAGGATATTATTCAAAAAGTCATGATTTTATAGTTTATTGATACTAATATTAAGATGTTTCATTTTTTTAAAACATCCTTTTTTTATTTTATTATATTTTACAGTGTCAAACAAATCAATTTCCTTGATTTATTATTTAGAGAAAACAATCAAATAAATAATTTTATATATTTGTTTAAACAAACACATAAAAAAATCAACTTATGCACACTATTTTAATTTTATTACTTTCGTCATTTTCATCTTTATTATTAGGATTTATTTGGTATAATCCAAAAGTTTTTGGAAACATCTGGATGAGAGAATCTGGAGTTTCAGAAGAAAAAATTAAAAGAGGCAACATCGCATTAACAATGCTAGCATCATTTCTTTATGCTTTTTTTATTTCCTTTATTTTGCAATATTTAGTTATCCATCAGACAGGTGCTTTAGGAATGATTGGTGGTAATGAATCGAAAGCACTTCCGTCCTTTGCAAATTTCATGAGTGATTACGGAACAGCATTTAGAACCTTTAAACACGGTGCTTTACATGGATTTATTACTGGATTATTTTTCTGCTTACCTGTAATTGGAGTTGGAGCATTACACGAAAGAAGAAGTTGGAAATACACGCTTGTTGCTGGAGGTTACTGGGTGATAACTTGTATGATTATGGGCGGAATTATCTGCCAATGGATGTAATTTTAACATTTAATTATAATCCAATCGCTCTACTTTTGTGGAGCGATTTTTTTTATGAACGAATTATCATTTAAAATATACCTGCATACTCAAGATCTTCCCAAGAAATGGGATACTGTTGCTGTAAGTAATATTTTTCTTCAAAGCCATTATCTTGAAGTTTTAGAAAAATCGGCCCCTTCAAACATGAAATGTTTTTACATAGGAGTTTTTGAAAATCAAGAACTAATTGGAGTTTCATTGGCACAGTATCTTGATTTAAATACATTAGAATCCTTTGGTGAACGGGATAAATGCCTAAAAACATTTTTTAGAAATATTATTTTTAGGAAATTTGGATCTCATACTTTATTTTTAGGAAATAACATGATTACAGGTCAAAATGGGTATGCTTTTTCTAAAGAAATCAACTTTGAAAAAGTAAGTGCCATTTTATTTGAAAGTGCGAATGAAATAAAACACTATTTTAATAATAAAAACATCAAAATTCATTTGGTTTCTTTTAAAGATTTTTATGAAAATTGTTCAATTGAATTGAAAAAATATCAATTTTCAAAGATGTACGAATTCAATTCGCAACCCAATATGATTTTGTATGTCCTTGAAAATTGGAAAACCAAAGGCGATTATATTGAAGCATTTTCAAAGAAATATCGAGATCAATACAAACGGGCTCAAAAGAAATTTGATGGAATAATTGTTAAAGAATTTACTTTGGCAGAAATAATTCAGTACGAAGAAAAAATAAACGATTTGTACCATTATGTAGCAAAAAATGCGCCTTTCAATACCTTCTTTTTATCTAAAAATCATTTCTCAACGATGAAAAGTAAATGCGAAAATAATTTCTTACTTTTTGGTTACTTTTTAGATGAAAAATTAGTTGGATTTCACACCATTCTTCTCAATGGAACGGTTTTAGAAACCTACTTTTTAGGTTATGATTCAAAAATTCAAAAAGAAAATATGCTATATTTAAACATGCTTTATAACATGACTGTATATGGAATTGAAAATGGTTTTAAGAAAATAATTTTCGGAAGGACCGCACTCGAAATCAAAAGTTCTATAGGAGCAATTCCAGTAAAAATGTCTGGTTTTATCTATCATAATAATTCTATAGTAAATAAATACCTAGCGCAGTTTTTCAAAAAACTAGAACCTAAAATTGAATGGCAAATTCGACATCCTTTTAAATGATTTAATTCATAGCATCTATTTCTCCTTGAACCACTTCCCAATCTTCGAGAAGTTTATCTAATTCCACTTTTTTCTTGTTGTAAGCCATAAAAAAAGAGGCGTCATCTATATGTTTATCATAATTAGAAGCCAATGCTTTATCATCATTCTGAATATCTATTTCCAATTGTTTAATTTGACTTTCAATTTTGCTCAACCGATTTTGAAGTGATTTTCCTTTCTTTTGGTCTTCATAAGAAACCCTATTAGTTTCCTTTGGTGTCTCTTTTTTTTCAACATCTTTCTTTTCTACCTCACGCATGTTTTCCAAATTACGTTGCTCTAAAAAGAAATTGATATCACCTAAATACTCCTTGATTTTTTGATCTTTAAATTCATACACAATATTCGACATTCCTTGAAGAAAATCCCTGTCGTGTGAAACCAAAAGTAAGGTTCCTTCATATTTTTGAAGTGCCGATTTCAATACGTTTTTCGATTTGATATCCAAGTGATTCGTTGGCTCATCCATTACCAAAACATTGATGGGTTGTAACAATAATTTACACAATGCCAAGCGATTTCGTTCGCCTCCCGAAAGCACTTTTACTTTCTTGTCAACGTCATCACCTCGAAACAAAAAGGAGCCCAACATATCGCGAACTTTGGAACGATTAGTATCGGTTGCTGCATTTTCCATAGTTTCTAGCAAAGTAATTTCGCCATCTAAATATTCAGCTTGATTTTGAGCAAAATAACCAACCTGCACATTATGCCCTAATTTAATTTGGCCTTTATATTCAAATTCATCTACAATGGCTTTGATAAATGTTGATTTTCCTTGCCCATTTTGACCCACGAATGCAATTTTACTACCACGTTCCACCAATAAAGAAATGTCTTTTAAAATAACTTTATCACCATACGATTTGGTAACATCTTCGGCTTCAATAACAACTTTACCTGGAACTTTAGAAACTGGAAATGAAATATTCATGACAGAGTTATCGTCTTCATCAACTTCAATTCGTTCCACTTTATCCAATTTCTTTATAAGTGATTGAGCCATGGATGCTTTAGAAGCTTTGGCTCTAAATTTCTCGATTAACTTTTCAGTTTCTTCAATTTTTTTGGCTTGATTTTTTTGAGTAGCTAACTGCTTTTCACGAATTTCATGTCGCAATTCTAAATATTCGGAATAGGGTTTATTAAAATCGTATGCTTTTCCAAGAGAGATCTCAATAGTTCGATTGGTCACATTGTCCAAAAACATCTTATCGTGCGAAACAATCACAACAACACCTGAAAAATTTCTTAAAAAACCTTCCAACCAAATGATACTTTCAATATCTAAGTGGTTTGTTGGTTCATCAAGAAGCAAAATATCATTGGATTGTAATAGCAGTTTGGCTAATTCAATTCGCATGCGCCAACCTCCAGAAAAAGTATTGGTTTGGTCATTAAAAACTTCGCGTTTAAAACCCAATCCTAACAAAATTTTCTCGGTATCTCCAACATAATTATAACCTCCAAGCAATTCAAATCTATGAGTATAATCAGATAAATCCTCGATGATTTGTGCGTATTCATCACTTTCATAATCGGTACGAGTAACTAAAAGATGGTTTACTTGTTCAAGCTTTTTTTCTACTTTTTTGATTTCTGTAAAAGCTTCATACGCTTCTTCAAGAACCGTTCGTCCTTGTTCAAAATCAATATCTTGACGAAGAAAACCCATTCTTACTTCTTTTTCTGTAGCAATTTGACCTGAATCAGGTTTGAAATCGCCCGCAAGAATTTTTAACATCGTAGATTTTCCAGCTCCATTTTTACCTACAAGACCAACTCTATCCCCCGAACCTAATCGAAAAGTTACTTCTTCAAAAAGATACGAACCACCAAAAGAAACCGATAAATTATGAATATTTAGCATATTTTTGTGACAAATGTTACTTTATAAAATTCCTTAAAGAGTACCTTTGTAGAAAATTTTTGCAAATGTTAAAAAAAGGAAGCACATTAAATAGTATTTTAACAGGAAGTTGTCCTAAATGTCATGAAGAAAGCATGTACGTGGTTAAAAATCCATATAAATTAAATACATTATACAAAATGAACGAAAGTTGTAGTCATTGTAACACTCAATACAAGATAGAACCTTCCTTTTTTTATGGAGCAATGTATGTTAGTTATGGATTAACAGTTGGGTTTGGAGTTGCCTTATTTGTAATTCTAAATGTTATTCTCGGTTTCGAAGTTCTAACAACTTTTATAGGAATCGTTTCAGGAATATTATTATTAATGCCTGTTACGGCAAGATTAGCAAGGAATATTTACATTAGTATGTTCATTCATTTCGATGAAAACTGGAAACAAAATTCTTAATTCTAGCAATATCGATATTTTTGTCCAAAGGAATTTTATTTTCAATAAGATTGAATAAATCATTGGCCATGGCTGGCGCAAGCATTACACCTCGTGTACCCAAACCGTTTAACACATGAATATTATTGTAAATTGGATGTGTTCCAACTAATGGTCTTCGATCTTTAACTGTTGGGCGAACACCAGCATAATGATCAATTATTTCAAAATCACATTGAATTAATTCTTTCAGATTATCGATTAATTCTTTTTTTGCTGCTTCTGTTGGAGTATTTGTTTTGTCCTCCCAATTGTAAGTAGCTCCAACTTTATATAAATCGTTTCCAATTGGAAGAACAAAAATAGAAGATTTCATAATAACGTCTAAATTCAAATTAGGCGCTTTTATAAGCAATAGTTCGCCTTTGGTTCCATCTAATGGCAATTTGCTAAAAAATGGATTAGACAACATCCCAAAGCCCTCTGCAAATACTATGTATTTCGCTTTAATATTTTTATATTGAATATAATCAGAATATATTTTTAATTCCGAATAATCAAACGTCTCTTCTTCATATGCATTTTGTTGTATTAAATATCTTTTATAGGATGATATCAAAAGAGACGTATCTACATATCCCGAAAATAAAACTTCGCCAAAATAAAAAGGTGCCGGAATAAAATCCCATTTAGTCGCTATTAAATCAGTAGACAGAAACTTAGTTAAATTAGATTTATCAGAAGCTGTAAACCAATTATTTTGTTCCTCAATCGAATAAAATTTTCTTAAAAGTGGTAGTTTATAATCTAATTTAATGCCTAATTTTTGTTCAAGATTTTTGTAAAAGGGATACAACAAATTTAATTGATCATTGGCATTCCATACCTCACTGAAACGTTTTAAGATTACAGGATTATATAATCCTCCTGCAATTTTGGAAGAATTTTGAGATTGATTATTAAATACAAAAATGGATTTGTTATTTTGGAGTGCCTTTTCAGAAAAAGCAATTCCAGCAAGTCCTGAACCAACAATAATATAATCTATCATTTTGAAAATAAATTGGACGTTATAAAACAAAAAACTCCTACCAAAGGTAAGAGTTTTTAATATTGTTTAACTGCTTAAATTAGTAGTTCCACATATCTTGTTCGAAGTTACGAATCTTTTCTTTAACACGTTCAGATTCTAATAACTGCATTTGCGCATTATCTTTCATGTAATCTTTTATTTCTCTATCACCATATACATTTTCCTCCTTATAAATAACACCATTAAAACGACGTGAATTTAAAAGATGGTCAAAAGTTATTGACATAGCAGAATTCTTGTCATTAAAAGATTTGGCTTCATGCATTACATCTCGAATTGAAGGAAAATAGACCCAAAATAAATCAATTACATCAGCATTATCATTACCAATATCTCGTGCCTCTGGCGTAACAGGACAAATAGCTAATAATCTGTATTTTAACTCGCTTTGACGTTTGTCAAAATACCAATAACCTTTTATTCTATATCCAGAGATATCGCGAGATGATAATTCTCTTTCATCAATAAACTCTTTAGCTAATTCTTTTGCAACTGGTGCAGCACCACCAGATTGAGAAATAACATTTCCTTTTTTGTCTTTTTTTACTACTAAAGGAGTTGCTTTTGGATAATAGTCATCATAATGATTATTAATTTCTTCTTTTCCAGCATCAGTAGTATCTCTGAATTTAAAAGAAGAAGACATGTCTTTTAATGACTTTTTTGTATTAAAATAATCATCAGTATATACCTCTGTTATTTTTCCATCTTTAATACCTTTTAATAAAACATCAAACAACGATCTTCTATCAGGACCAATATTGGCAGTGTCAACAGGAAAATACAAAGGAAAATTAATTCTTTCATCAATATCTATAAATTCCCAAACTGTTTTACCCATCAATACGTCTCTGTCATGAACGTAGCCATAAGGAAGAGGTTTGTCATTATCAGAATCCAGTTGAGCAGTGGTCTTTTTACCTATATCAGCAGGTGTTTTAGCATTCAATAAGTTAGACTGAGCAGATGAAATATAGCTTCCTGCAACACTCAAAACAACTAATAAAAAGTTTTTCAATTTCATATTTTAAATTCTAAATTATTAAGGTAGTAAACACATATACTACAAAACGAGAAAACATAATTATTATTATAAAATCTCAAAAATAACAGGGGATGTTTGAGGCAACATAATTGTTGACCCTTCCACTTTAGTTTTAATTTCAGTAATGGTAACTTGATCACCTCTAGACGCTTTTGCCATAGCGGCGACACATTGAGCATTGACTTTATCACCGCTTACAATTACTGCAGCTTGACCTGTAACTTTAAAAGTAAACTGAGTTACTCTTAATTTAACCTCAAAATCAAAATCTGGCAATACAGCAGATACTGTAGAAACAGCTAATCTAGATTTAGCACCTTTTGTGTAACCAATAGTACCACCAATAGCACCTACAGGTGCAGGAATGTTTTTAATTCTAAAAGTACGTTTGTCATTTGCAGAAGTACCATCAGACATTTTAGCGTTAACATTAATTACAACTTCAGTTCCAGATCCTGGAGACATATTATATTTTCCATTAGCTGAACCTTTAGATAAACCTGGAGCATTAGCGTTAACATTGTTATCACCAACACCAGCAAAAGAAATTGTCATTGGGTTAATAACTCCTCTATAAACAACATTCATTTTATCCGCAGATATAGTGGCTGTTTTTGGACGAGGAATAACAACGTATTTTCCTTCAAATTTTAATGGAACAGGTTTTCCATCTTCCATAAATGTAAATTGACCATTGATGTTTTGTTCACCAATAGAACCAGCAGTCATGGAGATAACAGCTTGGCCATTTTCAATTTTACCAGGACCTTGGAAAGATGTTGGCTTGGTATTTTCGTCATATCTTCCTAAGACAACTTTTCCTTTTACAGCTTCTCCCTGAAAATAAGCGCTTTTTTCTAAAACAACAAGAGCGGTATAGTTTTTCATAGAAGCTGCTGTAATAGCAGATGCTCCTAATAAATTGTTATAACTATCAAACTCTGCTTTTTTAACATCATTTTGCCAAGCAGTTAATTTAGCTAAAGAGGCAATTGCCGGAAAATGTTCAAAATGATAAGAAAGATATTTTTTGGTAACTCCTTCTCCATCTTTAACATCAGCAGTACTGAATTTTGACTCCAAATCTTTAACAACTGGACCTAATTTAGAAGCTAAAGTTGGCTCACTAGCAACAGCGGCTTTCATAGAAGCAACGTAATTATTCATAGCGGCTACAATAGCATTACCTTTTGCAGAATATTTATCCCCTTTAAACCAAGTTTCATCAATATGGGGTCCTTTATCCATTGCTTCGTATGGCAATTTTCCTGATTTTTCATCAACTTTAACTCCATTTGTAGCGTCAGCTTTTAAGGTTTCAACATAATCATAAAATCCTTTGGAAATAACAGCTATTTTATCAGCTGCATTTTTTGCAGGACCATACATACCCGCATTCTCAGAACCTTTTTGATCAATTAATGTTAATAATTTTTCATTATTAGATTTAGAAGCAATATTAGCGCTTTCGAATTTCTCATTCATTAATCCAAATGCCGATAATACTTCTTTTGACATATTTAATGCCAACATAGCGATGAAAACCAGATACATCAGGTTAATCATCTTCTGTCTAGGGGTTAATTTTCCTCCTGCCATTTTTTAATTTAGTTTTTAATGTTAATTTAATAAAATTTAGTTTAAAAACTAATTATCCTTTATTATTCATTGCGGAAAGCATTCCACCATATACATTGTTCAAAGTAGATAAATTAGAAGTCAAAGATTGCATTTGGTCTTTTAATTTAATATTGTTTTCAGCTACTTCATTATTTATTTGTGCGTTTCTTTCAGCGCTTTGTAATTGAGCTTGGTATAAACCGTTCAAAGCTTCCATTTGAGCTGCAGCTTTACCCATTTCTTCAGCGTATTTCTTTTGTCCAGCCACTGCATCTAAAGTCGGAGAAATAGATTTTGCAGCGCCTTCAAAGTTTTTGATGCTGTTTCCTAAGCTAGCCATTAATTCACCGTCAATTTTAGCTTCTTTCAACATTGTATCTAGTTTTTGAGACAATAAACCTTGAGCATCTTTTGGATCTTCTTTTTTACCTTTTTGTTTTGCATCACCATCTGCTAATTCTGGATATACTAAAGACCAATCTAATTCTTTATCTGCTGGTTCAAAAGCAGAAAGTGCGAAGATGAATGCTTCTGTTAATAAACCGACAATTAATAATAGACTAGCGTAAGGCCAGTGTTGAATTTTGAATAATGCTCCAACAATTACAACTGCTGCACCCATACCATAGGTGAAATTCATAACTTTTTTAGGAATCAATGCCATAATAAAAAAAATTTAGTTAGTTAAGTTTAATATAATTAAGTTAGTTAAAATACAATTTTACAATTTGCCAGGTTTTTTTCCTGTTGTTTGAGTTCCCATATAATCTTGAACTGTTCTAAAGCCGATATAGCTTCTAGCAGTATCTTGATATTCGAAATCTCTTGTTCCAACTTGTAAGAAGTAAGAAACATCTTTCCAAGAACCTCCTCTTACCACTTTACGTTTATTAGAAGCATCTGAAACATTTGGATTCATTGTTGAAACATATTCATAAGAAGAAGGATCGTAGGATGAATCGGTCCATTCTGATACGTTTCCTGACATATTATATAGATTATAACCATTCGGCTGGAATGATTTTGCTTCTACAGTATATAATGCTTGATCTGCAGCATAATCTCCTCTACTTGGTTTAAAGTTTGCCATAAAACAACCTCTATCATTTTTAGTGTAAGGACCTCCCCAAGGATAAGTAGCTGATTGTAATCCACCACGCGCAGCATACTCCCATTCGGCTTCTGTAGGCAAACGGAATGAGTTAATTAAATCTCTTCCTTTTTTCTTTTTCACATAAATGTTTTTATTTAACGTTCTCCATGCACAAAATGCTTTAGCTTGTTTCCAATTAACTCCAACTACAGGATAATCTCCATATGCTTGATGCCAAAAATAATCATTGTGCATTGGTTCATTATATGAATAGGCATAATCTTTTATCCAAACTGTTGTATCAGGATAGATTGGGGTTTGTTCATTTTTGATGAATTTACTTCTTTTACCAACTTTAGCTTTAGCAGCTGCTTGAATATCCATCCAAGAATATCTGAATTTCAACTTATTTACATCAATAGTTCTTAAACCATTAAAAGATTCGGAAACAGGTATGTACATTGTATCCATAACTTCCGTGTAAAATTCATCTGGATATTTTGAGGCATCTGTAATTAATTTTACTTTACGATTTAATCTTCTACCTGCATAAGGATCATCTTTGGTTCCTACACTATAATAATTTTCATACATATACTTATTATATGGAGTCATTTTTGCTGGATCTTGATCTTCGAACGCATAATCACCAATGCTTCCTCCACCTTTACCTGTTTTTCCTGTGCCTGGTTTTGCTCCTTGTTCATCAGCAAGTGTAGCTAAACGAACTCTAATAATAGAATCTTTAACCCATTCTACAAATTGACGGTATTCACTATTAGTTATTTCAGTTTCATCCATGTAGAAAGATCTTACAGTTACAGTTTTTGTTGGAGCATCTTGAACATTAGCTAAATCATCATCCGATTTTCCCATAATAAATGCACCACCAGGAACTAAAGACATTCCGAATGGTTTCTCTGGGTGCCATTTCTTTCCTTTGACTCCAACTAATTCACCTTTGTCGCTAGACTTACCACAACTGACTAATAGAGTTAAAACAGATGCAAATGCAATGAACTTCTTCATATAAATTTGGGTTAATTATGTATTTTTTTTCGAGGCCGTAAACCTATTTATTATTTTTGAAAAAAACAATAAATTATATCTTAAATTTTAATTTCTTTATTAAAAAAAACAAATATATACATTCTCTGAAAATAATTTTATCAATAATGTAAAATATTATAATTTTTTTCTTTTTTAACATTATTTGTATTTGATTGCTCCAATATAGAATTATGAAGATTTTATATGTTTTACAAAATAAATAATGCTATAAAATACTTTTTCGTTGTGCTTTCCACCAGCGTTCTGGAAATTCTTGATTGCAAGCAGCTAAATAATCATCATGCGTACATGGTAACAACGTATTCTTTTTTAATTTATTGTGTGTATTAGTAAAAAACGGGATTTCTATCCACCACCTTTCCGTTTTGTTGCTTTTAAAGAATACAATGTCTTCTTCTTCAAACGGAACTGTATATTTAATATAATTCTCTTTGCTGCCAAATGGATATTCATTAGAACGATAATTAACTCCTTCAATAAAATACCAAATAATTTGTGATATTAATACCGCTTCTTGTTTGGAATTATTTTGATTAAAAATTCCTAAACATGAAACTTTGTCACTAATTCCTGCATATCTTGATAGAGCACAAATTTCTTTTCCATTGAAACCATTTGGCTGAAAATTAATGAAATTTCCGGAATCTGAAGATTTTACAGAATTCAAGTCCAAACTCACTAAATCTGCATCTCTAAAAACGGGTTCTGCAATAGAAATAGTATTGCAAACTTCCCCTAATCTATAGGCATCAAAGAATAGTTTTTCTACTAAATCAATTTCTTCTGGAGAATTATAATAGGTTTGATAACCAATATTACTATAATTAAACAAATTATTTGGTTCATCAACGATTATCTTTGATAAATAAGAATCTGCAGCAATTATACCGTCTTCTTTTCCAAAATCAAACTTAGTATCAATTGAAACTAAATTTACCATTTGTTCTAAATCATCATATCCACGATAAAGAGCATATGTTAGATCTTGAGACCCTCCAATAATTATAGGTATTATTTTATCCTTAATTAATCTTGATACCACTTTTTGAACTGCAAAATAAGTGTCTTCTAGAGAATTTCCAGGTAATATATCTCCTAAATCTGCTATAGTCCTACTCCAATTTCCTGGAAAAAGACTATACAATTGCTTTCTTACTAACGACAAATCTAAATCAATTGTTTCATCAAGCCCACCTCTATTATCCAATACCCCAACTATAGCAATATTTACTTTTGTAATATCTGGGAAATCATGTTGTGTATGAAAGACAACTTTACTAGACAAATGTTGGGACGACAGTCGATTAATGTCAATAATTAAATCGGTGTCTAAGGGTGACAGAAAATCAAATTCCATTTATTATTTCTTTTTTGCTGTTACTTTTTTGACTGATGTATTTTTTGCCATAGTTTTCTTTGCAGGCGTCTTTTTTTCAATCATTGTCTGAACTTCTGCCAATGTTAATTTACTAGCATCAATATCTTTGCTTAATTCGATTTTGATTTTACCTTTTGTAATTTCACTTCTTCCCCAACGTGCTTTTAGAACTAAAATTCCCTCTGTTTCCCAATTGTGGATTACTTTATCTATATTCTTTTGTAGTTTTTCTTCAATTAACTCTTCAATATCATTTTGTGAAAGAGTATCAAAATTATATTTTTTAGAAACGTTGATAAAAATAGAATTCCATTTTATAAAAGGCCCAAAACGCCCGGTGCCTTTTTGAACTCCTTCACCCTTATAAACAGCTATTGGCGCATCGGCTTCGGTTTTTTCATCAATTAAAACTTTAGCTCTTTCTAAATCAACATCTAATGGCTCTTCTCCTTTTGGAAGTGATACAAATACTTTTCCGAATCTAACAAATGGTCCGAAACGACCTAAACTAACTTCAACTTCTTCTCCTTTATATGTACCTAAAACTTTTGGAAGTAAAAACAAATTCAACGCTTCATCTAATGTAATAGTGCCTATATTTTGTTCAGGACGTAAGCTAGCAAATTTCTTCTCTTCGTCGTCACTGTCTCCAATTTGAGCCATCGCACCAAATTTACCTAAACGAACCAAAATCGTTTTGCCTGATTCAGGGTGTTTGCCTAAAATTCGCTCCCCACTTTCTCTATCAGCATTGGCCTCAACATCTTTCACATTAGGATGGAATTTATCATAAAACTCCTGCATCATAATTGTCCAATTAATGTTTCCTTCTGCAATTTCATCAAAATCCTGTTCTACTTTGGCCGTGAAATTATAATCTAAAATCGCATCAAAATTCTTAACCAAAAAATCTGTTACAATATTTCCTATATCCGTTGGAACTAATTTTCCTTTATCAGAACCTGTATTTTCTTTCAAAACTTTGTCAGAAACTTTGCCAGATTGCAAGGTTAATTGGGTGTAATTTCTTTCTTGTCCTTCAAGCGTTCCTTTTTCAACATAACTTCGGTTGATGATTGTAGAAATAGTTGGTGCATATGTAGAGGGACGACCAATTCCTAATTCTTCTAGTTTTTTAACCAATGCCGCTTCTGTATAACGACTTGGCGGACGCGAATATCTTTCGGTCGCCGTAATATAATTGTTAATTAATTTTTCATTAACTTTCATTGCGGGTAACATTCCGTCTTGCTCATCTTCATCATCGTCGTTTCCTTCTAAATATACTTTAAGGAAACCTTCAAATTTGATAACCTCACCAGATGCGGTAAACGTTTCTTTATGATTATTAGCTTCAATTTTAACGTTCGTGCGCTCCAATTCGGCATCAGCCATTTGAGATGCTAATGTTCTTTTCCAAATTAAATCATATAATCGTGCCTGATCTCTGTCAATATTAACTGTATGACGCGACATATCTGTAGGGCGAATTGCTTCATGAGCTTCTTGAGCACCTTTACTTTTGTTAGTGAAAGTTCTTGGTTTAGAAAATTCCTTACCATACGATTTAATAATTTCGGCTTGAGCAGCTTCCATTGCTTCTTTAGAAAGGTTAACACTATCGGTTCTCATGTAAGTAATAAGTCCGGCTTCGTATAAACGCTGTGCCAATTGCATCGTAATTCCTACAGGAAGATACAATTTACGTGCTGCTTCTTGTTGCAACGTAGATGTTGTAAAAGGACCCGCTGGAAATTTTTTGGTAGGCTTTGTTTCCAATTCGGCTACCTTAAAATTAGACCCTATATTTTTAGCTAAAAAATCTTCGGCTTCTTTTTTTGTATTAAAATTCTTTGGTAATTTAGCTTTAAAAGTTCTTCCTGCTTCGTTTACAAATTCGGCTACAACCGAATAACTAGCAATGGCTTTAAAGTTTTGAATTTCTCTTTCTCTTTCAACAATTAATCTAACTGAAACAGATTGTACTCGGCCTGCTGAAAGTCCACCTTTAATTTTTCTCCACAATACCGGAGACAATTCGTAACCAACCAATCGATCTAAAACCCTTCTTGCTTGTTGGGCATTTACTAAATTGTAATCTATTTCTCTTGGATTATCGATTGCTTTGAGAATGGCCGTTTTAGTAATTTCATGAAAAACAATTCTTTTAGTTTTGTTTTTATCTAAATTTAATTCTTCCGATAAATGCCAAGAAATAGCCTCTCCTTCTCGATCCTCATCAGAAGCCAACCAAACCATGTCGGCTTTTTTTGCTAAACCTTTAAGTTTAGTAACCAATGCCTTTTTATCGGCAGAAACTTCGTATTTAGGCTTGAATCCGTTTTCGACATCTACCCCTATTTCTTTGGAAGGCAAATCAGCAATGTGTCCATAACTCGATTCTACTTGGTAATCTGCACCAAGAAATTTCTCAATGGTTTTTGCTTTTGCTGGTGACTCGACTATAACTAAATTCTTTGCCATTTACTTTTTTTTTGTGTGGCAAAAGTAGAAGTTTTTTTTAGATTTTTAGTTTTTGATTGAATTTTTAAAGGAATTTCATTTTATACAAATAAAAAAACGAATGTTTGTCTAAAGTAATTGATGTAGGGAAAAGCGAAAATTGATTTCTTAAAAAATTTAATTATTTAATTACTTGATAAAAGTATGTAAAACACTATCTGCCATCTTGTCATATTTTATAATTTAGTATTATCTTTGTAGTCGAGGAGATTAGATGATTATTAAAATACCGGAATAAATTTAGCATAAATGGAAAAGGAAATTGATGAACAATTACAGGGACATAGTCTAGTTCTGGATACTAAAAAAGAAAATACAAAGAAACTATATATTGAAAGTTACGGTTGTGCTATGAATTTTTCAGATAGCGAAATTGTGGCCTCAATCTTGTCGAATTGTGGTTACAATACTACCCAAATTTTGCAAGAAGCCGATTTGGTTTTGGTAAACACTTGCTCTATTCGTGATAAAGCAGAGCAAACAATTCGTAAACGTTTAGAGAAATACAATGCGGTAAAAAGAACCAATCCATCAATGAAAGTTGGGGTTTTGGGTTGTATGGCAGAACGTTTGAAAGAAAAATTCCTTGATGAAGAGAAAATTGTAGACTTGGTCGTTGGGCCAGATGCTTATAAGGATTTACCCAATTTACTTACAGAGGTAGAAGAAGGCAGAGATGCCATAAACGTCATTTTAAGTAAAGAAGAAACCTATGGAGACATTGCGCCAATGCGATTGATGAGCAACGGAATTACTGCTTTGGTTTCTATAACTCGCGGTTGTGATAATATGTGTACGTTTTGCGTGGTGCCGTTTACTCGTGGTCGTGAAAGAAGTCGGGATCCACAAAGTATTATGACTGAAATCCAGGATTTATGGGATAAAGGGTTTAAAGAAATTACGCTATTAGGTCAGAATGTTGACAGTTATCTTTGGTTTGGTGGTGGATTAAAAAAGGATTTTGTAAATGCAAGTGAAATGCAAAAAGCGACCTCGGTGAATTTTAATAATTTATTAGAAATGGTTGCTATTGGTTTTCCTAAAATGAGAATTCGCTTTTCTACATCAAATCCTCAAGATATGCACGAAAGTGTACTGCATATTATAGCAAAATATCCAAATATTTGTAAACACATTCATTTGCCTGTTCAATCCGGAAGCAATAGAATATTGAAAGAAATGAATCGTTTGCATACACGAGAACAATACATGTCGTTAATTGATAAAATTAAAATCATAATTCCAGAAAGTTCAATTAGTCAAGATATGATTGCTGGGTTCCCGACGGAAACAGAAGAAAATCATCAAGACACTTTATCTTTAATGGAGTATGTAAAATATAGTTTTGGATACATGTACAGCTATTCAGAACGACCAGGGACATTAGCCGGGCGCAAAATGAAAGACGACGTTCCCGAAGAAATCAAAGCCAGACGATTGCAAGAAATTGTTGATTTACAACAAAAACATGCTTGGCAAAGAAGTAAAGAATTTATTGGTAAAACGGTTGAAGTTTTAATCGAAAAATTGTCTAAAAAATCAGAAAAAGAATTTTCCGGAAGGAATTCACAAAGCATTACGGTGGTTTTTCCTAAAGAACATTATAAAATTGGGGATTTTGTAAATGTAAAAATCGAAAGTTGCACTAGCGGAACTCTGAAAGGAAAAGCAGTAGGTTTAAGTAATATGAATTAAATTAATTAATAATTAACAATTGATAGATGATAATTTCAAATTCAGAAATTAATTATCCATTGTTAATTTATATAATCAATTGAATAAAATGGAAACAGTACAGTCAATAAAACAACGATTCGAGATTATTGGAAATGACCCAAAACTCAATCGTGCATTAGAAAAAGCCATTCAGGTTGCTCCAACAGATATTTCGGTATTAGTAGTAGGAGAAAGTGGGGTTGGAAAAGAAAGTATTCCCAAAATAATACATTCACTATCGCACAGAAAACACGGAAAATACATTGCCGTTAATTGTGGCGCAATACCAGAAGGTACGATTGACAGTGAATTATTCGGACATGAAAAAGGTTCGTTTACAGGAGCAACTTCAACACGAGAGGGCTATTTTGAAGTTGCCGATGGGGGAACTATTTTTTTAGATGAAGTGGGCGAATTACCTCTTACAACACAGGTGCGCTTGCTTCGTGTTCTCGAAAATGGTGAATTTATTAAGGTCGGATCTTCACAAGTTCAAAAAACAAATGTTAGAATTGTTGCTGCCACAAATGTGAATTTATTTGATGCCATTGAAAAAGGGAAATTCCGAGAAGATTTATATTATCGTTTGAGTACTGTTGATATTCTTTTGCCTCCATTGCGTGACAGAAAAGAAGACATCCATTTATTATTTAGAAAATTTGCTTCTGATTTTGCTCATAAATATAAAATGCCCGCTATTAAGTTAGAAGAAGAAGCAATTCCGTATCTTTTAAAATACCGCTGGAGCGGAAACATTCGACAATTAAGAAATGCTGCCGAACAAATCTCAGTGCTCGAAACCAAACGTGATATATCTTTAAAAACCTTAATGTCTTATTTACCGCAAGATGGAAGCCATCTACCAAGTGTAATTAAAAGCAAAAAAAGTGAAAGCGATTTTGCTACCGAACGAGATATTTTGTACAAAGTCTTGTTTGATATGAAAAGTGATTTGAATGATTTGAAAAAATTGACTTTAGAATTAATGAAAAACGGTTCGGCTAAAGTGCAAGAAATCAATCCAAATTTAATTCAGAAAGTGTATGGAAAATCTGAAGAAGATACATTTTTTGAAGAACAACCTCGAACCAATTCAATTGTAACAAACAATGAATCTGAACAAGAAGAGTTTGATGATAACGATGAAGACGATAATAACTATCTTTTTGCAGAAACTGTCGAGGAAGAAGAAATTTTAAAATTAGAACATAAAGAAATTGAACTTATCAAAAAATCGTTAGAAAAAAATAAAGGCAAACGAAAAGCAGCAGCTGATGAATTGGGAATTTCTGAACGAACATTGTACAGAAAAATCAAACAATACGATTTGTAGTTAATTGCTACTTTAAATTTGACAATTAATAATTAGAATGTAATATCTTTGACTTTTTAATTTTCAGATGAAAACATTGAAATACCTTTTATTGGTTTTGATCGCATTGACTTTAAATAGTTGCAGCATATACAATTTTACAGGAACAGGGAAAATTGATGCAAAAACATTTCAAGTGAATTATTTTCAGAATAATTCGCCGTTGGTTCAACCTGGTATTGAAAGAACTTTTACATTAAAACTGCAAGATATTTTACAAAATCAAACCAATCTGAATCTAACTAATGTGAATGGAGATTTATTATATGAAGGAGAAATAACGAGCTACAACATAACACCAATGTCGGCAACTGCAGATTTAAAAGCAGCTCAAAACCGATTGACAATTACTATTAATGTAAGATATGTTAACAAAAAAAAAGATGCTGATAATTTTGAAAAACCATTCTCTTTTTATTATGATTATCCTGGCGACCAACAATTGATTGGATCAACACTTTCATCTGCTCTAGATGTAATTTTTGAGAGAATTACTCAAGATATTTTTAACGAGTCATTGGCAAAATGGTAAAATGAATCTAACCGATTACACATATATAATTAACAAACCTGACGCCATTAATGAACGTCAAAGTGTTTCTTTGGAAAAAATTATAGAAGAATTTCCTTATTTTCAAAGTGCACGTGTTTTGAGATTGAAACATTTGTACAATCTAGATAGTTTTAAATACAATAATGCTTTAAAAGTAGCTTCGGCATTTACAACAGACAGAAGTGTTTTATTCGATTTTATTACTTCAGATAATTTCGTGACTGTTCAAAATGGATTATATGACCAAAAAGTTACCGAACTACTAAATATTAAAGTGGTTGAAAGCGAAATTATTACTTTCAAAAATCCATCGGAATCTCATAATACAATAGAACAATCGATCGTTTCCTCCATCTTACAAGCGAATCCAAAAGAGGGAACTGCAGAAGAAAAACTTGAAATAGGTAAACCATTAGAATTTACCAAAGATGAAAAACATTCCTTCCAAGAATGGCTTCAACTTTCAAGATTAAAACCTATCGAAAGAAAAGAAATTCCTACTAAGGAAAATCTAGAAAAAAAGAAAAAATCAGACCTTATTGACAAATTTATAGAAGCAAATCCAAAAATTACTCCAGTAATTAAAGAAAATAGTGGACCAACAATTTCAGTTGAAATTGAAAATAAATCTTACTTAATGACAGAAACTTTAGCTAAAGTTTATTTGGAACAGAAAAAATTTTCTAAAGCAATTCAAGCTTATGAAATATTAATTTTGAAATATCCAGAAAAAAGTAGTTTATTTGCAAACCGAATTTCGGATATTAAGAATTTACAACAAAACAATAATAGTTAAACAATGAACACATTTACAATTTTTTTAGTATTGATAACAATAGTTTGTTTCTTACTAATTATCGTAGTTATGGTACAAAATCCTAAAGGAGGCGGATTATCATCTTCATTAGGCGGCTCTACTCAAATGGGTGGAGTTCAAAAAACAACTGACTTTTTAGACAAAAGTACTTGGGTATTAGCAGCTATTTTAATAGCATTGGTATTATTATCTAGTTTAAGTTTTACAGGAACTTTGAACGATAATAAAAAAATTATAGATGCATCTCAATCGGAAGCTCCGAAAAAAGAAACTCCTTCAGCTCCAAAAACTGACGAAAAAACTCCTGCAAGCGCACCAGTTGCTCCAGAAAAAAAATAAGAAATTTTGCGATTTCTATAAGAAAATCCCGAGTAATTTCGGGATTTTTTTTTGAACAAATAGTTTATTTAATTCATACTTTCACTGAAAATATGTCAGTTTTACTCAATTGGCATAATTTCTGAATGTTGATTTTAAACTTTAATAATTTTATAA
>Ga0209499_1001018_pt1 | contig 20291 bp, 14 predicted proteins | sample C_130208_EF_Meta_FD_187306 | JGI IMG/M metagenome (GOLD analysis project Ga0209499, IMG submission 187306) | Freshwater microbial communities from Lake Croche, Canada to study carbon cycling - C_130208_EF_MetaG (SPAdes) (version 2) | ecosystem: Environmental > Aquatic > Freshwater > Lake...
GCACCTGGAATTAGGTAAGCTTCTACTACGGGTTTTGGAGTGGTCTCTTCAAACCCATTATCAAGGGTTGCACAAGAGAAACTCATCATTCCTAAAAAGATATATAAGGTGATATTTTTCATGATTGGCCTAATTTAAATGTAGCGATAAAGTAAGGTTGGGCGTAAATCCTAAATAGTTTACATCCGTCACCGACAAATAGCGATCGTTCGTGTCAGGGTCAACCACCGTTTGGAATTTCTTATACCAAACATTGTTGTGGTTGTACACATTGAAAACTGACATGGTCAATGTTCCCATTTTAAAATTGTAAGTAGCGGCTAAATCCAAGCGATGCTGGGAAGGAAACCGATTCCCATTGGTCGTTGACGGTTCAGTGTAATCACGTACACTCCCATCCAAAAGTGTGACCGAGTAGCCCCCTAGAATTGACGTATATGGTTTTCCTGTGGCGTATAAAAATGAGGAAGAAAAATCCCATTGACGCCATTTATAAATACCAACTACCTTAAATTCATGTCGAACATCGAAATTGGAAGGGAAAGGATCTGGCGAAAATATTTGAATATTTTTTTCTGATTTAGCTAACGTATAACCAATCCAACCGGTCAGATTTCCAAATTTTTTCTGAAACAAAAAGTCAATTCCACGGACAGTTCCCGTACCATTATAAAAAGTTTCACTAGCGACTAAGCCGGCACCAATTCTAGGCGTGAAACGTAAGGTATATCGAGTATCATTTTGAATATCTTTATAGTAGGCTTCTACATCAAATAAATAATCGCCTTTCTCATAGCTTGTTCCGATGATAAAATGTTTTGCTGAAGTTACAGGCAAGTCCTTGTTATCGGCAAGCACCCAAAAATTTCGGCTACCACTCAAAATATCTTCTCTTTCTACTTGTTTAGCAAACTGATAATAATTGCCAAATGCCCCTTTGAACTTCAAGTTTTTATTCACAAAATATTGCGCTGAAAGTCGTGGTTCAAAATAAAACTGAGAAGTCACACCAAAATAATTAGCCCGAATTCCCGGTGTTATTTCCAATGCTCGATTAAATAATCGAATCTTATCTTGAAAGTAGCCTGCGTAAATCATACTCTTGTTCACCTTATCCAAAATCTTTACGGTATCATTTTGGCTATAATTAAACTGAATATTCATGTCAGTTGCCTGAACTCCAAAACCTAAAAGATGGGAATCACTAAGGCGTCCTTCGATATCACTTTTAAATGAGAAGTCTTTCAAATCATTATTTTCTAAAGACCCGTATTTTACGGTTTGGGTGGTCCCATTCGTTCGATTAAATGTAGACTGATTTGTGTTATCTCGATTACTATGAAAATTAGAATAACTGATTAACGTATTTGAATACCAGGCTGAAGACCAACTTCTAGACCACTTAAGCGAGCCCCCTGTATTTCCCCATTGAGACAAATCAGAATTGGATAATCCCCCGCCCCGATTTCCACCAAAAGGCAAGCTAACATTTTGAGAATTATCCATGTTGTCATTCCCCATGTATAAACTCAATGCATAAATATCTTTGGCATTAGGTGTGAAATTTATTTTTCCATTTAAGTCATAAAAATAGGATGACGCTATGGCTGAAGATTGGAATTGCCTTCTTCCAAATCCGCCACCACCCCCACCTGAACCAAATCCACCCGGGGTATTATTAGCCGATGATGGTTTTAACGCATCAGCAATTTTTGTGTACAATGGGCCAGCCCACGACCTTCTTCCGGCTACTAAAAACGTAAATTTCTTTCCTATAGGTCCCTCGGCCATGATATTTGCCGACATAGCACTCAGATCGCCCAGCACATTGAAATTCCGATTATTTCCATTCTTAGACGTAATTTCCATCACAGAGGAAATTCTACCGCCAAATTTAGACTCAAACCCACCCTTAAATAACTGAACATCTTTAATGGGGTTCGAGTTAAACGCTGAGAAAAAGCCATATAAATGATCTACATAGTATACTGTAAATCCATCGTAAGTAACCAAATTTTGATCGGGTGTTCCTCCACGAACATACAATCCAGACGAATTTTGATTAGCCGCACTGATACCTGGCAACAATTGAAATGCTCTGAAAATATCTTTTTCCCCAATATTTGGCAACTTTGCAATGTTTTTAGGCGTTATTTTATACATCCCAATTTCCTCATTGGCCTTCATCACTTCTGTTTTTTCACCCACAACAACCACCTCATCTAACTCACCGGTGGCAGCGTCTAATTCAATCGTAAGGTCATTAAAATTTAAGCTCGGATTCAGGTAGACAATTTTAGGTCGATATCCCAAATACTTAAATGCAAGCCTAACCGTGTCAGAAGGAACTTTTGGCAATGAAAATAATCCATCTACGTTGGACTGAACTCCCTTCAAGGTTGACATAATTTGAACCGACGCAAATGGCAAAGGTTCCCCTGATTTTGAATCGATTATTTTTCCATTGAGTTTAAAATCAAATTTCTTTGGTGTTTCAATGGACTTTTTGGCAAATTTGAACTCATTTAAATTAAGCTTTTGTGTCTTCAAAATAATGTGCAAGACTCCCGAGTCATCTAAATATGATTTAAAAGGTGTCCCTTTTAGTGCTTCTTGAAATCCTTTGTCTAAAGCGACATTATCGAACCAATAAGTGATTTTCTCCTTTTGGTTTACATCAGGTGCTATATCGATATTCACCCCGTATTTAACTTTTAACTCCTGACATAATTTGGATAAATCAACAAAGTTGAAATACGCGTCTTTGATAATTTTTGCATTAGGATTTTGTGCCTGAAGAAAAAACGAAAAATTGAAGAGTATTAGCGTAATGAATAAATGTCTGCCTCTCATTTGATAAGTTTAAATTCTGGCAAAAATACATTTATAAAAACGAATAATATGATTGAATAGATTAACTAGCGTATTTCGTCTACGAAAAAATAATTGCACATTTATCTACGTATTCCGATTTCTTGATGCAATTTTGTTGACATGTTGAAATTAGCTCGGACGCTTTTTATCTGTTTTTTCCTGATTGGAATGTGGAATTATTTTCCATATTTCCACATTTCTGATGCCCCCCTTTCTTCAATCACAAAATTGAGCCCCGCACAAACGGATTCTCACTCTTTTCAAGTGTTTGAAAAAATTGAATGGGAAGAAGATTTTAATCAAGGGGTATCTCAAAAATTAGTTGGTTCCATTCCTATTATTTTTTATTTTTCAAAAACCGTTTCCGCTAAATTCACCATTAAATCGAAGCCGTTTAATCGAATTCGAAGTTATTTCCCTCCCTTGTACTTGCAGCATTGTGTCTATCGGATATAGAAAATAATTCCTCTGGTATTTCTATTTCTTAAAATCAATCCAAAACAGACATGAAAAAATTAGCTTTTTTATATATCATATTTTACTCTTTTATCAGTTTGGGGCAAAGCACTCCCGACAACGAACTATTAAAATTTAAATTAAACGAAAGTGGGACTCGCTACTTTCAAGCCACTTTTTTAAACCAAGTTTGGATTAGGGCCAATGAGAGTAACCCCGGAACGACCATAGACGGATCCGCCCAAAGTCAATCGTTCGACATCGGACTTCGCAGAACTAGGATGCAATTGATGGGTCAAATTACCGATCGCACCTTTTTGTATTTTCAGTTTGGCCAAAATAATTTTAACGCGCAATATAACTCAACGTCCAACCGAAAAATTGCTCCCTTTTTTCATGATGCCTTAGGCGAATATCGGATTTCTTCCGCTAACCAATTGAAAATAGGCGGTGGACTAAGCATCATTTCCGGATTATCTAGATTTTCGCAACCCAGTATAGGAACCATTACGACCATGGATGTGCCTGTTTTTGCCCAGACGACGGTAGACCAAGTAGACCAATTTGCGCGAAAATTAAGTATCTATGCTAGAGGGCAAATAGGGCATTTCGATTATCGCCTGATCCTAAGTGATCCATTTCCAATCACATCCAATGGCCAAACTCCTCCGGCCATTTCTAGTGTGGCTAATTTTGCGCAAAAAGGTCACGCACTCCAACAACAAGGTTATTTGATCTATCAATTTTTTGACCATGAAAATCACACAACTCCTTATATGACAGGAAGTTATTTGGGAACTAAAAAAATAGTCAATGTGGCTGCAGGGATGATTTTTCAGCCTAATGCCATGTGGACAAAAAGTGTTAATGGCGATACTTTATATCAGGACATGAAGCATTTTGCCTTAGAAACATTTGTGGATATTCCTTTAGATAAATCTAGACATAGCGCACTATCAGCCTATTTGGGGTACTTTAATACGAATTATGGAACTAATTATTTACGCTATAATGGCGTGATGAATCCGGCTACGGGAACTACCTTGACGGCCAATAACTCCATCAGCGGGCAAGGACCCGTATATGGAAATAGTTATCCCATGTTTGGGACGGGGCATGTTATTTACACGCAAGTCGGGTATTTGCTTCCATCCAAAACAGCCAATATGGCCAACCGGATTATGCCTTATGGAGCGGCGACCATCGCTTTATATGATCGCCTAGGTGGAAATCCTTCGACCACGATTAATTTGGGTGTCAACTACTATCTACAAGGAAACAAATCTAAACTAAGCCTCGATTATCAAAGTCGGCCTAGCTTTGAAACCAAAAATGGAGAAGTGATTTCGGGCCAAAGATTGAGCACATTGACCCTTCAATTTCAATTATTTATTTAAATACTAATTGCATTAATTAGACAAAAAACACCCAAAATTTAATGAGTTTTGGGTGTTTTTTTATGTTGAATTATAAATTTTTAAGCCCATTAATAAGGCAGAAAATTCGAAAATATTTAAGCAAAATAAAAATCGCACCTCATTAAATAATGTGTCTTTTTTTCAATCGGCACATGGCGTTCCTCTACGGGCTTAACAAATCGTCACCACTTCAATGCCTAAAATCTGTCCCAGTTTTTCAATTTTATTTCCAATATGTCCAATTCCAATAGCACAATGATGGGCAGGTCCTTTTTTGGACCATTCATTCATAAATCGTTTCGCGCCTATGGAAAAACGATATCGGCTATTCGTATTACCAATTTCGAGAATGGGGCCTTCAACCGATTCCCCTTGAGCGACTAAAAGAAACACTTCGTTTTTCCCTTCCACTACAGAAAGCAAGGTAACTGGACCATGCTTTACTGACATTTGAATAGATAATCCTTTGCCAGGTTTTCCATGATACATAGGAAGCGGGACTAAACCTACCGGACCCTCTGCAATGGCAAAATGCGCTGGACCATCATGGCCAAGGAGTATGACGTCATCCTTGAAATCCATTAGGTAAAATTCGGAGAAGGACCCCCCGGCTCCAAATTCAGCCATGATTTTCATTGCTTGCGCATTCTTCACTTCACATTCCCCGGCTATGGGAATATTTCGTCCGGTCAACAAGGTATTTCCGGCTATAACGGAGGTGACTATATTTTCATATTCATTGCCACTTTCACCTTCATAATAATATGCCATTGAACCGAGATGATGATTTTCTATTAACTTATCTAAGGCTACTGACGTTTTTGCCGCACGCTCAATTTCATAATCTTCGCACTCGGGCGACACAGCAAACGTATGATGAAACTCCAAAATTTTAGCTTTCACCTCACTGTCAGTTACCTCATCTCGCCATTTTTTCAATTCGCACATCTCCAGAATTTCAATATGAGTTCCAAATACGGCGGATTGTTTTGTCAAATCTGTGTAAACATCAAGCATGCCACCATAATAATGCCCCAAAATTCCTAAGCGATTATGTCGCATCGCGACGGATACTTTTGATGCCTCAATCCATGTTTCAATTTCCTGCCAAGCCTCCTCATCCTGAAGGTAGCCCGTTACAAAATCATACCTATGACCTGAACGGTTAAACACGCTTGCAATTTCTGGGACGGAACAAGCTTGGCAATTTTCAAGCCAAAAACCTGTCATTTTACCTCTGTCGCCTAATTGATTGAATTTATCATAATCAAGCACGTCAACCGGCTGGAGATTAAGGATAATTATTGGAACCTTTAACTTCTGCGCTATGGGCAATACGGTGGATGATAACGCGTACGTGGAAACATATAAAAAAACAATTTCAACATCATTTACTTTCAAAAAATCTGCCGCTTCACGGGCTTTGGTGGGATTGTCCACCATGCCCGCATCCACGACTTCAACACCTAATTTGCCTATTTTATCATGGATAAAACTTTGATAGCGTAGTAAATTGTCAAGTAAACCATCAAACTGATCCCAATAAGTATCTAATCCAATCCCAAATAATCCTACTTTAGTTTTCATTTTAATGAATAATTGCAACTTTCTAATCCCTCTGTAATTTTAATTTTAACCCTCGTAAAAATAGGTTGATTGATAGCGCAAATTAATATGACCTATCGAAATGAATTTTTCAACATAATTCAAATGAAAGCGCGAAGGAATACATAAGAATGTGGATTACAGACTCTTTAAAAACGCAATGCTTAAAGGTATATTTTCTAATTCCTTATCGCTTTCATCTTCAATAAAGCAATGCTCAACCCCACTTTTTTTGCCTAATTTAATGATCTGCTTCCAGTTACCCTGACCCGCGCCTACTGCCACATCATTTTCTGCAGGAGTACCTCCGGTCAAATCGCCTTTAACCCCCTTACGAAGATCTTTTACGTGCATCAATTTAAATCTTCCAGGATATTTCTTGAGCAGCTTAACTGGCATATCTGCCCCACCGCCATGCATCGTCCATAATACATCCATTTCAAAAGAAACAAATTGTGGATTCGTATTTTTAATCATATAATCTAACAACGTCCCATCTTCAAAAGGTTGGAATTCAAATCCATGGTCGTGGTAACAGAGCGTTATCCCATTTTCTTTTAAAACCTTACCCGAGTTATTGAAAACCTCAATAGCTTTCTGGGCATCAGCTAAAGAAAATTCACCTTTTTTGTGGGGAATCCAAGCACACATGACAAATTTAGAGCCCAAAATTTTTGCTCTTTGAACGACCGCCATGGGATCTTTGGCTAATTCATTAAAATCCGCACCTGTTGAGGGAATAGAAATCCCTCTAGCGTCACATAATTTCTTATACTCTTCTAAAGCCATTCCTTTGGCGCCCCCGCCTTCGATTTCTGTAAAGCCTAATTCTTTAATTAGATCAAGTGTTTTCTCAACGCCTTTCACTGGGAAATGCTTCCTGAAAGTATAGGTTTGAACACCTATCGGATAGGTGTAAAGTTTCTGAGCTTGTAGCGTACCTAAGCTCAACATGATTCCCAAAAAGGCCAGAATAATAAGCGTGTTTTTTTTCATTTTTCTTTTTTATAAGTTCATTTTTTTAAATTCGTCTACTGCATGGTTTGCCGCTCTTGCCGCAAAAGCCATATACGTTAAGGTAGGGTTTTGTGTACTCGTGGATGTCATACAAGCACCATCCGTAACAAAAACATTTTTACAAGCATGCACCTGATGCCATTCATTTAAAATCGAATTTTTCGGGTCTTTTCCCATTCGAACTCCTCCCATCTCATGAATATCAGCACCTGGCGCGGATTTTGAATCCGCAGTTCGTATATTTTTATACCCCGCTTTTTCAAACATTTCTTGCATTTGGTTTCTAAAATCTTGGACCATTTTTACATCATTTTCAGTCCAATCGCATGAAAAAATTATTTGAGGAATTCCATATTTATCTTTCAAATCTGTATGTAGACGGATGTGGTTTTCTTCGGTCGGAACTGTTTCCCCCATCATCCAAGCAGATATATTCCAGGGGCCCATTTTACGAGCCAACAAATTTTTTCTTAGCTCATCTCCCATTCCTTCGCGAGAAGAATACTCGCCGCGGCCTCCACCTATTCCCGTAGCATATCCCCTTAAAAAATCCGTTTCTTGTTTGTGCAAATTTCTGAACCGAGGAATATAGGCATTACTCGGATTTCCCCCCTCCGTTTTCTTATCTTTAAATCCGTCAAAGGAGGCGTTGGCGCTTCCTCTATAATTATGCCAAGCAATATAATGACCCAATAAGCCTGAGTCATTTCCAAGGCCCTTGGGGAACCTAGATGAAATTGAATTTAATAAAATCGCATTGCTATTAATCGTCGACCCATTCACAAAAATCACCTTAGCGTAATAAGGAACCATTTCTTTGGAAATAGAATCGATGACTTGCACGCCAACGGCCTTATTCGATTTATTATCGTAAATGATAGAATGTACGACGGAATTAGGCCGGAGAGTTAAATTTCCCGTTTTCGCTGCCCAAGGCAAAGTGGAAGCATTGCTACTAAAATAGGCGCCAAAATTACATCCACGGTTACACATTTTTTGACTCATGCAACGCCCTCTACCTTGTTGGAAATGAATTTCTTGTGGATCTGTCAAATGAGCACAACGGCCACCGACCACCCAACGATTTCCATATTCCTTCCTTAAAACGTCCTTAAAATGCGACTCAACACAGTTTAATTCAAAACCCTTTTGGACTATACTATTAGGTAATTCAGGTAAATTGTCATTAAATCCAGCGATCCCCGCAAACTTTTCTACATGATCATACCAAGGGGCCATATCTTTATATCGAATGGGCCAATCTGTGGCAAAGCCATCTCTAGCGGGCCCTTCAAAATCAAAATCCGACCATCGCTGCGTTTGTCTAGCCCATAGAAGCGACTTGCCACCTACATGATATCCGCGAGTCCAACGAAATGGTTTTTCATAGACCACAGGTTGCTCATCATCTGGTAAAGCCCAATGTTTCGTTTCTTCTCTTAAAAAATTAGGATTTGAAAATCCTTGTCGGTCTGCGATGGGAACTATTCCTCGATGATGAAATTCCCAAGGAGCCTTAGACGCGGTAGGATAATCCTCCACGTGTTTCACTTGGCGTCCACGCTCCAGAACCAATGTCTTTAAGCCACGATCGCAAAGTTCCTTGGCGGCCCAACCACCACTGGCTCCTGAGCCAATGACAATCGCGTCGTACGTAAATTTCTTTTTGCTATCTATATTGAAATTTGCCATCGTTAAACCGCGACGCAACCATGGTAAAAACCAGGCGCCATCACATAGTGATAATAATTAACCATAACATATTCAGAAGTGGTATATCCACGAATCGTCTCGTTTCTTAATGTATCTGCCGCCCATTTATGCTTCGGATTTATGGCCAAATTGACCAAGACTTTCTCCCGCTGTTGTTGGGTAGATTGCCTAAATGTTTGTTGGAATAACTGATTTGCCATTGCGTCAACTTCCATTAAACAATCTTTAATTTTATTTTGATCATCCGTTGTCAAGCAATCGGCAAATAATACATCTAAAAATTTACCCACACCCACACCGTTTGCCCCCTTTTCAGCTCCTTCTGGAATGAAGGTTTCAGCAATGCTAGCCATTTGGTTTTTTTGATTTGTATCGAAAATATCCGACGAAATTAGTTTTTGTTCAGACCAACCTTGTAGCCAATTAGGTAAAATTGAGGTAGAAGCAGCAGTTAAACCAATAGATTTTATTAATTCGCGTCTTTTCATTTTTAAATATAATGCGCATAAAAATGCCAAAAATTCTTCAATAAATGACAATTTTTAAAAATAAATTTTAAAAAATAAACGGATTCCCAGTCCCCAGCTTTACTAAATTTATAAATTTAGCAAAGCTAAACCCCCATTTCCGCATATCGCTATTTTTAACTGATTTTTTTGATCGTGAAACTGATTAAAATTAAGACTAAAAGTTAGTATAGAAAATTGCTTTTTGAGGGTCTAATCCAGGTGTTGCTCGTTCTCCATGATCAGAAAAAATGACCACTTTTGAATGTGGGGCTTTTTCTCGAATTTGTTTTAAAACTCTCTTTAGTAAATTATCTGCAAAAATAATTTCTTCCTTCAATATTCTTTTTTGAGAAAATAGGCCATGAAATGTGATGAAATGCAAGAATTTGGTTTGATGTAATTTACCGTCTATTTCAGAGATTAGCCTCTCGTGATATTTTTGAAAAAATAAGGTAGATCCAATCCGATTTTTCTCATGAAAGTATTTTTTAAATGGTTTCAAAATCATTCTATTGGGGCGAATAGATTCAAAAACTGGAAAAAATGGTTTGGCTAAATTATAATTGACTAACACTGAGCCAAGATAGACGGTATAATTTTGCGGCGAAACTTTCGTCAGGCTATTCGTTAAATCAGCCTCATAAGCTGCTGTATTAAAATTGGTAAACTGCTGCCTTTTATATTTGCTAGTAAACAAATGGCGAATTGAAACGGGCGTTTGAATCGACATAGAATAAAGTTCTATTTTTTGGAATTTTTCATATGTTACCATTGAATGAAGTCTACTAAATTTTGCATATTCCGATCCGTCTAAATTAGGGTATCCATCCAGGCAAATTAAATAAATCGGTTGGCTTTCATTCTTATTTATTCTAGCCAATTGATTTAACAGCAATGATGGGCTAGTCTTTCCCTTGAAGTCAAATTGAAACGCATGTAATAATTGATAGGGCATCTGTTTCTCCAAAATAATCAAGCCAATTAGAAAGGTAAATAGGCCAATAAAGACCCAATTTTTGAAATAAATAATTCCTAAAAAAAGTAGATAAAAGCTGCCAAATAACCAAGTATTCATATTTAAATGAATTAAATATAAAGGCAAATGTGGTGCTAATATTTGAAAATAGAGTTGGTCAAATGCCAAAGGAAAAACCAAAAGTGTAAAAAAAAGGCTGTCTTTAAAAGTCAGGCGAATCGTGAAAAATAATCCTACCAAGCACAATGGAATAGCTATGAAAAACTCATTAAAATATTCCTTTTGTTCAACTATAGTTAAAATGAGGACAGAAATGTAAAAAAAGACCAAAAGGCCCTTCCCTATACTATTACTCTGCAAATTCATGTATTAGTTTTGCTAAGTACAAGGTTCGCTGCGAACTGTCTAGGTTAATCTTCTCAATGACAAAAAAGGATTTAGACAATGCTAATTCAAAATTTAATTCTGTGTATTCTTCAAAATTATCTGGGAGCGTTATTAGAAGACTTTGGGCTTGTAAATCAATTTTGGGTACAAATTCAACGATCAAGTAGGATGATGTAAATTGTTTGAATAATTCAACTACTTGGTCAAATGAGAAAGAAAAAGTAAGGCATAAATGATGAATTAATGCTAATGCAAATACCATTTCCGACCTCCCTCTTACTGTTAAATTACGTATTTCTTTAAATCCATTTCCTAAATCAGGACTTAGTTGGGTCAAGTCCGCAACACAGGTAGTTATATTTTGAATGCCACTTTTCAAAATTTTACTATTCAAAATTTCCACACAAACCATATTATTTTCAATGGCCAATACCTTATTGCAATATCTAGACGCTAATAAACTGAAATGACCAGTATTAGCTCCTAAATCGACCACGCTTTTCGGCTTTATTTGAACCAACCAATCTGAAATTTTTCCACTTTTATTGGTTAAATAAAATTCCGATTCAAGATCATTTTCATAGTATTGATTCCAAAGCGATATCGAATTGTTTTTTTGTTGCCAAGTTCCAATGTTTTTTTCCAGAGATTCAAATAATAGCATTAATCCTTGATTTGTAAAACCTTTTTTCTTTTGTATGGCTTTTTTAAGCGCAGCCTTAGGCTGGAATTTACTATGAAAATGAAGATGTAAAAGACATTGTAAATTTAAATAAGTGAATAGAGGAAGTTGCTTACTAATAAATTCAAGAGGCATTCCCTTAATGTATGATTGCGTAAGTCGAGCCCAAACTTCCCCTCCATATTTTATTAAAGCCAAAGGACCCAAAAATTCCATACAAAACTGCCTATAAGCAGTCCAAGGTGAATAATCATTAAAAAACTGAAACGATGTCGTATCAAACATAATCATCTGTTCCCCAATTTTCGCAAAATTATAAGGGCTTGCATCTTTTAAAATCATCCCATATTTCAATGCAATTTGGTTAATTTTTAAAAAAGCTAAAATTGCATTTTGCCAATCTTTAAAAGTCCATTCAAATGGGAAAACATGGAACGGTATTTGATCTGGAAGAATCTTTACAAAAAATGTTGAAGGAAGCTTTATGTTTTTCATAGTTGTGTGACGAACCATTAAATGATTTGCACACAATTCTTCATACAATCCGGAATTCAATAAATGCTTAAATTCCAATTCATATGATTCATGAATATATCTTTTAAAAATCCCTGCTTTCTGAATAACACGTGCGGAAGGATCTTTAAATGAAAAATTAGTTTTACTTATTTTGTCTAAACGCATTTCTAAAAATCCATTTAAACATGTGAGTAACTCTGAATTTTACTTGTTTATAAAAAAGGGCTGAGGATATAATGAAGCTTAATATTACTTGAAAAATAAGACTTCCTGAGCCAGGGTCGATGTATAAAATGATTTGAAACATAAAGTAGATGCGTTAGAACTAATATTTATATTTCACAACTTACCAATATAATTCGAAATATTAAATTATAATTTATTTGTAGGCCCATTATTTCGATAATTTGATATTGATCATAGTCTTTAGACATTTTTTATCCAAAAAGCACTGGTTTTTTAATACGTTTACGGTCTGCACAAGGTAGATTATTTCAGGCCGATTAAATCAAAAACTCACTACTGCCATATTACTTCCTTAATAATATTTAATTTAGTATTTAATTTGTGTTTGTCTCCATTTGTGGAATAAAGACAACTAGTTTAATTCAAGAGATATTTTTTTCCAACATGAGAATAATCGCCAGTCTATTTTTAGTGGGAATTTTCGGTTTTTATGCCACGCCTGAATTTACCGATTGGGCTGGTTATCATGGGGGCAATGATCGAAATCACTTTTCCTCGCTAACTCAAATAACGCCCCTTAACGTCAAAAATTTAAAGCTCGTTTGGTCCTATGCTTCAGAAGGTGCTGACACCGTCAACCAAACCACCCAAATGCAATGCAATCCTATTATTATTCAAGGGGTCATGTATGGGGTTTCGGCAGGATCACAGGCATTTGCTATAGACGCTAAGAGTGGACGAGAAATTTGGAAAACTAATATTCGCGAAAAAACACCCAATATGACCAGTCGGGGTGTCGCATTTTATTCATCTCCCGGGCACCGTTCAAAAATATTTTTTGGATATGGCTCATACCTCTTTGCATTGGATGCTAAGTCGGGAAAGCCGGATGAGAATTTTGGAGAAAAAGGAAAAATCAACTTGCTAGAAGGAATAAAAAGACCTGGCGCCGATGAATATACTGTGTTAAATACCCCCATTTCCATATATAAAAATACATTGATTGTTGGCACAAGAGTATCCGAATCCGCACCCGCATTGCTAGGGGATATCCGTGCTTTTGATGCAATTAGTGGCCAATTAATTTGGACTTTTCACACCATCCCAAAGCCTGGTGAATTCGGGTATAAAACGTGGGAAAAGGCTAATTACATGCATGTGGGCGGGGCTAACAACTGGATGGGTATGGCGGTAGATTCCAAAAGAGGGATTGTTTTTGTTCCGACCGGTTCGGCTGCTTTTGATTTTTATGGGGGAAATAGGAAGGGGGATAATTTGTTTGCCAACTGCCTATTGGCCTTAGATATTCGCACAGGAAAGCGGCTTTGGCACTTTCAAACGGTGCATCATGATATTTGGGATCGAGATATCCCGGCGCCTCCAAATTTGTTTACCATTACTCAAAAAGGTAAAAAACGCGACGTTGTTTCGGTATTAAGTAAGCAAGGATTTATGTTTGTGTTTGATCGGGTTACCGGAAAACCTATTTTTCCAATAGAAGAAAGGGTATTCCCCGCTTCGGATGTTATCGGTGAAAAAACCTCAAAATCACAACCCATTCCTCTTTGGCCATTACCATTTACCAAACAATCTTTTACCGAAAAAGATGTGAATGAATGGGCGTCCAATAAAGAAGAAATTATCGTCGAACTCCGCAAGTCCCAAACGGGTCAGCCATTTATTCCCTTAAGTCTGACAAAAAAGACTGTGTTTTTCCCTGGTACCGATGGAGGTGCCCAATGGGGCGGGGCGGCGGTAGACGAAAATAGTGTCATGTACATTCCTGCCAAACAAAATCCCGTATATAGTTCTTTGGTACCTGTAGAAAAAACCATGACTAACTCTGGGAAATCTATTTATGTACAGCACTGCCAAAGTTGCCATGGGGTAAACCGTGAAGGGAACGAAGATGGGACTATTCCTGCTTTGAGGGATGTTCATAAAAAATATTCAGAATTGCTTTTAAATCAAATATTAGTCAAAGGAAGGGGAAGAATGCCGGCTTTTAATTTTCTTTCTGCTGCTGAAAAAAAAGCGGTTTTGGCCTATGTCCAAGGATTAAATTTGGCAGTTGAAGGAACTGTCAACAATTCAAATATCGACTTTTCTCCCTTCACGAGTACCGGCTATACACGTTGGTATGATAGCAAAGGATATCCCGTGAGCCGCCCCCCCTGGGGAACCTTAACTGCGATTGAAATGAATACGGGGAAACATCTCTGGCAAGTTCCATTGGGCGAATATCCTGAATTGACAGCAAAAGGAATTTCGCCTACAGGGACCGATTTATATGGAGGTCCGGCAGTAACTGCAGGCGGCATACTATTTATTGCGGCAACAAAAGACGAGATGTTTCGAGCCTTTGACCGACAAACCGGAAAGATCTTATGGCAATATAAATTGCCTGCCGCTGGTTACTCTTCTCCCAGCATATACTCCATTGACGGTGTTCAATATGTCGTTATTGCCTGTGGAGGAGGGAAACTAAAAACCAAATCAGGAGATAAATATTTAGCCTTTGCTCTAAAAAATTAGAAAATCTAGTACAAATCAGGTGGTGAAATGTGGTGAAAAGGGACCTCACCCCGCAGCTTTACTAACTTTTTAAAAGTTAGTAAAGCTATACGCAACAAACCGAATTACCCAAAAATAGACTGATTTTCTAGATCAACTATTTGGTTTTTAATTTAGACTTCACCACATCAGCCGGGTATTTTAAGGCCAACTTTCTAATTTCATAACTGAAGTCGGCAAAGGTTTCTTCCCATAATTTTGCCTCCTCGGGACTATATTGGTAGAACCCCTGACCATTACTCACACCTTTACCCCCAGATTTTACGATGTCATCAATCAATTTTGGCACCTCAGTTCCATTATATAAGGTGGAATTTAAATCCTTCATGACATTATGATAGGCAGGAACTCCCGTTAAATCCATCCAACCAAAAACCCCGACCAATGTCATCCAATATCCCGTATTATTTCGACAGGCACGATCCACATCTTCTACCGTTGCATATCCATTTTCGACCAAATAAAATGCCTCTCGGTACATCGCATACATTAATCTATTCGCAATAAATCCACGAATATCCTTGCGCACTAACGTTGGCTCCTTTCCCCATCCATGCGCTAATTCATATAAATATTCCCCCTTTGTAACATCACTTTTTGCCCCACAAATAATTTCCAAAAAACGTGTTGTATGTGATGGCTCTGCCCAATGCAAACCAAAAAAACGTTCTGGTTTTTGAGTCAAATTTTGAAGCTCACTGATGGGAATAGCTGATGTATTTGACGTGAGTAAAGCTTCTTCGTCAATTTCAGCCTCAATCTTACCATAAACGGATCGCTTAATTTCCTCATTTTCTATGGTACACTCGATGACCAATTGGCATGCTTTTAAATTCGAATACGCTTCACTAATCAACAAATTACCCAAATAAAAATCCGGCGATTCAACAATTAATCCTTCTTCCCTTGCCTTCGTTAAATGTTTTCTAATCCGAAATTCGGCAGTTTCCATGTCAACAGGAATTGGCGCAATGGCGACTACGGGATGGCCCGACATCAATAAACATGTAGCTATACTGCATCCCATCAAGCCTAAACCTACGACACCCACTTGTATTTCTGCTGCCTTCATATTAGTTATTCTTAAAACGATATATATTTTGTTTGCGCAAATCCTCTAAAAACAATGTGAACGGATCCTCGTAAAACTTCATAAAATCAGGTACTGAAACTTGACCAGGGAAGGGCGCATAATAATGTGTCGGACTCCTAATATCATTTCTCCAAACCAAGACATAGCTTAAATTCAATCCCTCCGTTTTCATGACTTTCAAAAGTACGTCTGTCCACCAATTGACATTAGGGATCGTTTCTAAGCCTGTTTCCGTAAAAGCGGCCAATTTTTTATTCTTCTTCGCATAATTTGAAACAATCAAAAGCTTTTCAACGGCTTTTGGTAAATTATATCCATTTCTGCCCATGTCCCCATAATTATCCATGCCCACCATATCGACATACGAATTACCCGGATATCGCTCCAAAAATTTGGCCTCCGTTAAAAATTTATTATCAGGAGAAAAGGCATATAAAAGATTATGTACTTGATGTTCATCTTTTAAATAATCCACCGTAAAACGCCAAATCTGAATAAATTCTTCTACGCTACAATGACCTGCTCCCCACCAAAACCAATTGCCATCAAACTCATGAAAAGGCCTAAAAATCATGGGGATTGCTTCTCCCTTTGGCCCCTTACAAGACTTCAGCCAATCCGCGATGTCAGCCAAAATGTTTTTATATATCCCATGTGAATCGCCTCCAGGAATAAGCCTAGAAACCACGGGGGTCGACAATGAATCTTTCCAATAAAATCCCCCAGGACCCAATGGATTATTAAAATGCCACGCGATCGTAATAACACCACCCTGTGCATAATGTTGCTGTACAATCTGCCTCAATTTAGCCTTATAATTGACCGCATTCACCCCCGAAAATCCACTGAAATCTATACCAATAACTCCTGGGTGACTCCCAGTGACCGATTTAACATCCGACCTATCCGCATCACCAGACCATCCCCTTCCATATTCAGTAGCATGTTGGTGCCCAAAAATCGTACCTGATTTTTGAATTTTATACAGCGCTTTGAATAGGTTTTTTGTTTCCCTCGTCGCATTCTTATCGATCGGCCTCGTTTGAGAAAAACTCTCCAACATACCTATTGAGCAAAAAATATATAGAAAAAAAATACTTCTTTTCATCGATCGGTTTGTTTATGGAAGCTCTTGCAAGTAAATATCTTTAAATGCGACTATCGCTTTCGCACCGCCGTGAATCTGTAAAGCAATGAGGCCCGAAGAGGATATAGAAGCATCCATTTCCGTATAATCCACGGTTTGCCTGCCATTTATATAGAGGCGAATTCGCTCATTTTCAGCCCTTACTTCATAGGTATTCCAATCGCCTTGCTTGATCCATGAAAGCACATCTGCTTCATTGGGCTTCATTAGCGTTTTATTACGCCTTGATTCATCATATAAACTAGCCCAATAATCCTTGCCCCAATCCGCCTGATACCCAATCATTTCATAGGCTGGATTTGTGGCTTTCACACTTCGAAATTGAATTCCTGAGTTAACAAAGCCCTCCGTTCCGGTTAATTTTATCTTCAGTTTCAAATAAAAATTATGGTAGGTTTTTTTAGTACTTAAGAAATTGTTGTGAGGAACTCTTGTTTCTAAGGAGCCTCCCACCAACATCCCATCCTGGATTCGCCAAGTCGTTAGGGTGTCGCCTTCCCAGCCTTTAAAAGTTTTCCCGTCAAACAATTTTTGTTTTTTACCAGGCTTGTTGGACGAATGTAAATTTGTCGGTTTAGTTAAGCCAAAAATTGGGCTCATTGAAATAAACAGCAAGCTAAAAAATACGTATGTTTTCATTTTCATAGGTTTATAAAATCAATTTAAAATTACGACTTTGTTTGAAAAAGCCTAGGAATCAAATGGTTTCTTTAAAATTTGACTTTAATATCTCGCTAAGCGAATCTAAGATTTCCCCATGTTATGCTGATGCAACAATTAAAAATTCAATGGATACTTTAGCACGTAAATTCGTTCATATCCAAGGTCTTAAATTGCAGAAATTTTCTAGAAGTGTTTTCGTTGTTTAACATTTAAATTCTATGAAAATATCTAATCTACTCGGCCTATTAGGTCATATTAGATTAATGCTCTAGTCTGGCTAATTTCTTGACCGTTTCCCACACCGAATCGTGAACAGGAACTCCTTTAATTAAATTTTCGCGCCTATTCCTAAGCGATCTTTCCCCTGGGTAAAGAATTTCGCCTCCTTCGTTCACTGGGACAGCTTGCCTCAATTGCTCAATGGTCTGCTGCAATGCTTGGTCTACAAAAGGTTGATCATTCATTTTGAGAGGGTCAATTGCGATGAAAACTTGGGAACATCCCCCACAATTCCCATACCCGTACTGGTCTATGGCAGCCGTCGTTTTTCCATTGGAAAGAAGACTGGCCAACAAGTCCAACACGATGGCGAAGCTCGATCCCTTCCAATAACCGGTTGGCAGTATACGTCTGGTTTTTTCAATTTCTCCTGGGTCATCGGTCAACAAGCCGTCCGAATCAAAACCGCCGTCATAGGGCAGCTTTTCATTATTTAATCGAGTGTTTTCTAATTTCCCATACGAATATTGAGACATCGCCATATCTAAAACCACATGACCTTCCTGCCTAGGAATCGCCATGACAAATGGGTTATTGCCGATGCTCGCAGATGTAGCACCCCAAGCAGGCATACAAGATTCTGTATTGGTCCAGCAAATTCCGATCATGCCTTGGTTAGCCGCGTGCCAACCGTATGTTCCACCCCGCATCCAATGCGTTGTATTGTTCAAGGACACCAATCCCAAACCTGTTGACTTTGCAATTTCTATCGCACGATCCATCGCAAAAAAAGCATTCGTAACACCTGGGGCGAGGTTACCATTATATATTTCAATAGATCCAAATTGTTGCTCAAAGGTTGGCTTAGCGGCGAGATTCACCCAACCATTTTCTATGTAGTTGATAAATCGCTCCACCCGATTTAGTCCGTGGGAAAAGATGCCATCGCAACTTGTTTCTGCATGTGTTAGAGCACAAATTTCGGCTTGATCCTCGGACATTCCCGCGCAGATAAAGGCCTTTTTTATCGTAGATTTTAATTCTTCAAATTTGATCCTTTGCATTGAACGAGACTGTAGCAAGCAGCTTTACTAACTTTTAAAAAGTTAGTAAAGCTAAAGAGAAAAAAATAAACAAGAAACAAATTGCGATCTAGTACTTGATAAAATTGCCTTTGTAAAAATAAAATGCTTTGAAATGAATAAATGTTTCTTATCTACAAATCAATCGTTTTTATCTATACTTAATTGGTCTTAAATTATATAATCGTAATTTTAAAGAAAACTGAAGCCTTATGAAATCAACTATTATTCTGATTATTTTTGCCTTATTAAGTGTTTCCCTACACGCACAAAATTCAGGGAACATCAAGGGAAATCTTGTTGACAAAAATCAAGCGATTGAATTCGCTACCGTTTCGTTGGCAAAATCCACAGATTCCACCAAGGCTTTATTCATAGAAACAACTGATTCATTAGGCCATTTTCATTTCAATAATATACCATTTGGAACGTACCATTTCAAAGCAAGTTTAGTCGGATATAAACCAAAGACTCAAAAAATTTCATTGACTTCTGAAAACCCAACTTTGGTATTAGGTGATTTCCCTTTATTGCCAGATAATACCCTGTTGAACGAAGTAGTTGTGACCGCTCAAAAAAAACTGATTGAAAAAACAAGCGAAGGCTTTATTGTAAATGCGGCGGCCAACATAACCCAAACTGGGGGAACGGCGACAGATTTGCTAAAAATCACGCCAACGGTTTCAGTCGACAATGATGGGGTGGTTACCTTGCGAGGGAAATCTCCATTAATCCTAATCAATGGTCGGAATTCAAACATGGCAAACCCGGATCAAATTCCCGCTAGCAGTATTGAGAGTATTGAAATTATTACACAAGCTTCTTCCAAATATGATGCCAATGCGGAAAGTGGAATTATTAATATTAGGCTCAAAAAAAACACTCAAGTGGGGGTCAACGGAGCATTTGCTATAGGAGGAGGAATGGGGTCGAGAGAGCGGGTAAACAGCTCTTTTCTTTTAAATCACAAAACTAAAAAGGTGAATGTTGGCTTAAGCTACGACAACCGTTTTGCCGGAAGAACAAAAACAATCAATACCAATCGAACAAATTATGAGCTGCCTAATACCTATTTAATTAATCAAGGTCGCAACGATGAGCGTGTTGAAAGACTCCAAAACCTAAAACTTAATATTGATTTCAATCCAAATGATAAAAATAATTTATCTTTTGA
>Ga0209499_1001021_pt1 | contig 20286 bp, 18 predicted proteins | sample C_130208_EF_Meta_FD_187306 | JGI IMG/M metagenome (GOLD analysis project Ga0209499, IMG submission 187306) | Freshwater microbial communities from Lake Croche, Canada to study carbon cycling - C_130208_EF_MetaG (SPAdes) (version 2) | ecosystem: Environmental > Aquatic > Freshwater > Lake...
GCGCAAGCACTGCCAAGTTTGTTGTCTGAAAGCATAGAGTCAATTGCAGAATGCGCTTCATCAAGCGACATCGCTACGACGACACCTTTGCCAGCAGCTAAGCCATCGGCTTTGATCACAATCGGAGCTCCTTGTGCATTCACGTAATCGTGAGCAGCTTTTGCATCTGTAAAAGTGGTGTAAGCAGCAGTAGGAATGTTGTGACGAATCATGAAAGCTTTTGCAAAGTCCTTAGAGCTTTCAAGTTGCGCAGCTGCTTTGGTTGGACCAAATATCTTCAGATCAACAGCACGGAAAGCATCTACTACCCCTTTAGAAAGTGTCGCCTCTGGGCCAACAATGGTCATGCCAATTTGTTCGTTTTGCGCAAAGGCAACTAATTCAGGCACGCTGGTAATTGGCACGTTGACCATGTCTGGATTGAGGGCTGTGCCTGCATTGCCGGGTGCAACATAAACACGGCTAACCGATTTATTTTGTGCAACTTTCCAAGCTAACGCATGCTCACGTCCGCCACCACCAATAATCATGACTTTCATTGTTTAATCCTAATGCTTAACTGATATTGCTTAATTAATGACGGAAATGACGGAAACCAGTCAAGACCATTGCTAAACCATGTTCGTCTGCTGCTGCAATGACTTCTTCATCGCGCATACTGCCACCTGGTTGAATGACACATGACGCGCCCGCTTCAGCTAGCACATCTACACCATCACGGAATGGGAAGAAGGCATCAGAAGCAACAGCAGCACCCAGCAATGAAAGGTGCGCGTTTTGTGCTTTGATGGCGGCAATTTTAGTGCTGTCTACACGGCTCATTTGGCCAGCGCCAACGCCTAGCGTCATGCCGTTGCCACAGAAGACAATCGCGTTAGATTTAACAAACTTAGCCACGCGCCAAGCAAAGAGCAAATCTTCTAATTGTTTTGGCGTAGGTTGTATTTTAGTCACAATTTTGAACTGTGCTGGGGTCACGTTTAATGCGTCTGGTGTTTGCACCAATAAGCCGCCACCGACACGTTTATATTCAAGGGTATTGAGTTCGCTACCAAGTGCAACGGTTAATACGCGCACGTTTGTTTTCGCAGCAAAAATTTCTTTTGCGGCAGCTGAAACAGCAGGCGCAATAACCACTTCAACAAATTGTTTTACTACGGCTTCAGCCGTTGCTGCATCGATTTCACGGTTAAAGGCGATGATGCCGCCAAATGCAGAGGTTGGGTCTGTGCTAAATGCTTTTTGATACGTCTCAAGCAAGGTTGCGCCAATCGCCACGCCGCATGGGTTGGCATGTTTCACAATCACACAAGCTGGCACATCGAATGTTTTAACGCATTCCCAAGCCGCATCAGCATCGCCAATGTTGTTGTATGAAAGCTCTTTGCCTTGTAATTGTGTGAAGCTAGCAAGTGCACCAGCAGGCACGGTTGCATCTCTATAGAAAGCAGCTTTTTGGTGTGGATTTTCGCCATAGCGTAAGTCCATTACTTTAGTGAGCTGAGTTGAATATTTATCTGGGAATGCCTGCTTCTCGCCAGTCACAGTGAGGCTGGTGAGATAGTTGCTAATTGCACCATCGTATTCAGCGGTATGTGAAAAGGCTTTTTTCGCCAACATAATGCGCGTTTCAGCGCCTACGGCACCTTTACTTGAAGTCATTTCACGCGCAATCACAGCATAGTCTGCTGGGTCAGTCACAATCGCAACATGATGATAATTTTTGGCTGCGGCGCGCACCATGGTTGGGCCGCCAATATCGATATTTTCAATCGCGTCTTCTAAACTGCAATTTGGTTTAGCAATCGTTTCGCGGAATGGGTAAAGATTAACTACCACCATGTCGATGTTAGGAATATTCGCTTCGTGCATAGCCGACACATGTTCAGGTAGATCACGGCGACCTAAGATGCCACCGTGGACTTTAGGGTGCAAAGTTTTCACGCGGCCATCCAACATTTCTGGGAAGCCTGTGTAATCGCTAACCTCTATGACAGGAATATTATTTTCGCGAAATAGTTTTGCGGTACCGCCAGTTGATAAAATTTCTACGCCAAAGCTTTGCAAGTTTTTTGCAAACTCAAGAATGCCTTGTTTGTCTGAAACGCTAATAAGTGCTCTTTTAATGACTGCCATGATGATAGATTTCGATAAAAGTGATTGGAATTAAAAAAGGATTGAGTAAGCGTTATGCGCTTATTCGATGTTGTATTGCTGTAACTTTTTTCTGAGGGTATTGCGGTTTAGACCTAAGATTTCAGCAGCTTTACTTTGGTTGCCGCCCGCACGTTTCATGATGTGCTCAATCATTGGTTTCTCAATGCAACCAAGTACCATGTCGTAAACCGCATGCGGGGGTTGGCCGTCTAAGTCTTTAAAGTATTCATTGAGCGCACGCTCAACGCTCATTGCTAGTTCACATTTTGAACTCATGCTGCAAGCACCTCACCATTAGCATCCGCTTCTTCAGTAGCATATTGGATGCGTGTATCTTGGGTGTGCAGATGGTTAAAAAAATCGTTAATGGCGTTTAATTGATCATCAATGGTTTGCAATTGATTCATCGCATGACGGAAATTGGCTGAGTCTTTTAAACCTTTGGTATACCAAGAGATATGCTTGCGAGCTACGCGCATGCCAGTTAAGTCACCATAAAATTCATACAAATCGTGGAGATGTCCGAGCATCACGCTACGAATTTCCTCAACCTCTGGCGCAGGCATGTGCTCGCTAGTGGCTAGGTAATATTCAATTTCGCGGAAAATCCAAGGGCGACCTTGAGCCGCGCGACCAATCATCACGCCGTCAGCACCAGTGTACTCAAGCACGAATTTCGCTTTTTCAGGAGTGGTGATATCGCCATTGGCGATGAGTGGAATATTGATCGCTTGTTTGACTTCAGCAATGGTGTCGTATTCCGCATCGCCCATGTAAGCGCAAGCGCGGGTGCGGCCGTGCATTGCTAGGGCCTGTATGCCAATATCTTCGGCCATTCTTGCGACCGCAACGGCATTGCGATTTTGTTTATCCCAGCCTGTGCGGATTTTAAGCGTGACGGGCACATCAACCGCAGCAACCACAGCTTTGAGAATTTGGGAAACGAGTGGTTCGTCCTTTAATAGCGCTGAACCTGCCATCACGTTACAGATTTTCTTTGCTGGGCAACCCATGTTGATATCAATCACTTGCGCGCCATGGTCTACATTATATCGAGCAGCATCAGCCAGCATTTTTGGGTCAGCCCCTGCGATTTGCACTGAGATCGGCGCCACTTCACCTTCATGATTGGCGCGACGCAAGGTCTTTTCACTGCCGTATAGGAGTGAGTTTGAAGTCACCATTTCAGAAACGGCATACCCTGCACCTAGCTTTTTACAAAGCATACGGAAAGGCCTGTCTGTTACACCTGCCATAGGGGCGACGACTAGGTTATTACGCAGTTTGTATGGACCGATTTGCACGAGTGATTTTAAATCTTGCGAGAAAGCTACCTATTTTATATGCAAATCGTGCTTCTTAAAACCAAAATTTGCTTATTTTTTGAACAGCTTAGCAATTTTTTCTGTGCGGTATTTTTTCTTGTGGCGTTTCGACTTTATTTTGGCAACGCTGACCAGGCATAACCTAATACAGTAATTTTTTCTTTTATTTCTGACATGGCGGTGTCAATGGATGCTAAATCGCCCTTCATCCCGAGTTCAATCGTGCGCCTTGTATCTAAGCGAGGAAGGCTAAAAAGCTTGAGCTGATGATATTTACTGGTCATTTCATTCATTAAATCTAATAAATTACTTTCCCCTGCGTCCATGACTAAAATAGAAGATTCGCTAATGATGATTTGATGGAAAAGATGCTGATAATGCGTATCAAGCACCCACTCCATCATTGGGTGAGCCATTTGTGGAAAGCCCGGCATAAAGTAATGCGCCTTGACGCTAAACCCTGCAATTCGATTGACTGGATTGGGAATTAAATCAGCCCCTTTTGGAAAGTCTGCCATCAATACCCTTTTAGGGTATGCGGCTTCGCCAAATTGTGCTTCCATTTCAGCGACCGCGCCAACATGGCGTTCTATTGGAACATTCAGCGCTTCAGCCGCAGCTTGGCGGGTAAAGTCGTCAGGGGTGGCGCCAATACCGCCGAATGAAAACACGATATCGTTGGTGGCTAAACTACGTTTGAAGGAAGCCACTAAACGCGCTGGATCGTCACCCAAGTACTTAGCCCAGCTCAACTGTATGCCACGCGCTTTTAAAATTTCAATGGCTCTGCTCAAGTGGGCATCTTGCCGTTTGCCTGAGAGAATCTCATCGCCAATCACATAAATGCCAATGTTTGGAATGTCTTTAGTCATGATTAATGCGCTGCCTCCCAATTGCTACCCACGCCAACTTCAGCCAATAATGGCACGTCAAGTTTGGCTACATTTTGCATGAGTTGCGGCAACATTGTTTTCACTAAATCTAGCTCTGTTTCTGGCACTTCCAACACTAATTCATCGTGTACTTGCATGATGAGTTTTGTGTTGAGTTGTTGAGCGGAAATCCAATTTTGCACGGCAATCATGGCGAGTTTAATGAGGTCAGCCGCTGTGCCTTGCATAGGCGCATTAATGGCGGCGCGTTCAGCAGCTGCGCGTCGCATGCCGTTGCTGCTGTTGATTTCGGGCACCCATAAGCGTCTGCCAAAGTAGGTTTCTACATAGCCTTTTTGTTTGGCGACTTCGCGGGTGTCTTGCATGTAAGCTCTTACGCCAGGATAGCGTGCAAAATATCGCTCGATATAGCTTTGAGCGGCACTACGCTCAATGTTGAGATTTTGTGCCAAACCAAATGCACCCATGCCATAAATCAAACCAAAGTTAATGACTTTGGCATAGCGACGTTGTTCGTTGGTGACAGCTTCGCGTTCACATCCAAAAATCTCTGCAGCGGTGGCGCGGTGAATATCTTCATTATTAGCAAACGCGCTGAGCATGCCTTCATCTTGTGAAAGATGGGCCATGATGCGTAGCTCAATCTGTGAATAGTCGGCAGAAACAATCACGCTACCAGTAGGCGCGATAAATGCTTCGCGAATACGGCGACCTTCTACCGTGCGAACGGGAATATTTTGTAAATTAGGATCTGAGCTTGCTAGGCGTCCAGTAATTGCAACCGCTTGGTTATAGCTGGTGTGCACACGACCTGTTTGCGTGTTAATCATTTTTGGTAATTTATCGGTGTAAGTCGATTTTAATTTTGCCAAGCCACGATACTCTAGCAATACCTTTGGTAATGGGTAATCAAGCGCTAACTCTTGCAATACATCCTCATCAGTTGAAGGTGCACCTGAAGGTGTTTTTTTGGTTGGTTTAATGCCCAATTTTCCGAACAAAATCTCTTGTAGTTGTTTTGGTGAGCCTAAATTAAAAGGCTGGCCCGCAAGCTCGAAGGCTTGTTTTTCTAAGTCCATTAACTTCATGCCAATTTCGTTGCTTTGGCGGTTGAGCATGCCTTGGTCAATCAGCACACCATTGCGCTCTATGGTAAAAAGCACTTCGCGTGATGGCATTTCAATTTCGCTGTAAATGAAGTTGAGTTTTTCGTCGGCTTGCACAACTGGATACATGGCTTGGTGCAGTTGCAACGTAATATCCGCATCCTCAGCCGCGTATTCGCCCGCGACCTCTACGGTCACTTGATTAAACCCAACTTGTTTTGCGCCTTTGCCAGCCACCTCATCAAAACTGATAGTTTTGATGCCAAGATGACGCATGGCAAGGTCATCCATGTTGTGCGTTTTATGGGACTCAAACACATAGGATTGCAACAAGGTGTCGTGTGCAATGCCTTTTAAGGAAATGCCATGATTGGCTAGCACATGTTGATCGTATTTTAGGTTTTGCCCAACTTTTTTGATGCTTGGGTCTTCTAAAGCAGGCTTTACTTTTGCTAATGTCGCTGCAAAATTAAGCTGTTCTGGCGCGTCAAAATAATCGTGCGTCAACGGCAAATAAGCCCCTGTTCCAGCTTCAACACTAAATGACATACCAACGATTTTTGCGGTCATCGGGTCTAGTGAGGTTGTTTCGGTATCAAAGCAAACTAGTTTAGCTTGGTTAATTTTTTCGAGCCAAACATCTAAATCAGCTTCACTCAAAATGGTTGCATAATTGCGGGTGGTGATTGGGGTGAAATCAACAGTCGTTTCTGTTGGGGGTGTATTAATAGTTTCGCTGGTGGGTGCGAATAAATCGCCGCTGCTTGTTGGCATGCTTAGCGGCGTTACGCTAATAGGTTCGCCGCCCATGGTGTCTAGCTCGCGGCGCCAAGATTTGAAATCAAAGTGTTCAAATAATTCAGCGAGTTTATTTTTATCCATCGCCCTTGGAGCGAGGTCGCTTAATGATTCTTGAATGCCAACATCGCATCGAATAGTAATCAGCTCACGCGCAGTAGGAAGCCATGGAAGTGCCTTGCGTAAATTCTCGCCAACTACGCCCGTAATGTTGTCCGCATTCGCAACAATATTTTCTAGCGTGCCGTATTGGGTAAGCCATTTAACAGCAGTTTTAGGGCCTACTTTTTCAACGCCGGGCACGTTGTCCGAAGTGTCGCCTATTAAAATCAGGTAATCTACAATGCGCTCTGGAGGCAGACCAAATTTATTGGTGACGCCTGCAATATCGAGCACTTCATTGCTCATGGTGTTCACAATGGTGACGTGTTCATTCACCAGTTGGGCGATATCTTTATCACCGGTTGAAATAATCACACGAATTCCTTCGCGTTCAGCCTGTTTGGCAAGTGCGCCGATGACGTCATCAGCCTCAACTCCTTCTTCCATAATCAGCGGCCAGCCCATGGCTTTAATTGCTTCATGCAGGGGTGCAACTTGCGCGCGCAAATCATCTGGCATGGAAGCGCGATTGGCTTTGTATTCTGGATAAATATCGTCGCGAAAAGTTTTGCCTTTTGCATCAAAAATACACGCGCTATAATCTGCGGGGTATTCTTTATGAAGGCGCCTTAGCATGTTGAGTACGCCTTGAATTGCGCCAGTGGGTTCGTTTTGCCGATTGCGTAAATCTGGCATGGCGTGAAACGCACGATAAAGGTAGGATGATCCATCCACTAACAACAATGTTTTCATATTTGGGTCTACATTATGTCTGTTACAAAAAAAGTACCAAAAATCGCTGATCCTGATTTTCAGGGCGACCATCAAACAGCAAACGAATCCTGGCACGCATTTGAGATTATGGCAGAATTCGTCGGTGCAACGGAAAGCCTGAAAGAAATCACCCCAGCCGTTTCTATTTTTGGCAGTGCTCGCACGAAACCAAAGCACGCTGATTATTTACTAGCTGAAAAAATAGCACGGCTACTTTCCGATGCAGGTTTTACAGTCATATCGGGGGGTGGTCCAGGCATCATGGAAGCGGCTAATAAAGGTGCGCATCCCGGTATATCTCCAAGTGTTGGGCTCAATATTAATTTGCCACATGAGCAAACCAGCAATCCTTATCAAGACATCAGCCTGGATTTTAAGCATTTCTTTATGCGCAAAGTGATGTTTGTGAAATACGCATCTGCCTATGTGGTGATGCCTGGCGGTTTTGGTACGCTGGATGAGCTACTAGAAGCGATGACTTTGGTACAAACAGGAAAATCACGCCGAATTCCAATTATTTTGGTGGGCTCAAAATTTTGGGGCGGTTTGGTTGATTGGTTTTGTAAAACGCTGATCTCAGAAGCCATGATTGAGGCCGATGATATGGACTTAATCCAAGTCATTGATGATCCGCATGAAGTCGTCGCCGCGATATTTAAGCATTACGAAACACGAGGCTTTGAGCTTTCTGCGGCTGAACGCAAGACCCAGCTTTATTTGTAGGATGAAAACGCTTTACCGACAAGCATGGCTTTTTGATAGAATGAAATTTGTTTAAATTTTTGCGTACTAAACGCGGGAATAATATGCGTATTCACCATCTGTTTTTGCTTCTAGCGTTCGTTTTACCAATCTCTCACTTAACTGCACAAGCGGCAGATAAAAAGCCTGTGCCTTCAGATTTGGAGCCACTGCCAGAAGCTATGCCGCCGCCGGCGGTGACTGAATCAAGTCCCGCCGATACGCCAGAAATTACAATTGTAAAAAAAGGTGAAACCACATTCGAGGAATACCGTATGAATGGTGAACTTTATATGCAAAAAGTGACGCCAGCGCATGGCAAGCCATATTACTTAATGAAGCTGGACCAAGAGGGTGGCTGGTCAAAATATGATGGTCCCGCGGCACCTTTAGTGATTCCTAAATGGGTGATTTTTAGATTTTAAATGTATGCCACATGGCGCGTTTGTATTATTTCAATTGAACACGCCTGTTTAATTTGAAACATTTAACCAAAAGCATTTAACGCAAAGCTGTTATGTCCGTATTTACCACCGTCTCTGAAGATGAACTCATTCCTTGGCTCAGCGCATATCCATTAGGTGATTTGCTAGAGCTACAAGGTATTTCATCAGGCATCTCCAATACTAATTATTTTGTGACGACTACCCAAGGTCGTTATGTGCTGACGCTGTTTGAAGAGCACAGTGCTGAAGAGTTGCCGTACTTCTTAAGCTTGATGACCCATTTGGCTGAGCGTGGCGTGCCATGTCCTCATCCTGTCATTCGTTTAGATGGTGTTCAGCTGGATGAGTTAAATGGCAAACCAGCCGCTTTGGTAACTTGCTTGCGTGGTCGAGATCTTAGCGAACCATCAGTTGCTCAGTGCGCTGAGCTTGGGCGTGTCCTCGCCAATATGCATGTGGCTGGCGCAAGCTTTACTGGTAACAATCACGATTCTCGCGATGTGGTTTGGCGTGAAGCAACCGCTAAAAAAGTGTTCGATTTATTGAACGCGGATGATCAAGCGATGATGACCCAGACCATGCGTCGACAAGCTGACTTAGATATAAACGCTTTGCCTCAAGGCGTGATTCACGCCGACTTGTTCCGAGATAATGTGTTGTTTGATGGGGATGAAATTGGCGGTGTGATTGATTTTTACTATGCTTGTCGTGGTGCTTACCTTTACGATGTGGCAATTTCAGTCAATGACTGGTGCGTGAATGCGGATGGCTCTTTGGATGCCAATCGCGTTGTTGCATTACTAAAGGCTTATCATACTGTCAGGCCTTTCACACAGGCAGAGCATTCTGCTTGGCAAAGTATGTTGCCTATTGCTGCTTTGCGTTTTTGGTTATCGCGCTTAAAGGACAAGCACTTTCCTCAAGCGGGTGAGTTGACGCATGCGAAAGACCCGCAGCACTTCCAGAAAATATTACAATGGGGCATCAAACATTCAGCTGAAATTTCAGCGGTGTGGATTTAATAGATTGAAATTGGAAAAAATATGACGTTTAGATCAAAAGTGAAACTAGGTTTTAGCTGGGTGACAGATAGTTTGGCGCTCTTCAAACAACATCCTGCTAAATGGATGGGCTTGTCTTCCCTCTATCTTGTATTTTTTCAGTTCTTACCCATTCTACTGCTCGGGATTATTGAGCAAATTAACCAAGCACATGGCTCAATCATTATCTTGTTTTTTGTTGGTTTGTTGGGTTTGGCGTTAACTTTTAGCTGGCCAATTTTCACTTCGGTCGTGATTGGTGTTTGTCGCGAAACGCATGCCGAAAGAATGACTGCAGTGACAGAAATTTTTCATCGAGTGAAGCCACACGCCAAACAGTTAATTTTCTTGGGGGTGGTTTTCTTTGTCTATCGTTTAATCATGATTGCACTTACAGAAGCCGACATTCAATCGATGGATATCCAGCAGATGGATAAAGAGGTGATGCCTATTGGTTTTTGGTGGTTAATGCTTAAGTTGTTGATCTTGCAAGTGCCACTTTTATTAGCCACTTGGTACTCTCCGCTGTTGATTTCTTATCATCAATATTCAGTATTTAAGTCTATTGGGCATAGTGTTTGGGCCGCCTTACACAATATCACGGCATTAATTACTGCTTGGGTCACCTTGACCTTGGCTGTTGTGGGCGTCATGTTAGTGCTTGGTCTTTTGATTGGTGTGATCGCTATTTTCGCGAAAGGGATTGCTGCGTTTTTAGGCGTGATGCTGATTATGTTTGTATCACTGATGGCAACAGCCTTCTTGTTCTCAATCCAATATTTCAGCTTCTTATCTATGTATTACAAAAAAGGCGAAGATTTCGTTAGCTAAGCGTTAATTTTCAAAGCTTTCTTGCGGAACTACGGCCTAGCTAAGTTTTCTAGACTTTCTCTAGTTTCGCATACTCCATTGCCAGCCATTTAAGCCCTTCGCGTCCAAAGTTAATTTGGATGCGCATATCGCTGGCGTTGCCCTCATAGCTCACCACCACGCCTTGCCCAAATTTAGCATGGGAAACGGCTTGGCCTATCTTCCAAGGCATTGCAGATTTTTGTTCGCTACTGCTCGCTGTTGGCGCGCTTTGATAGCTGTTGTCATAATGACTAGACATACTGGGTTTGGGCGTGGGTTTGCTGTTTAAGCGTTTCAATAAAGCATCAGGAATCTCATCTAAAAAGCGCGAGGCAATGCCATAACGAATTTGGCCATGGAGCATGCGGCTTTGTGCGTGGCTTAAGTAAAGTCGTTGTCTTGCGCGAGTCACTGCTACATACATTAATCTGCGCTCTTCTTCTAAGCCGTTATTTTCGTACAAGCTATTTTCATGCGGGCATAAGCCTTCCTCCAAGCCGCTGATAAATACGGCTTTAAACTCCAAGCCCTTTGCGGCGTGGACAGTCATCATTTGGAGTGCATCAGCGCCCACATCGGCCTGGTGTTCACCTGCCTCAAGGCTGGCGTGTGTTAAAAACTCTGTGAGGCCGTTGCTGTTGTCTTCTAAGGCACCACTATTATTATTCATAAAACTCACGGCAGCATTAATCAGCTCATCCAAGTTGGCGATACGGTCTTCGCCTTCTTTTTCTAGCTGATAGAAGTTTTTGAGGCCAGACATCGTGGTTGCAATCTCAGTCATTTCTGTGAGCGTTAAGCCTTTTGCATCGTCTTGCATTTGCTTAATAAGCGCTACAAAACCTTCCAAGCCTTTACCTGGGCGACCATTTCCGACTTTGTTAATGGCGGCTTGCCACAGGCTACAATCTTGCGCGCGGGCGCTTTCTTGAAGTTGTTCCAAGCTTCGCGCACCAATACCTCGAGTTGGGAAATTAATCACCCGTAATAAAGCGACATCGTCTTCTGGATTATTAATCAGGCGTAAATACGCCATCGCATGTTTGATTTCGGCGCGTTCAAAAAAGCGTAAACCGCCGTACACGCGATATGGAATGTTGTTTGAGAAAAGCGCATGTTCAATCACACGAGATTGGGCATTTGAGCGATAAAGCAGTGCGATGTCATTGAGCCCCCATCCATCGTTGTGTAGCATTTTCACTTCATCAACAATAAAGCTCGCTTCGTCTATATCGTTATACGCTTGGTATACGCGAACTGGTTCGCCAGCGCCAGCCGACGTCCATAAGTTCTTACCTAAACGGTTTTTGTTGTTTGAAATAATGGCATTGGCCGCATCCAAAATATTGCTGTGAGAGCGATAGTTTTCTTCAAGTTTGACGATGTTTTGTACTTTAAAGTCCACTTCAAAATCACGCATATTCCCCACCCGCGCCCCGCGAAAAGCGTAAATCGATTGGTCATCATCACCCACAGCAAAAATACAGTTGTTGGGCTCTTCTTTGCCCATGCCAGCAAATAACTTGAGCCACATATATTGCAGTTTGTTGGTGTCCTGAAACTCATCCACTAAGATGTATTTAAAACGCGCTTGGTAATGCTGACGAATGTTTGTGTCACGGCTAAGTAGTTCATAGCAACGCAACAATAACTCCGCAAAATCCACCACGCCTTCGCGTTGACATTGCTTATCGTATTCTTCAAAAATCTCACGCATACGCTGTGAGTGAGGATCGTAAGCATCTACGCTGCGCGCGCGCAGCCCTTCTTCTTTACAGCTATTGATATATCCCATCACCTGTTTTGGTGGGAATTTCTCATCGTCAACATTCATGACTTTCATCACACGCTTAATCGCGGAAAGCTGATCGGCAGAATCTAGAATCTGAAAAGTAGCAGGTAACAAAGCTTCGCGGTGGTGGGCTCTTAATAGACGATTGCATAGCCCGTGAAAAGTACCAACCCACATGCCGCGCGTATTAATCGGCAACATCGCGGTGAGCCTTGTGAGCATTTCTTTGGCGGCCTTATTGGTAAACGTGACCGCTAATAAACCAGTGGGTGAAACCTGCCCGGTTTGAATAAGCCATGCGATACGCGTAGTGAGCACGCGTGTTTTACCACTGCCAGCACCCGCTAAAATCAGCGCAGATTGGTGAGGCAAGGTCACCGCTTCTAATTGCTTATCGTTGAGCCCGCTAAGGAGTGAGTCTTGAGATGCATGTGATGTTGTCATGGTGAGATTATCGCAGGTCAGCGCTGCTTCGAGAACAACTTAAAAGAGATTAAATAGTCTTGAACTTTGCTCAGGTATTGTGGGTCTTTACAAATGTGATGGTGGTGTTGAGCGTTCTATGATTTTTTAAGTCACCGAACTATCAACTCACCCTCCCACGCTTCCCTCCCTGAGCGTGGCGCCTTTAAAGGCATTTTGCCCCGACTGATCCCCTTAGTCGGGGCTTTTTTTTGGCGCAAAACAAATCGCTTTAGCGATTATGTTTTTGCGGACAAGCTATTAACTGGCTTTTCAGAATCTAGACAATAAAAAACCCGCCAAAGCGGGTTTTTTATTTCGATGCTTAAGCAAGCAAGGATTACATCATACCGCCCATGCCACCCATACCGCCCATATCACCGCCACCCATTGCTGGTGCGTCATCTTTCGGTAGTTCAGCAATCATGCAGTCTGTTGTCAGCATTAAGCCAGCCACTGAAGCAGCGTTTTGCAATGCAGAACGCGTTACTTTAGTTGGGTCTAACACGCCCATTTCAACCATGTCGCCGTAGGTTTCGTTAGCAGCGTTGTAGCCGTAGTTGCCTTTACCAGCCGCTACGTTGTTAACTACTACTGATGGTTCACAGCCAGCGTTTTGAACGATTTGACGAAGTGGCTCTTCAACAGCGCGCAATACAATCTTCACACCTGCGTCTTGGTCGTGGTTTTCGCCTTTAACTTTAGCAATTGCGTCACGAGCGCGAATCAACGCTACACCGCCGCCAGCAACAATACCTTCTTCAACCGCTGCGCGTGTTGCGTGTAATGCATCTTCCACACGTGCTTTTTTCTCTTTCATTTCGATTTCAGTAGTCGCGCCAACTTTAATCACAGCAACGCCGCCAGCTAGTTTTGCAACACGTTCTTGCAATTTTTCACGGTCGTAATCGCTTGTTGCATCTTCAGCTTGTTTCTTCACTTGGTCGATACGCGCTTTAATGTTGTCTTCAACGCCAGCACCGTCGATGATGATGGTGTTTTCTTTACCTACTTCGATACGTTTAGCTTGGCCTAGGTCCTCTAGCTTAATGTTTTCAAGTTTCAAACCTAATTCTTCAGCAATCACAGTACCGCCAGTCAAGATAGCGATATCTTCTAACATAGCTTTACGACGGTCACCGAAACCAGGCGCCTTAACAGCACAAGTTTTCAAGATGCCACGGATGTTGTTCACCACCAATGTTGCTAATGCTTCGCCGTCGATATCTTCAGCAATAATCAACAATGGTCGACCTGCTTTAGCCACTTGTTCAAGTGCTGGTAGCAAATCACGGATGTTTGAGATTTTCTTGTCGTATAAAAGCACGAATGGATTGTCCATCAATGCGATTTGACGTTCTTGGTTGTTGATGAAGTATGGTGATAAGTAACCACGGTCGAATTGCATACCCTCAACCACGTCTAGTTCATTTTGTAAGCCTGAACCATCTTCAACCGTAATCACGCCTTCTTTGCCCACTTTGTCCATCGCATCAGCAATAATTTGGCCAACTGAAGCATCTGAGTTAGCTGAGATAGAACCAACTTGCGCGATTTGTGCGCTAGTTGTACATGCAACAGATTGTTTTTTAAGGTCAGCAACAGCAGCTTCAACTGCTTTGTCGATACCACGTTTCAAATCCATTGGGTTCATACCAGCAGCAACAGACTTCATGCCTTCGCGGATGATCGCTTGTGCTAAAACTGTTGCAGTTGTTGTGCCATCACCAGCGATGTCATTCGTTTTGCTTGCAACTTCTTTTACCAATTGCGCGCCCATGTTTTCGAACTTGTCTTTCAATTCGATTTCTTTAGCAACAGACACACCATCTTTAGTGATGGTTGGAGAGCCATATGAACGCTCTAAAACTACGTTACGGCCTTTAGGGCCCAAAGTTACACGCACTGCATTAGCTAAAATATTTACACCATTCACCATTTTTTGGCGAACGTCATCACCAAATCTTACGTCTTTAGCAGCCATCTTAAATCTCCTAAATTACTTAATTAATTACTAAAAATTCTTTAATGCTTAAATTCAAAGCTTTGCTTCGATTTGAAGTTTAAGGGGGTCGGGCAATTAAGCCTCTACAACACCCATCAAGTCTTCTTCACGCATCACTAATAATTCATCGCCGCCAACTTTTACAGTTTGGCCAGCGTATTTGCCGAATAACACTTTGTCACCAACTTTAACGTCAAGTGCAATCACTTTGCCGTTGTCATCTTTCTTACCTGGGCCTACAGCAACAACTTCGCCTTGGTCTGGTTTTTCAGTAGCAGTGTCTGGGATTACGATACCAGATGCAGTAGTACGCACTTCTTCTAAACGCTTAACGATCACGCGATCGTGTAAAGGACGAATTTTCATAAACGAACTCCTTAATAATTGAATAAATAACGAATAACAAAAATCTTGGAATGCATTTTAGCACTCCTGTCCATCGACTGCTAATACTTTGGGGCGGGGATTTTTATTTCAAGAGCGAGGATGAAATTTTTGTAATAAAAATTTGGGTAAATAAAATCTATAAGTAAATTCAACACAATCAGCGATAATAACAATATTGATCGTTTGAGCTTTAAGGACACTTATTGTGAGTGAAATCGTTGGTCAAGCTGGTGCACCACCAGCAGTCATAGAACAATTGAATTTAGCATTTGATGCTGAGCAAGACCGTTTATTATTTAAGGTTGGCTTGTCTGACAATACCGAGCTTGCGATTTGGATTACCCGTCGCATCGCTAAGTCCATTTCTGCTTGGTTGCAGGGCAGTCAGGAGGAAGTTGGTTCTTCTATGCATGCTGTGGTGATGAATGCGCAAGGTGGCTTGGATGCAGTTAGTGGAAAGCTGATGTCTGCCTCTTCCATTACTCCCGAAGCGTTAATGAAAACTTCCACGCAAAATTTAGATTTCAGCACGCAATATCAATCTAATCGAAGCGCTCGCTTAGTGGCGCCTATGCTGGCGATTGCTTGCAAAGTATTGACCGATAACTTCACACAATTCGTGCTTGAGTTTAGCGCTAAAGATGGCATTAACGCGCAAATTGCTTTTAATGCCGAACTCAAGATTGCCTTCGGCAATATGTTGCAATTGGCCAGTAAAGAAGCCGCTTGGGATATTGGCGTGCAAAGTAGTCACTTTATTACGCCACCAGTGACTTCATCACAGGTTTTACATTAGTGAAAAATAAAGATTTACTCAACCGTAGTTTAAAGTCTGTGTGGCATCCGTGCACACAAATGAAAGCACACGAAACCCTGCCGCTTTTACCCATTGCTAGCGGCGCTGGCGTTTGGCTCAAAGATTTTGAGGGTAAGCCTTATTTAGATGGCGTGAGCTCTTGGTGGGTGAATTTGTTTGGGCATAACGAGCCGCGCATTAAAGCCGCAATTACTAAACAGTTAAATACATTAGAGCACGTTATGTTGGCCGGCTTCACGCATGAGCCTGTCGTGCAGTTGTCTGAAAAGCTAGGTGTCTTAACAGGATTGGGGCATTGCTTCTATGCTTCAGATGGTGCTTCTGCCACTGAAATAGCGCTCAAAATGAGCTTTCATTATTGGCGCAATATTGGTCAGCCACAAAAGAGTCAATTTTTAAGTCTGCAAAATAGTTATCACGGTGAAACTATTGGTGCTTTATCGGTGACCGATGTCGCGATTTTTAAAGATACTTATGCGCCTTTGCTTCGTCAAAGTGCACAAATGCCATCGCCAGATGCACGTTTGGCTGAGGCTGGTGAGAGTGCGGAGGCTTATGCGAGTCGCTGTGCTGATTTTTTAGATGCATATCTAAAACAACATCATGCTGAAATTGCCGCTTTTATTATCGAGCCAATGATTCAGTGTGCGGCTGGCATGGGGATGTATCACGCTGTTTATCTAAAACGTGCACGAGAAATTTGCACGCAATATCAAGTCCATTTAATTGCCGATGAAATTGCCGTGGGTTTTGGTCGCACAGGGACGATGTTTGCCTGCGAACATGCCAATATCAAGCCAGATTTTATTTGTCTTTCAAAAGGAATTACGGGCGGCTATTTGCCATTGTCAGTGACGCTGACAAGCGATGAGATTTATCAGGCCTTTTATGATGATAGTGTCGCACGCGGCTTTTTACATTCGCACAGTTATACAGGCAATGCCTTGGCATGTAGTGCGGCCTTAGCCACGTTAGCAATTTTTGAGCAAGATGATGTGCTGCGTAAAAACCAAGCAAAAACGTCTTACATTAGCGGTCAAATAAGCACATGGAATGACTTGCCAATGACAAATGTTCGTAATCAAGGCATGGTCTGGGCATTTGATGTGCAAACAAAGAATAAGCAATTCCAACAGCACTTTTATCAGCAGGCATTGGCTGAGGGCTTGTTGCTTAGACCAATTGGCAATACCGTTTATTGGATGCCGCCATATGTGATCAGCCAAGATGAAATCGATTTTATGCTGAAGACGACTAAGCAAGTGGTGCTGGCATGCGCTTAATGCTTGCTGTTTCATTGGCGCTTTTTTGTGAGCTTGCTTTTGCACAAAATGTGCAATTACCTGCACCTGTTGTTCAAGCACTTCAGGCGGAAAATGTGCCGCTAGAAAATGTCAGTATTTATGTTCAGCGGGTAGATGCCCCGCAAGCATTGTTGGCTTACCAGTCTGATTTGCCGCGCAATCCAGCATCCGTAATGAAGTTAGTGACTAGCTATGCGGCGCTCGATTTACTTGGCCCATCTTATCGTTGGAAAACACAATTTTATAGCTTAAGTCAGCCACAAGAAGGCAAGTTGCAAGGCGGGATTTGGATTAAGGGTTCAGGTGACCCCGCCTTAAATACTGCCCATTTAATTGAAGCGGCCAGTGAGCTAAAACAAAAGTATGCCTTGGATGAAATCTGTTGTGAGATTCATTTGGATAACAGCGCTTATGCGCCACAAAATTTTGATGCGGCAGCGTTTGATGGTAAACCCACTCGTGCCTACAACGCACCAGCAGAAGCCTTAATGGTGAATCAGCAGGCCATTCGATTGCAACTCATTCCAGGTAGCGAAAAAATCACAGTGGTGGCTTACCCAAGTTGGCAGTGGCTGGTTAAACGTGCAGATATTAAGCCAGTGTTAGGTGAGTGTGGTGATTGGAAGAGTAGCCTGCAAATTAAACGTGAAGGACGGGTGCTGAATCTTCGAGGTGATTATCCTGTGAGTTGTGGTGAAAAGTATCTAGATGTGAATTGGCAGGGCACTGAATACGTTGGTGAGCTTTTTCAAAGTGCTTGGGAGCAGGTTGGTGGACGTTGGGCTCTGGCAGATAAAACGCAAACCCGAATTGTGAGTGTGCCAGATAGTGCAATTTTACTCATGGAACACACCTCTCCAACGCTAGCAGAAATGTTGCGAGATATGAATAAAGCCAGTAACAACGTGATGGCACGCGCTTTATATTTAAACTTAAGTCGTTTGAATGATTCATCACAAGTTGCTTCTATCGCAAAGAGTGAAGTTGTGCTGAAGACTTGGTTACAAAATAAAGGGTTTAACTTTGCTGAGTTAGTGCTTGAAAACGGTGCAGGGCTCTCAAGGGTTGAGCGTATTAGTGCAAGCCATTTGGGCGCTTTACTGGGCGATGCTTTCCGAAGCCCAGTGATGGCTGAACTTACTGCTTCTTTGCCTATCTACGGAGTGGATGGCTCGTTAAGCAAACGAAAAGATGGTGGAGTGTTCGGACGCGCCCACTTAAAAACAGGCTCCCTTGAAAATGTAAGAAGTCTCGCAGGATATGTGCTCGATGCAAAGGGCCGCTATTGGTCGGTGGTATTTGTTGCAAATGGGTCAAGGTCTGAAGCCACTCGGCCCGCTCAAGACGCGCTGTTAAACTGGGTATATCTTCAGGAGTAAATTCTTTTATCCCTTGTGAATTAAGTCAGGTTAATTGAATCACGCCCAGTAACTCGGGTATGATAATTAAGATTTTTATTTTGGAGCACAATATGAAAAAAAGTACTTTAATGGCAAGCGCTTTAATGATTGCCATGCTCGATATCACTGGTTGTAAAGCCGATTCAAAAACATCCAATAAGGAAACTGCAATGACACAAAGTATCACAGAACTCGTCAAAAATGACACGGTCGTTGGTGAAGGCCGTGAAGCGGAAGCTGGCTTCAACGTCACCGTGCATTACACAGGCTGGCTTTACGACCCAAGCAAAGCGGATGGTAAAGGCACTAAATTTGATAGTTCACTCGATCGTCATGAGCCATTTGTATTTTTCTTAGGTGGCGGCCAAGTGATTCAAGGTTGGGATGAAGGCTTTGCTGGCATGAAAGTGGGCGGTAAACGTACCTTAATCATCCCGCCAAACATGGGCTATGGCGTTCACGGTGCAGGTAGTGTGATTCCGCCAAATGCAACATTGATTTTTGATGTTGAGTTACTTGGAATTAAATAATTGCTCTGCATCAAGTAAAAGCAAAGGCAGTCATTAAATTTTGGCAAAGGCAGCGCAATGAAAGTAAGAATTAAGTGGGTGGAAGACGTCTGTTTTATGGGCGAAACGGAAAGTAGTCATGCAGTCATCATGGATGGTTCGCCAGAGATTGGCGGTCGCAATCTTGGCATGCGCCCAATGGAAATGTTGCTTGTTGCCATGGGTGGATGTTCTTCGATTGATGTGGTGACGATTCTGCAAAAATCACGTCAGCCAATTACCAATTGCGTTGCTGAAATTACGGCTGAGCGTGCGGATGCAATCCCAAAGGTATTTAGTAAAATTCACGCGCACTTTGTGGTCACAGGAAAAAATCTTAATCCTGTTCAAGTAGAGCGCGCGGTGAATTTGTCTGCTGAGAAGTATTGCTCAGCCTCTATTATGCTCGGCAAGGCTGCGGAAATGACCCACAGCTTTGAGATTAAAGAGACTCAGTAGGTCTTAGTTTTTTGCTTCGATGATTGAAACAGTCAGCACATCGCCTGTTTCAATCACTTCAAATAGTCGATCGATATTTGGGTGCTTACCTGGATTTTCTTCCGCATCTTGCGTGTGTTCTGCATAAATTTTCAAGCCATCTTTTGCAGCATCTTTATTGATGTTGCCCCATTTTTTGAATAAGTGATGGTAAACCTTCACCGAGCCTTGGCTGCCGGGTTTGTTTTCAATCAAGCCTGCATTTGAACCATCAGCTTTAGCCAATTCAATTTTTTGAATGTGATCGCTGTTTTCTAAACTGGCTAAAATTTCGCTAAATTTCTTCATGGGTCTTTGCTTGCGCTTTCTTTTTTAGATTGGTTTATAGATGGTACGTAGTTGAAGTCATGACTTTTGACATGCCTTGCATCGCCGCTTTAATGGGGCTTGGTAATTCTGCCCCGCCTAAGTGTATCGCAGTGGCTGCATGCTCGGCTTCGTCTATTTTCATTTGTTCCAGAATGGCGCGGCTTTTGTCGTCGTTAGCAGGTAATGCATCTAAATGTTCATTGAGATGCGCCCCGACTTGGCGCTCTGTTTCTGCCAAGAAACCTAAATTCCATTTGTCACCAAGTGCCCCAGCAATAGCTCCTAGGGTGAAAGAACTCACATACCAAATTGGATTTAGCAGGCTGGTACGTCCGCCAAGTTCCTGGATGCGTTTCTCACACCAGGCTAAATGCTCAGTTTCTTCTTTTGATGCTTGCTCCAAAGCGCGCACAGTCTGAGGATTTTTAGTTGTCAGTGCTTGACCGTTATAAAGTGCCTGAGCACATATCTCACCACAGTGATTTATCCGCATTAGTGCAGCTGCGTGGCGCTTCTCTGTTGAGTTTAAT
>Ga0209499_1001022_pt1 | contig 20252 bp, 14 predicted proteins | sample C_130208_EF_Meta_FD_187306 | JGI IMG/M metagenome (GOLD analysis project Ga0209499, IMG submission 187306) | Freshwater microbial communities from Lake Croche, Canada to study carbon cycling - C_130208_EF_MetaG (SPAdes) (version 2) | ecosystem: Environmental > Aquatic > Freshwater > Lake...
TTTGAACTTGTCAAATCAAAGAACTGCATCTGTAAAAGTTTATTTAGCGGGTAAGGGTTTAGCTTCAGGACGATTTGTGACGACTGGTATGGGTATTGCTGACCCAATTGCAACAAATGAAACCCCTGAAGGAAGAAGTCAAAACCGTAGAGTAGAATTTGCAATAACAGCCAATGAAAAAATGGTTCAAGACGCTCAGAAAGAATCTGGGAAATAATAGTATTTTTATTAAATATTAGTAAAGCTGCCAATATTTGTCAGCTTTTTTTTATGCTCATTAAAATTTAACATAACTTTTTGTTTAATAATTATAAAAAATAGTTAAACAGTATATATCTTTACATAGTATTTAAAATCAGTATTATGGCAACTACCAAAAAAGCAACTGTAAAAAATGAAATAATTGATGATAATAAAATCATTTATCATTTTATGAATGAAGTTCTTGAAACTAATCAAGAGCCAAAGAATGTTTATGTTTTCTGCAAAAATCACAATATTAGTGAAACTGACTTTTTTTCTTTCTTTGGTTCATTTGACGCCCTAAAGCAAGAAATTTGGGTAAAGTTTTTAGAAAATGCAATTAATACCATAGAGAAAGATGTTGCCTATGAAGGTTATTTGGATAAAGATAAATTACTGAGTTTATATTTTACTCTTTTTGAGATAATGACTTTGAATAGAACTTATGTGAAATTTTCTCTTCAAGAAAACAAAGAAGGATTAAAAAATTTAAAATACTTAAAAAAGTTTCGAAATCAATTCAAAGAATTTATAGTTGGCATTATCAGACAAAGTGCCACATCAGGTAGCGAAAAATTCCTAAAAGTTAGTGAGCCAGTATTCTCTGAAGGAGCATGGATACAGTTCTTGTTTTTATTAAAATTTTGGATAGATGATACTTCCAAGAGCTTTGAAAAGACAGATGTTTTAATAGAAAAATCAGTGAATACAGTAGTTGGGTTATTAGAAACTAAGCATTTAGAGAATTTATTTGACTTGGGTAAATTCCTCTGGAAAGAAAAAAATTAGTAATGAAAACTATAGATAAAATCCCAACAGGAAAAATTGAACGCGCAAGTCAGTTGGTCAAAACAGGGATAAAAGTAGGCGGAAATTACGTTGCCTACTATGGTGAAAAAATAGTTAACCCTAAATTAAATAGAGATAAATTAAACGAAAATAATGCTGAAGATATTTATGATGGTTTAAAAAACTTAAAAGGAAGTGCTTTAAAAGTAGCTCAAATGCTTAGCATGGATAAAAGTATTATGCCACAAGCTTATGTAGATAAATTTTCGTTATCACAATTTTCAGTCCCACCCTTATCTGCTCCATTAGTTAGAAAAACATTTAAAAAGTATTTGGGTAAATATCCAGAAGAAATATACGATTCTTTTACTCCAGATGCTGTAAATGCTGCAAGTATAGGTCAGGTTCACAAAGCAACAAAAGAAGGAATTAATTTTGCGGTAAAAATCCAGTATCCTGGAGTCTCAGAAAGTATAAGTTCAGATTTAGCATTGGTAAAGCCATTTGCAACTAGAATGTTTAATCTGAAAGGAAAAGATTCTGAAAAATATTTTCAAGAAGTAGAAAATAAACTATTGGAAGAAACAGACTATATATTAGAATTAAAGCAAAGTCTTGAAGTTTCTGAATGGTGTAGTAAAATTGAAAATTTGCGTTTTCCCAACTATTATCCCGATTTGTCATCTGAAAAAATATTGACCATGGAATGGATTGATGGAGAACATTTATCAGAATTCACAGCTCACAATGAAGATAGAGTAAAAGGAGATAAGTTAGGACAAGCATTATGGGATTTTTATATGTACCAAATGCATCACTTAAAACAAGTGCATGCCGATCCACATCCTGGTAACTTTTTAGTAGATAAGGAGAATAATTTGGTAGCTATTGATTTTGGTTGTATCAAACATGTTCCTGATGAATTTTATTTTCCCTATTTTGAAATAGCTAGACCAGAAATTATTGATAATCCAATAGTATTTAATCAAAAATTATATGAATTAGAAATATTACGTTCAGATGATAGTAAAGAAGAATTAGCTTATTTTACCAAAATATTTCACGATTTATTGAGCTTGTTTACCAAACCTTTTCATGGTGATTATTTTGATTTTTCTGATGAAGATTTTTTTGGAAAAATAGCCCAAATGGGAGAAGAGTTTTCAAAAGATACTCAATTGAGAAAAATGAATGGCAACAGAGGTTCAAAACATTTTTTATACATAAATAGAACCTTTTTTGGCCTCTATAATTTGTTACATGATTTAAAAGCAAGAATTGACACTAGGACTTTCGAAAAATATATTTCTTAATTAAGTTTAAATTATTTTATTGCTTAAGTTGATAAGAGCGGCACTAAACTTTATAGTTTTGTCGCTCTTATCTTTATAAATAAACTTAGTAAATTTGTCTTTTAATTAAAAATATGCTAAAAATTCAGAACATATCTTTTTCATATACAAAAGAACTTACGATTCATGAAAATACTTTTTCATTAGAAAAAGGAAAAAATCTTGCTATTATTGGAGAAAGTGGTTGTGGAAAAAGTACATTACTCAAACTTATTTACGGATTATATGATTTGAAAGATGGGCATATTTTTTGGAATGATATTGAAATCCTTGGTCCAAAATTTAACCTAATTCCAGGTATGGATTTTATGAAATATTTAGCTCAAGATTTTGATTTGATGCCTTTCATCACAGTGGCAGAAAATGTTGGAAAGTACTTGTCAAATATTTATCCTGAACAAAAACAAGCAAGAATTTTGGAGTTACTTGATATTGTTGAAATGAATGAATTTGCCAATATAAAAGTTAAATATTTAAGTGGTGGTCAGATGCAAAGGGTTGCCATTGCTAGAGTTTTAGCACTTGAACCTGAAGTATTATTACTTGATGAACCTTTTAGTCACATTGATAATTTTAGAAAAAACACTTTAAGACGAAAGTTATTTAGCTATTTGAAAGAGCAGCAAATCACAACCCTTATAGCAACTCATGATAGCACTGATATACTTTCTTTTGCAGATGAAGTTCTGGTTATTAAAAATGGAGAAGTAATCGATGAAGGTTCTCCATTAAAGATTTATCAAAATCCAAAAAACAAATATGTTGCCTCACTTTTTGGTGATGTAAATGAATTGGTTGTTAATGGTGACCTTAATTTTGTTTATTCTCATCAATTGGAAATTGTACCAGATTCTGATTTGAAAGTTGAAATATTAAATTCATATTTCAGAGGAAGTCATTATTTGATTGAATGTAATTATAATGGAGCATTACTTTTTTTCGAGAATAATGAAGCTATTACGAAAGGCAATATTTTATGTCTAAAGATTAAATAAAAAATCAATATTTTTTGATGTATTTTTAAAAGATTACTAATTTTGACTCACACTTTGTATTAAAATAATAAAAAATATATGTATCACTCAAAAATAAACGGACTAGGATTTTATGTGCCAGATAATGTTGTTACCAATAACGATTTATCCAAAATGATGGATACTTCCGATGAATGGATTCAAGAACGAACTGGAATAAAAGAAAGAAGGCATATCAAAAAAGGGGAAGATACTACAACTTCCATGGGAGTAAAGGCAGCCAAAATTGCAATTGAACGCTCAGGTTTGACCAAAGATGAAATTGATTTTATAGTTTTTGCTACCATTTCTCCTGATTATTATTTTCCTGGACCAGGTGTGGCCATGCAAAAAGAATTAGGATTGAAAACTATTGGTGCATTAGACATCAGAAATCAATGTTCGGGATTTATTTATGCCTTATCTGTGGCTGACCAATATATAAAAACCGGAATGTATAAAAACATTTTAGTGGTTGCTTCCGAATTACAGTCTTTAGGTTTAGATATGACCAATCGCGGAAGAGGCGTTTCGGTTATTTTTGGCGATGGTGCTGGAGCTGCTATTATTTCTAGAGAAGAAGTTTTGACTAAAGGAATTCTATCCACACATCTACATTCTGAAGGACAGCATGCTGAGGAATTAGCCGTTTTAGCACCAGGAATGGGAGGAAGATGGATAACTGATATTATTGCAGATAATAAACCTGAAGACCAAAGTTATTTTCCACACATGAATGGTCAATTTGTTTTTAAAAATGCCGTAGTTCGTTTTAGCGAGGTAATCAATGAAGGTTTGCAAGCTAATAATTTACAATTTTCAGATATTGATTTGCTAATTCCTCATCAAGCAAATTTGAGAATTTCACAGTTTATTCAACAAAAGTTTAATTTATCAGATGACCAAGTTTTTAATAATATACAAAAATATGGCAACACCACTGCGGCATCTATTCCAATTGCACTAACTGAAGCTTGGGAACAAGGAAAAATAAAAGTAGGTGATACTATTGTTTTAGCTGCTTTTGGTAGTGGTTTTACTTGGGCAAGCGCAATTATTAAATGGTAAAGCTTAAATAAGTAGTCATAAATAATCAATCAGAATAGTTAGGACTACTTAAATGTATTAACGTTTCATAGCAAAGTGTGCTTTGAATTCTTGGTCAACTTGATTTTCATCTTTATATGTTACGCTAAACCAATAATCATCTGATGGCATCATGTTCCCATTATAGTTTCCATCCCATCCACTTTCGCTTGGTTTAATTTGTTTCAAAAATTTTCCATATCGGTCATATATTAAAATACTCGCATTTGGTTGACCAGATAAGTCCTTAATATTCCATGTGTCATTATACCCATCACTATTTGGTGTAAAGAATTTAGGATAGTTAACAACTATTGCTTTTGCTGTAGTACTACCGCATCCATTTTTATCCCTAACTGTTATTAAATGAATACCAGAAGTTACATTTTCAAACACAGGATTATCTTGAAAATAGCCATTGTCTAATTGATATTCAAAGTTATTACCTTGACCTGTTGCTAAAACAGTAATAGATTGAGTGTTTGCAAATTCATCACCAATGGTATAAGAAATAATAGCAGGTTCAGATGGATTAATGGTTACGCTAACAGGATTTGAAATACAACCATTAACATTACTCGTTGTTACTAATGTATAAACTCCAGGTAAATTTGCTTGATAACTATTTCCATTTCCAACTACCACATTAGCTTCATTTGTCCAAACAAAATAGTTTGATGAAGTGCTTAAACCACTATATATTGTATATGGATTTAGAAGTGTTCCAGTTTCTTTATCGATACAAATTATACCATCAACAGGATTTGGTTCTGGTAATTTATTTACTGTTATGGTTGTTGGTTTTATATCATAACAGCTTGGCGCTAATGTGTTATTAACTCTAACATACACAGTTGTCAGTTTTGTTGAAGTAACTGCATTTGTTTGGTTTGAAGCATTAAGGAGACTTTCATAATAAGCTATTGTAAATTCGCTCCCAGTTTGTGTTCCGAGAATTGTTGAAGTTAAGTTTGATAAATTAAATGAAAATAGTCCATCATTTTTTTCATCTTCGTCACATATAGTTCTTAATGTCATTGGGACAGTATTTGCAATCGGAGTATCAATGATAGTTACTGTAAATGAACTTTCATCCGAACATTTAGGCAAATAAGGTGAGACAGCATAAATATAAATAGTTTGCGATGTTGAAATTGATGCACCAGCAATGAGTTTTATTCCTGTTCCGTTAGGACCAGTATAATATTGACCAATAGTTAATGAAGGTAAAGTGTAATTTTCACAAATGGTTATATTGGGTAAATTATCTACATTAAATATTGTCAATGCAAAACTTATTTGGCTAGAACAATCTGGCGAAGTAAGTGAATGAGCATAAATATATATTGTTTGTGATGTAGTTAATACATCTCCAGAATGCAATATATTTCCAGAACCATTTGGTCCAGTATAATAATCACCTATAATTAATGGTAGCAATTTGAATGAATTACAAGCAGCAACATTAAAAACAGCTTGAATTATAGGTGTATTATTTATTGTTATAGTAAATGAAGTTTCGTCTAAGCATGAAAATGTAGCTCTAATTAAAGATTCTTTAAATATATAAATCGTTTGACTTGATGTAATAATTGTACCAGGTAATAATTCAATTCCACTTCCATTTGGCCCCCCAGATTTAGTATAAAATTTATTGTTTAGTGTTAAACTTGGTAAAGTATAATTATCACAAGCAGTTATATTTGGTAAACCGTCTGCTGAAGTATAGAATATATTTATTTGAAAACTGTTTTCTATACTACAAGAAGGTGTCGTGTTTGAAATAGCATAAATATAAATTTTTTGTGAAGATGTGATTATTGAAGATGCAGGCAATAATGTCCCAGTTCCATTAGGTCCTGTGTAATAATTCCCAACATTTAACGGTGTTAAAACATATTGATCACATATATCAATATCGGAGCGAGAGTCAATATTAGGTAATGCGTTAATGGTTACAGTAAAACTTGATTGGTTAAAACAAGTACTATCTAATCTCTTAAAGATATAAATAGTTTGAGTTGAAACTATATCATCTCCAGGATGAAGCATTGTTCCTGTTCCATCAATGCCTGTATAATATTCTCCATTTGTAAGTGGGGGTAGTGTATAATTCACACATGCAGAAATGTTATTCATTATATCGACTTTAGGTTGGGTAATTGTCAAAGTAAAAAATAAATTATCGGAACAATTAACACCTCCACTTGTTGTTGGAGAATATATATATAAGATACAACTTTGATTAATGACAGTTCCAGTTGAAATTTGTTGACCTGTCCCCATAGGACCTGTGTAATAATTTCCTATTGGTAATGCAGGAAGTGTATAACCATTACATTGTGTAATATTTTGTGGTTGATTTATACCAATAAATACTTCAAAGACATCTTGATCTATACAAGAAGGAGAATTAGCTTTAGCAACATAAACATATAAAGTTTGTGAAGTAGTTATATTAGTTCCAGCTGTTAATAGATTTCCAGTTCCGTTTGGACCACTGTAATAATCACCAAGTGTTAAAGGAGGTAAAGTATAGGAACTACATTCAAAAACATCTGCTCTATTTCCAACTTCGACTGAAGGTAATATAGTAACAATAAAATTAGTATCTACAGTACAAAAAGGTGGGTCTGGACTAATGAAATAGTAATAAATAGTTTGTGTTGACGAAATTATAGTTCCAGCTGGTATTGCTATTCCATTGCCACCTGGTGCTGAATAATAATTTCCATAAGTAATAAAAGGCAATGTATATTCACCACAATTTGTAACGTTTTTTGGCGCTAAACTATCTTTATCTATTATAGTCACTTTGAATGAACTATTTGCTCCACAAGATCCAGGTCCACCAGGTTGATTAAATATATAAATAGTCTGTGTCTGTATTATTACATCTCCTGCAAAAAGTGGTAATCCATTTCCATTAGCACTTGTAAAATAATTTCCATTTTGTAGAGGTTGTAAAGTGTAATTATCACAAACCAATACATCTTCTAATTCATCAACTACTGGCAGTGGGTTAATAATAATGTTAAAACTTGTAATGCTAAAACATGTAGAATCTCCTGAATTTTGAACTCTAACATAAATAGTTGTATCGGTAAATAAACCATTAGTTGTATTGATAATTGGATTTATTCCATCATTTGCATCATTCAATGAAGTATAATAGCTTACAATATTTGTAGTTGATGATTGACCATTTAATACAGCCAAAGTTTGTGGATTAAAATTACAATAAGCATCATTTTGAGTTTGTGACCGAGCACATGTTATCAAGTCTTGAGGTTGATATGCTATAGGAGCAGGTGATTTTAATAATTGAAAAGATTTTACAATATAACAAAGACTATTTGGTATTTGAATTCTAACAAAAACTATTTGTCCGCTAGGTGCGTTAAATAAAAGTGGTAGTTGATTAATGTTAGTATCTGCATCACTTTGACTAGAGTAATAGTTAACAATTGTTAGAGGATCTAATCCTTGTTTAACTCTGTTTGTGTTTAAATTTAAATCGAAATTAAAAGTTGAACCACCATTATCACAAGCATAAATGGATTTTGGATTTGGTGAAATTATTTGAGGATAATAATCAACTGTAATTAAATCAGTTACAGGTTGACATAAGTTTGAAATATTATTGTAAGAAACACTATAATTTCCTGGTTGATTGATGCTTAGTGAAGGCCCCGTTTGTCCAGCTAGGGTAACACCGTTTCTTTTCCATATAAATGTATAATTAGACGCACTTAAACCAGTGTTTAAAGTATATGTGCTTCCAAAACAAATAGCTTTATTGTTTGCAATAGTTAAATCTTGTCCTAAAACATCTTGTCCTATATTAAAACTATCTGATGCTATAAAAATAGCAGAGTCATATTTATAGTCAGCTCTATCAGCAATCACTAATTTAATATGGTATGTAATTCCTGGTGTTAAAGAAGAACCTGCAGTTAGTAATTTTGTTTGACCATTAAAATTTGTAGCTGAATTTGAAGCATTTGATCCTCCATTAAACATTCCGAAAAATTGTGGATTAGATGCGCCACAGGATGAGTTATATTGATTATCTCTGATTGTAACAACTGATATTGGTAAATTTGTATTGGGAACAACGGCTAAGTTAGTTGTAACGCCTGTGCTAGTATTAGTTAATAAAAAAGCAAACGCATCAGAAAAGTTACACTGAAAATTGCCATATTCCTCAGAGGCAAATAAAAAATCAAAACTAAAATTTGAGGAAACGGGTGTAAAATCAAATTCTAACAGAGTTGCATTCTTTGAAACCATATTAATTCCAGCTGTTGCTAATATATTTTCCAAACTAATATCTCCTAACCAATTTGGAGTACCATCACTAAGTAAGGATGTGTTTGGATTTGGCCCCACTGCATTTAATACGTTTCCGGTGCTTAATATAACCCCACTTTGCATCGGAAAATTTGGATTTGTATTTTGAAAAAATCCAATTCCATTTGAAGAGCCATAGTTTGTACCAGTACTCCAAGTAATATTATTAGCAGCTATACAAGGTGTATTGATTAGTACATTATTAACTAATTCTGGAACTGTAAAATTTGTTGCGCTTACCGTTATAGGTTGGGAGAAACCTAACACGGAAAGTAAAAAAGCTATTGGTAGTAATATTTTTTTCATGACTTTGGGGATTAGGCATAACAAATATTAATAATTTTATCGCTTAAATGCAAATATATACGATGAAATACATAAAAAAACAAACATTATAAGTAAAAAACTTATATTTAAAAATAATTTTAAATTTTTGAGTATATTTTATCTTCCAACAAAAATAATTTTCTAATGATTATCTTTGTAAACTCAAATATAAAAAAATTATGTCTTTACAACAAATACTTTCTCTAAAAATTCATAAAGCTCTTAACGTTTTATTTGAATTATCAATTGATAAAGTGGAGTTTCAGATGACACGCAAGGAATTTGAAGGTGATATCACCATGGTAATTTTTCCTTTATTGAAAGTAATAAAGGGAAATCCAATTGAAATAGGAACTAAAATTGGAAACTATTTAGTGGATAATGCAGAAGAAGTAATCCGTTTTAATGTAGTTTCGGGTTTTCTTAATATCGTAATTTCAGATGTTTACTATATTAATTTCTTCAATGATATAAAAAATAATGAAAAATTTGGTTTTGGGAAACCTTCAGAAAAAAGTACTGCTGTAATGGTTGAATATTCTTCCCCAAATACTAATAAACCGCTACATCTTGGACATGTAAGAAATAATCTTTTAGGATATTCCGTAGCTGAAATTATTAAAGCTTCAGGTAAAAAAGTGTATAAAACCCAAATTATTAACGACAGAGGAATTCACATCTGTAAATCAATGTTGGCTTGGCAAAAATATGGAAAAGGGCAAACGCCTCTAAATTCTGGACTAAAAGGTGACAAATTAGTTGGCAATTTCTACGTAAAATTTGATCAAGAATATAAATCTCAAATTAGCGACTTAATTGCTCAACGAAAAACGGAGGAAGAAGCAAAAAAACAAGCTCCAATCATAATTGAAGCGCAACAGATGCTTCTCGATTGGGAGGCTGGAAAAGCTGAAATCATAGCACTCTGGAAAAAAATGAATCAATGGGTTTATGATGGTTTTGCTGAAACCTACAAAAATTTAGGCGTTGATTTTGATAGTTATTATTATGAAAGCAATACCTATTTACTTGGAAAAGAAGTAGTCCAATTTGGTTTGGAAAAAGGCATTTTCGAAAAAGATCCCGATGGTTCGGTTTGGATTGACTTAACAGATGACGGTTTGGATAGAAAAATTGTGTTGCGTTCTGATGGCACAGCTGTTTACATGACACAAGATATTGGCACAGCCATTCAGCGTGTCAAAGATTATCCAGATGTTGGCGGAATGGTTTATACCGTAGGAAACGAGCAAGATTATCACTTCAAAGTATTGTTTTTAATTCTGAAAAAACTAGGATTTAATTGGGCCGAAAATTTATATCATTTATCATACGGAATGGTAGAACTGCCCTCAGGAAAAATGAAATCTCGTGAAGGAACTGTTGTTGATGCCGATGATTTGATGGAAGAAATGATTGATACAGCTGGAAAAATTGCTACTGAATTAGGTAAACTTGATGGTTATTCAGAAGAAGAGAAATCCAAACTTTTCAAGATGATTGGACTTGGCGCTTTGAAATATTATATTTTAAAAGTTGATCCAAAAAAACAAATCCTTTTTAACCCTGAAGAATCCGTTGATTTTGCGGGTAATACGGGTCCATTTATACAATATACTTACGCTCGTATTCAATCCATTTTAAGAAAAGCTAATTTTGATTTAAATATTGATGTTAAAGACATTGAATTACACGAAAAAGAAAAAAAACTTTTAAAACAAATCGAACTTTTTCCTGAAGTTATTCAAAATGCAGCAAATAATTACAGTCCGGCTTTAATTGCTAATTATGCCTATGATTTAGTAAAAGAATATAATTCATTTTATCAGGCGGTTTCCATTCTTGGGGAAGAAAATATTTTGAAGAAAACTTTCAGAGTGCAACTTTCTAAAAAAGTTGGGGAAACTATCAAATCAGCTCTTAAATTATTAGGCATAGAAGTGCCTGAGAGAATGTAAATTTTAAATCTAAAATAGCTTTTTAGTAAATTCTGAATTTCGAATTCTGAAATCTGAATTCTAAGACTTATATTTGCACTTCATTAAAAGTAAAGTCGGCATATGTTCAATAATTTAAGTGATAAACTAGATAAAGCATTTCATATCCTAAAAGGACATGGAAAAATTACAGAAGTCAATGTAGCCGAAACTCTGAAAGAAGTTCGTCGCGCTTTACTTGATGCCGATGTTAATTTTAAAATTGCCAAAGATTTTACCACAAGAGTTAAAGACAAAGCCATTGGTCAAAATGTATTAACCACATTGCAACCAGGACAATTGTTAGTGAAACTTGTGAAAGACGAGTTGACCGAATTAATGGGCGGGGAAGCTACCGGAATTAATCTTTCTGGAAACCCATCAATTATTTTAATGTCGGGTTTGCAAGGTTCTGGTAAAACTACTTTCTCAGGAAAATTAGCCAATTATCTGAAAACCAAAAAAGGAAAAAAACCACTTTTAGTCGCTTGTGATATTTATCGTCCTGCCGCAATCAATCAGTTACATGTTGTTGGTGATCAAATTGGTGTCGAAGTATATTCAGAACCTGAGAATAAAAACCCTGTTGATATTTCTCTTAAAGCTATCGCTTATGCAAAAACAAATGGTTTCAATGTAGTTATTGTCGATACCGCTGGTCGCTTGGCTATCGATGAGCAAATGATGAATGAAATTGCTAATGTACATGCCGCAATCAAACCTCAGGAAACATTATTTGTTGTTGACTCTATGACTGGTCAAGATGCTGTGAATACGGCAAAAGCATTTAATGATAGGTTAAATTTTGATGGTGTTATTTTAACCAAATTAGATGGTGATACTCGTGGTGGAGCAGCAATTTCCATTAAATCAGTAGTTGATAAACCTATTAAGTTTATTGGAACTGGCGAAAAAATGGAAGCTATTGATGTATTCTATCCTTCCCGTATGGCGGAAAGAATTCTCGGAATGGGTGATGTGGTTTCCTTAGTAGAAAGAGCTCAAGAGCAATACGATGAGGAAGAAGCAAGAAAAATTCAAAAGAAAATTGCTAAAAACGAATTTGGTTTTGATGATTTCTTGTCCCAAATTCAGCAAGTGAAAAAAATGGGTAATATGAAAGACCTTGTGGGAATGATACCTGGAGCAGGAAAAGCATTAAAAGATGTGGAGATTGAAGACGATGCTTTCAAACACATAGAAGCAATTATCCATTCAATGACACCAAAAGAACGAGCTAAGCCTGCCCTATTAGACATGAAAAGAAAAACCAGAATTGCCAGAGGCTCTGGACGCAAAATAGAAGAAGTAAATCAGTTGTTAAAGCAATTTGAACAAATGAGTAAAATGATGAAAATGATGCAAGGTGGTGGTGGAAAGAATTTAATGAAAATGATGGGAGGAATGAAATAAATAATCAGCCAAAAGTCGAAAGTTGTAAAGTCATAATGACTTTTGACTTACGACTTTTGACTTTATGACAAAATACTATGCAAATTTTAGACGGAAAAAAAGTATCGGAAGATATTAAAAATGAAATAGCAGCCGAAGTTGAAAAAATGAAAGCTAATGGCGAAAAAGTACCTCACTTAGCCGCTATTATTGTGGGTAATGATGGAGCAAGTTTAACTTATGTGGGAAGCAAAGTAAAATCCTGCGAAAGAGTAGGTTTTGAATCTACTTTAATTAAAATGCCTAGTACAACTTCGGAAACAGAATTGCTCAAAAAAATACAAGAACTTAATGAAGACCATAACATCGATGGATTTATAGTGCAGTTGCCATTGCCAAAACAAATTGACACGCAACATATCATCATGTCAATTGATCCAAGTAAAGATGTAGACGGTTTTCATCCTGAAAATTTTGGAAAAATGGCTTTGGATATGACCACTTTTATTCCGGCAACACCTTTTGGAATTTTAGAATTGCTAGAACGATATGGCGTGGAAACACAAGGGAAACATACGGTTGTTATTGGTAGAAGTCATATTGTTGGTCGTCCAATGAGTATTTTGATGGGAAGAAAAGGATTTCCAGGAAATTCAACTGTGACTTTAACCCACAGTTACACTAAAAATATTGCTCAAATAACCACACAAGCCGATATTATTATCACCGCATTGGGCGTTCCCAATTATTTAAAAGCTGAAATGGTAAAAGATGGTGCAGTTGTAATTGATGTAGGTATTACACGTGTTACGGATGAAGCTCAACCAAAAGGATATAAAATTACCGGTGATGTAGATTACGAATTTGTTTCAAAAAAAGCTTCTTTTATAACTCCGGTTCCAGGTGGAGTTGGACCAATGACTATCGCAATGTTGTTAAAGAATACTTTGTTAGCAAGAGAACAAAAACGATTACAAAAAGCTTAAAAAACTATGAGTTAAACTCAGGTTTTTAATTTGATCCACAGCTACCACCCGAATCCCTTCGAATGGTAGGAGGACCAACCAACATTACATTAACCAATTGTCTAAATCTGCTGAACTACTTGTTGGTAGTAGTATTTTTCTATTTACTCGTATTGAATAGATTTTATTGTTTCTGAATTTCCAATGTTATTAATAATACTGTCTAGGGAATATGTACCAAGTTCAGGAATTTTATATTGTTCTTTAGTTATAACAATTCTTGATAAATAGTTTACTTTGTTTTCGTATTTGATTTCTTTGATGCGATGATTATTTTTATGGTATTCCCATGTTCCTGTAACTTGTTCTTTTGCTGTTGCTGAAAGAAAAAATAGGATAGGAATTGGTGTGTATACTATCAGAATTAATAAATTCCAATTTTTTATTTTTGTTTTGTCTTTCCAGATTATGATTCCCATTAGAGTTGTCAAAATAATCCAAATTATCACAACTGTAAATAAATAAACTAAGGAACTGCCATCCTCACTTTTCGATAGTGTCCACAAAAAAACTGTAAATAAAGTATAAATTACAGAAATACAAATAAGTTTTAAATTTGGATTTTCGTTCTTCATTTTTCTAAAAATAAACTTCGATAAAAGTATGGCATTCTTCACTATTTATTTTTCGTCTAGATTAAAAAATGATTTAATCAAGATTAAAAAATAACGACCAAGATTCGTAAATTTCCTATGCAAATATGCTTTGTGGAAATTGCTATTTCAGGACAAGACAGTCTATAAAAACTAACTACAATTGATGTGTTAATTTTAACTCTCACTATTAAATGGTATATAGTTATCACTAATCTCATTTTACTTTTTCTTTATACCTTTCAAAACTCACATTTTTTATTGATATTTGCACTTCCAAAAAAACAAATACCTCAAAACAATGGGAATGAATAAAAATACCGTCTTAGGATGGGCTACTTTTATAATGATAATTATGGGATTAATTTTAATAGGTTTAGGAGTTTACCGCTATGCCGATGTTGCTGGTTGGGGATTTGGCACCGTAGGAGTAGGTTTTCTTGCCAATGCATGGGTATTCTCCTCATTAAAAGGAAGGATGTAATTCCAAATTACGAAGTTTGATTTAAGATTTACGAAGATTATAAAAATAAACAATAAACAATTACGTTACGATTAGTGTACGAATTACATTGAAAATCATTCTCCTATATAATCTTCCATTAAATAAACCAGCATGTTTCGTGTTGGTTTATTATTTCTATATTGTTTGATAATTGTAGGGGTGTTTACTTTCTTAAATTTCGTTGTATAAATTTCATTAGGATTGCTAAAATTGTTAGAAACAGTGATGAAGTAAGCGTTGTCTCCTTTTTTTAGTGACGGTCTATATTTATTTAGCCAATCATAAGTGTGAATATCGCCAAGTGTTCCCAAGGCTACAAAATTTAGCCCCAGTGGTTGAGCAATATAATTGTCAATATGGGAGCCAGGAAACCATTTATTGTTAATGATAAAGTTGGTCGAAATTCTTTTCTCGACCTTATTTTTCTCATGAATTTTATTAAATTCTGTTTTAAAATAATCCCAATCATACATATCCAAAGTTACATCTCCTTGACCTAAAGTATCTTCGTTTTTTGATCCAAAAGTGCCGGGATAAAAATTAATAGCCAAAATCCCTATGAAACTAACAGTAACTATTAAATAAATGGCATAAAAAACAACTTTACCTAATTTTGTTTTAATGTCAGACAAGTAACAAGCTGTAAGAATTATTAAGGCTATAAATCCAGGTCCAGACCAATGTGGAAGAGTGTCTCTAAAAAGCGAAACGGATAGTAATATTAGTATTAGTGGTAAACTTTGTAAAAGTAATAATCTTGTATAAATGACTTTTAGATAGATTTTGTTTTTCCAAACAGCAACTAAAGCTGTTACTATTAAAAAATAATTTATAGGATTGTTATACATTGCTCCACCGAGAAATTCTCTCAGAAAACTATCAATGTTAATACCACGATTTATAGTAACCCGATTGCTATGAAAAGAGTAGGTAATAAAATCATTATTAATATTCCAGAATAATATGGGAGATACTATCAAAATACTCAGTAAAACAGCAAGATATAAGTAAGGATTCAAGAGTTTTTTTCGATCGTAAAATAAAATATATAGTCCAAATCCAAACCAAAGGAAAACACCGTGAACCTTACTCATAATGCACAAACCAGTAAAAATGCCAAAAAACAGTAAATTTTGGTTTACTTTTTTTGAATCTTCACTTGAAGTGATAATATTAATTTGAAAATAGAGACAGCATATCCAAAAAAAGAGCTGAGGTGCATCGGGCATTATAAAAATTCCTGCAATAATGCTCGAATAAATAGAAGATGTAAATAGTAATGCAGCAATTAAACCGCTTTTTTCATTCTTAATTTTTTTGGTAATCGAATAAATTAAATAGGTGTTAACAGCCGCCAAAATTATGGAACCTAATCGGATAAAAAAACCGCTTGTGATTCCTAAATTAAGTGTTGGGAGTTTTATTAACAGGGCAACCATTGGCGGATGGTCAAAATAATTCCACTGTAAATGATGCGCATAATTTATATAATACACTTCATCGTTCCCTAAATCGATTGTGAGTGCAATAATACAGCGAATGAAGGTTGCAACTAAAATTAGACTTGCAATTTTATTTTTTAATAACATAGTTAGACTTTGAAAGTGTAAAAACTATTAGCTCCAAAATTCCAGAAAAACACAATTAAGGTTACAAGGAATTTGCAAACATAAAAATTGATTCTAGTCTTTTTTTGAAGCAGATATAGAAATCCAGTATTTATAGCAAAACCAATAATGGCAATTACAAGAAAATTAATAAATTGATTACCAATATTTGGATTATGATTTTGAAAAGTAAAATACCGATTTAGAAAGTAATTGTTGGTTACCCCAAATAAAAAGCCAATACTGTTTGCAAGATATTTGTTGATTTTTAATTTTTCTTTGAAAATCCAAGTGATGCCAAAATCAACAATTAGCCCAGAAAAGCCAACCAATCCAAACTTAATAAAGCGAATAATATCCATCCGTTAGTTATTAAAAGAAGGATTTGGAAAAAAGGTCGTTCGTCGTTTCCATTTTTTTTTTCTTATGAAAGTATTCTTCGTAATTTTATTTGCCGAAACTGCCGAAAAAGAACCAAACATAACGCCTATTATGGCTCCAAAGATAACATCTATCAAGAAATGATGGCCTAAATAAATTCTGGAGTATCCTACTGCAATACTTAAAATAATCATTGTAAAGGAGATGTATTTTTGTCTGAAATAGTTTGAAATAACAGTTGCAAAAGCAAAAAAGGAAGCGGTGTGTCCAGATGGAAAACTATTGAATCCAATCCTACTTTTAGCAAAAGTCTCTAAATAATACTTGTAATGATGAATTTCAAAATAAGTTGATGGTCTGGGAGATGAAATACAATTTTTGAGTAATTGTGAAAAAATTCCAGAACTAATGTATGATAACAAAATGATAAATGCTAATTTATTGTGTTTTTTAGAAAATAATAACAAATAGATAGAAAATAAGATTATGAACCAACCATCGCCTAAAAAAGTAATTCCTTCAAATAAATATGTAAGTACTTTTGTGTGAGTTTGATTGAGCCAAATAAAACCTTGGCTATGAGAAAAAACGGAAGATAATACAATAAGAGCTATAAATAGAAGACCATTTATGGTATAAAAAAACAGATTTTGATGTATGAATTTAAAAGCAGAATTCATGAATTACATAAATTATTAATTTTTTATAAATTTAGGTTGTATGTGTTTTTTTAATATAAATTGAGTTTTATAAAAACAAAATTAAATAGTTAAATAATCGTTACAAGACGCTTTTTTATCTTAATTTTCATTTTTTTTTACCAAAAATACCACCTTTTGTAATATTGGTGGTTTTTGATTTATGAATGAATAAACGACAATCTATTTTCAACTTTATCAATTATTGGAGTAATATCGCTCTTAGATTCTTTTGTAATTTCTATACCATTTCCAAACTTGTAAATACACTCACTTAATTTGGAATTGATGTTTTTAAATCTAGTTTCTTTTGGATTGAAAGAATTAAAATCAGAATTAAAATGATCTTTAAAATCATCAATTGTTACTCTGATAACTAAACTCTTTTTAATTTTTTTACCATTATCAAAAGTTTGAATACTAAGAATTCCAAAATCATCATTTGCATTCTTTTTATTTAAAACTATCTTTGTAGAAGTTTTTAAAGTTTTATAAATTTTAATTGTAAAAATAAATAAATAAATTATTATCCAAAGTGGGAACGATAAGTGGCAATATTTTATGTAAAACCAGCATGTTTATTAAATTCATAATTTTATAAATAATTTAAAATCAGTTACTTAATAAAAAAATAAAAATTATAATGTCAGACGATAAGAAAGTAATTTTCTCCATGCAACGTTTGAGCAAATCCTATCAAGGAAGTGACAAGCAAGTATTAAAAAATATTTATCTGAGTTTCTTTTATGGTGCTAAGATTGGTATTTTAGGATTAAACGGTTCGGGTAAATCATCTTTATTAAAAATTATTGCTGGTGTAGATAAAAACTACCAAGGCGATGTGGTATTTCAACCAGGCTACACTGTTGGTTACCTAGAACAAGAACCACAACTAGACGAAACTAAAACTGTTTTAGAAATCGTAAAAGAAGGCGTAGCCGAAACGATGGCATTATTAGACGAATTCAACAAAATCAATGATATGTTTGGTTTGCCAGAAGTCTATGAAGATGCCGATAAGATGGACAAGTTAATGGACCGTCAAGCACAATTACAAGACAGAATAGACGCTTGTGGTGCTTGGGAAATAGATAACAAATTAGAAGTAGCCATGGATGCGCTGCGCACTCCAGAAGGTGATATGCCAATTAGTGTTTTATCAGGTGGCGAAAAGCGTCGAGTAGCTTTGTGTCGCTTGTTACTACAACAACCTGATGTTTTGTTATTAGACGAGCCTACCAATCACTTGGATGCAGAAAGTGTATTGTGGTTAGAGCAACATTTAGCACAATATGCCGGAACTGTAATTGCAGTAACACACGACCGTTATTTCTTAGATAACGTAGCGGGATGGATTTTGGAATTGGATAGAGGAGAAGGTATACCTTGGAAAGGAAACTATTCTTCTTGGTTAGAACAAAAATCAAAACGTATGGAGCAAGAAGAAAAAGTAGCTTCTAAACGTAGAAAAACGCTTGAGCGCGAGTTGGATTGGGTGCGTCAAGGTGCCAAAGGTCGCCAGACCAAACAAAAAGCGCGTTTACAGAACTACGATAAACTTTTAAACGAAGATCAAAAAGAACTAGACGAAAAATTAGAAATCTATATTCCAAATGGTCCACGATTAGGAACTAATGTAATTGAGGCCAAAAATGTTGCCAAAGCTTTTGGTGATAAACTATTATACGACAACTTAAACTTTACATTGCCACAAGCCGGAATAGTAGGTATCATTGGTCCAAATGGCGCGGGAAAATCTACTATTTTCAGAATGATAATGGATGAAGAAAAAGCAGATGCAGGACAATTCAATATTGGAGAAACAGTAAAGATTGCTTATGTTGATCAGTCACACTCTAATATAGACCCAAATAAATCTATTTGGGAAAACTTCTGTGATGGGCAAGAGTTAATTATGATGGGTGGAAGACAAGTAAACTCAAGAGCTTATTTATCGCGATTTAATTTTGGAGGAAGTGATCAAAATAAAAAAGTAGCTGCGCTATCAGGTGGAGAACGTAACCGCTTACACTTGGCGATGACTTTGAAAGAAGAAGGAAACGTGCTATTACTTGATGAGCCAACCAATGATTTGGACATCAACACGCTTCGTGCTTTAGAAGAAGGACTAGAAAATTTTGCAGGTTGTGCGGTAGTAATTAGTCATGACAGATGGTTTTTAGATAGAATTTGTACCCATATCTTAGCTTTTGAAGGCAATTCTGAAGTCTATTTCTTTGAAGGGAGTTTCTCTGAATATGAAGAAAACAAAAAGAAACGTTTGGGTGCTGATGTCACTCCAAAACGAATTAAATACAGAAAGTTGATTAGAAATTAATTAAATACTTATAAAATCCCGAGTAATCGGGATTTTTTTTGAATAAAATTTTATATTTGAAGTCTTAACTATCCAAATGATTAATACTAAATACATTAGTTTACTATTTGTTTTACTTTTCGCCTTTTCAACTGCATTTTCTCAAGTGCATAAAATAGAAAAAGCGGCCACTAAAATAGAACTTAGGAAGTATAAAATTGAATTAAAAAAAATTGAAAGAGAAAGTCAAATACATAAAGAAAATGTCAGGGAATCAAAACTCTTAGTTGTTTTTTTTGTTGTAATTCTTATAGTTTTGTTGTTCCTTTTATTGACTTTATATAAAAATATAAAACTCAGAGAAAAAGCTAATCAGGAATTACAATTGGCTAATAAAACTTTGATAGAAGCCAAAGAAGCAGCAGAAGAAGCCACTAGACTCAAATCACAATTTGTTTCTACTATAACTCATGAATTGAGAACTCCATTATACGGAGTTATTGGTATTACTAATATTATACTTGACGAACACAAAGAATTAGGTGATAGTCCTCATTTAAAATCATTGAAATTTTCGGCAAAATATTTACTTTCA